>Ga0075124_10001280_pt1 | contig 11762 bp, 18 predicted proteins | sample AntAceMetag02UKS_FD_69809 | JGI IMG/M metagenome (GOLD analysis project Ga0075124, IMG submission 69809) | Saline lake microbial communities from Ace Lake, Antarctica - Antarctic Ace Lake Metagenome 02UKS | ecosystem: Environmental > Aquatic > Non-marine Saline and Alkaline > Saline | place... | reverse complement strand
TGTTCTATAAATTTGAACGGTAATTTTTTATCAAACAAAAGCAGTGCTACTAAAAATTGTGTTGGTGCTGAAAAAGCAACTTTTGTGAGAATTCAAGATAATAATAAACAGATAGTTTTTAAAAGTGAAAAACTTCACAAAGATTTTTTATCAAATATTCCTTTCACTTATGAAGGAATATTTAAAAATATTACAGTAGTTCCAAAAGGCAATCACTATATGGATGAAGAAGTTTTTTCAAAAATTGAAAAAACATATAATTATAATGTTTTAGAAATTAAACATAGTATAAAAATGGATAACAGAATAACTGTTGCCGTTGATGATGTGTATAATTACAATGAAATGATTAAGTTCTCTAAAGAAATAAAAAGAGACTATGAAAAGGAACAAAAAAAATATATTTCTATTCAAGAAAAAATTAACGTAGCTACAAGTTTAATACCTGTTCTTACTCGAAAAATGGAAACTTATGCCGAATATGAGGAATATGAAAAAGCAGCAAGAACAAAAAAAGACATTCAATTTATTTCAGAAAAAGAAGACCAACTAAAAAAAATTACTGAAAAAGAAATGTTGCAAAAAAAATATGTAAAAAAATTCCACGTTTAATTTGATAATTAAATATTTTTTTATAACTTTGCCTCCAAACTTAAACGAATATTATGGAAATAAAAGATTATCTCATTCAGAGTGAGAAAACTCTATCACCCAATTTTCATTACGACAAAGAATTTGTTTCAGAACCTGAAATAAAGATATCCTGTAATGAATTTATAAAAGCGTCTCAAATACTTGATATCGTGAAAAAAAGGAAATTTTATGGCAAAGACGTTGCAGCCCCTTATAATTTAAAAGATCCTGAATTTTATAAAAGTTTTGAATTTAAAAAAGATGAAGGTGGAGAAAAAGTTCTTCACGCAGCACTGGGTATTGGAACTGAGGCAGGAGAAATTTTAGAGGCTGTCATGAAATATAAATATGACGGACAAGATTTGGATGTTGTTAATATTAAAGAAGAGCTCGGCGATGTCGCCTGGTATCTTGCCATCCTACTAAGAGAGTTTGATTTGGATTTGCATGAGATAATGCAAAACAATATTGATAAACTAAAAGCTAGATATGGAGAAAAATTTTCTGAGGAACGTGCAAACAACAGAGATTTAACTACTGAAAGAAACATTTTAGATCAAGGCGAAAATAAAAAATAATAATATGAAATTAGTAAAGCCGAGTTATGAAATACTAACTCAAATTAACGCAGAAGAAATGTTTAAATCTATCGAAAATGCAGGTAGATTATGTTATCAATCAAATCATAAAATAACAGAAAATTCAGCACCTGAATTTGTTAAGATGATTTTAGAACGTGGTCATGAATCAGTTATTGAACATATTGGATTTTCAGTGATGTTCATCTCAAATAGAGGATACTCTCATGAACAAGTGAGACACAGACTTGCTTCTTATTCTCAAGAAAGTACAAGGTTTTGTAATTATTCTCAAGAAAAATTTGGAAGCGAAATTACTTGTATTAATCTTGAAGGATCTTTGGTAGAGTATGGAATACATCAAAAAGAGAAACGTCCATTCACAGCAGAAGAAATAACTAAAATACTTGATATGTTTGCAGATGGATGGAATTATGCAGAAAAAGCTTACAATGAAATGATAGATTTCGGAGTACAAGCTCAATTTGCTAGGAATGTACTTCCAATTGGTTTGAAAACATCTATCGCAGTCACTGCTAATCTTAGAGAGTGGAAGGAAATATTTAATCAAAGAACGGCAAAAGTTGCTCATCCACAAATGAAAGAGTTAATGAGACCTCTTTTAGAAGAAATAAAAACTAAAATACCAATAGTATTTGACGGCGTAAACTATTAAAAAAATATATAATATTATGATTGGAAAACGTAAACTAATAAAATATTTATCAAATTTAGAAAATAATAATTTTCCTAAAGGATATTTAGAAGTACATGAAAATAGGATTGATTGTTTAAAATGGTTACTTGCCTCGTGTGAAGGACGTGCGGGAAATCCAAAAGAATTGTTAGAATCAATGTTGAGCCCTTTAAAAACAACCGATTCTAAAAGAGAGTTAGATTGGATAAATATTTTATATTACTGGATTAATTATAAGCGAATAGTTGGATTTTAATGCAACATAACTAAAATATAAATTAAAATGTAAAATTATGAAAGTAAAAATTGGAGATAAAATTTAAATGCAAAACTTAAACAAATATGGAAATAAAATTAGAAAGAACAAAAGTTATCGTTCTTAACGGTACTGGCGGATGTGGAAAAGATACATTTGTAGAATACATACAAAAGTATAACCAAGATGAAAGACCAAGTTATACAGGATGGTCCAAAGTACACAACGTTTCAACAGTTGATACTGTTAAGGAAATGGCTACACAAATTTTTGGGTGGACAGGTACAAAAACTCCTGCAGATAGAAGAATGTTGTCAGATCTTAAAGATACTTGGTCACTCTATCAAAATGGTCCCTTCATAGATGTAATTCAAAAGATTGTAGGAATATCATTGAGTACTCCTGAAGTAAATAATGTATTCTTTATTCATTGTAGAGAACCTGAAGAAATTAAAAAATTTAAAGATGCTCTCGGTGAAGATTGTATAACAACTCTTGTTCGAAGAAAGTCACATAAAACTGAGGGGAATCATGCAGACGAAAACGTTGAGAATTTTGACTACGATGTTGTAATTGACAATAATAAGTCGCTAGAGGATTTTAAAAATGCCGCTTATGAATACGCTAAAAAACATTTAATATAAAAATAATATGAAAAACGGAAGTATTTTAGGAAAACTCTTTCCTACACAAAATGATTTAATGAATCATCTATCTGAATATGGAATGTTTACAGATGAACAAATAATTGAGCGAGCATCTCAAGGTGGTGGATTAAATGCAGAAGAAGCGTTGACGCTTGCTTTGGAAAAAGATTTCTGCAAAGGTGCTATTGATAATATAATTAGTGAACTCTCAAAACTATGAAAAAAGAAGATAGAATAAAAACAACAGTTGGATTAAGTATAACTGATGAACGAAATTTCTTGGAAGGTAAAATTTTTTCAATTGACGGACAGAAATGTTTAGACGGTAGTGTGTTTGAAAAAATAACAATTAAACTAGATGATGGTAGAATTTTACCCTGCATTCGTGAAGAACTTGAATTAATAAATACAAATAGAATATGAGCTATATAGTTGTAGATGTTGAATCGGATGACCAAAGCCCTGCCGTAGGATCTATGGTATGTTTTGGAGCAGTACTAATATCAGATATGTCCAAAACTTTTTATGGGCAGACAAAGCCTGTTATGGACAAATGGAGCCCTGAAGCTTTGGCAATAAGCGGATTTTCCAGAGAAGAACATGAAAAATTTGATGATCCTGCAGAAGTTATGCAAAGGTTTTACGATTGGCTTATGGAAGTAAGTGAGGGTAAACCTGTGTTTATCAGCGATAATCCCAGTTTTGATTTTCAATGGATAAATTTCTATTTTTGGAAATATTTTGGAAAAAATCCATTTGGGTTTTCAGGAAGAAGAATTGGAGATCTTTATTGTGGACTAGTCAAACATGCTGGAAAAAATAGAGATTGGAAAAAGAAATATCGTAAAACTATTCACTCGCACCACCCCGTTGATGATTGTTTGGGAAATGCCGAAGCGCTTATTGCATTTAGAGATGAATTAGGATTGAAGATTAAATTTTAATTATTCATCATAAATTTCATCGTATCCATAATTGTGAGTAAAATCTTTAATTAAAATTCCAGCAATTGCATTTGCTTCGTCTTCTAACTCACCTCCAATGTTTTGAGTAGTTTCGCCAACTTTAAATTTGCCTATTTGACGCTGGAGGTTATGGGTAAACTCATGTCCCACAGATCGCATTATATCCACTGTGGCTCTTCCCTCGCCTTTAACATGATTGCTGTTTTCAGAAGGCACATAAGAAGCTGTTGTAGCTATATACTCATCGCGACCTTTGTGAACATGTAATTCAATATCTTCTTGAAGATCTAATCTATTTACTGCAAAATTAACAAATAATTTAATAAGCTCTTTTTTTCTTGGACTCATTCCCTCAATATCTTTTTCAAATCCGAGTTTTATTTTTACTGGTTTTTCTTCTTCAACTTCAACATATTCGTTTAATTTACCTTTTTCCAATTTAAATTTATGCTTTTTTCCGTCAGCCGTAGAGAATACCATTTGAGTTCCAATAAACTCATAGCTTTTAGTATCTTTAGAATCGTATTTTTTACCCTTTCCTTTTTTTACATAAGAAAGTGTCATATGTGGATGATAATCTGGACAGTCAGTAGTATGTGGAAATTTAGTAAATTTTTTATTAAGCTTATTTAAATTCACAGATTCTAGGTCGAATTTAACTACATCATATTCATCATTTTTAAAATGTGTAATGTTTTTAGTTTTAGCTTTAATTTGCTTTACACCTTTCAAAGCTTTTTTGATATTTTTCAAAGTGACTTCTTTGTGAAAGCCATACAACACAGTTGCGTGTGGCTCACACTCAAATCCGAAACCCTCTTTGTCATATATATCACTCTCTTTAAATCCTTTTTTTAATATTTCCCACCCAGGAATGTCAAAATAAACCATAAGACATCCATAATCATAAACCATATTTTTATTCTTATCAGATTCCATTAGCATTTCTTCTATTGACATTTCATTGTCAAATGAATTAACCTTAATATCACTGAGTTTTTGTAAAAATCCATTGTTTCTTAAAACTTTGAATGCTAAGTTTTCAGTTGAATATTCTCCTTTATCTTGTAGTCCCGTTGTTCTAAGCAATTTTACTTTTTGACTTATTTTTTGAGCTTTTTCTAATTTAGAATCTCCGTCGGCCATATCACTGACCTTATCTATAGCACTCATTAGAGTTGCAGCTTTTTCTTTTACTGCGGGTGCATCAATAATTGGGTCTTCTTTCTTTGGCTCTTTTATCCATTTATTTTTAGTAAGGCTAAATATTCCTTTACTACTTACATCAGATTCTTCATCTTTAGCATATACTTCGACCTCAATACCTTTTATTTTTATATCATGAACAAAGTTCCATATAGTTTTTTTCGCAACTAAATACTCTTGGATAAATTCTTGCTCGTCCTCACTTCCATTTATATGTAGAAGTAAATGAAGATCTATATCACTAGTAGACGCCCAATTATAATTAACCATACTGCCAGTAAATACAACGTCTTTAATTTTAAAATCTATTTTTAGAAATTCGTGAAATTTTTGAGCTATTTTTAGAAGTTTGATTCTTACTTCTTTTTTTAAGGTTTTATCAGGATTCCAAATGTCTGGGTTGAGTGTATCATGAACTAAATTAGGAGAAAATACTACTTGAGACGGATCTACAACTTCATCAAAGAGCTTTTTATATGGTCCAAAATATTTTCTAGCAGGACTACTAGGATTTCTGTGAGCAGCTCTTTTTTTGTCGGGAAGACTTATAGTTCGCCTTTCTTTTTCTATATGTTTCATGATTAAACTTTTATAGCAATGTTAGCTGCTGCAAATAATCCCCCTATATCAGAAACATCCGCAACCCTAGCGCTGAAAACAGCTTTTTGTTCAGGTTTAGTTATTAATTTAAGTTTGTTTTTAAAATTGATTAACTGATCACCAGTTGCTGTAGATAAAACTTTTTTTTGTTCGTCTTTTAATGATGCCATTAAATTATCCTCAGAAATTATTTCTTGAGTTTCTTTTAAAAGTTGGTTTCTTATATTTTTTCTCAGCTCTTTTAAATCCATATCTAAACAGTTTTTTATAAATATAAGAAAATTGTTTAAATTAACAAAGTGAACTTTTTTTATTTTCTATAAAAAAAAATTTTTGTTAAACACTTAAGAACAAGTAAAGCTGAGATTTTAAATTAAGTGAGATAGTCGATTTAGAATACTAAACTTTCTGATGTAAGGTTCCTAATTTCTTTAATTAAATCTCCTTGGGAAATGTGTTTAGATAACATTTTCTTTATTCCGAAAATGTTTCCAGCAACATTATTTTTAAATTCTGATGAAATTCCTAATATTGGGATTTCATTTTTTGAGTTTATGTAATTGCTAGTTTGGTATCCATTTAATTCTGGCATGTTAATGTCCATTAAAATTAAATCATATTTTTCTTTATTAGTTTTTTGAATGGCTTTTGCTCCACTTTCAGCAAAATATACATCATAAGCATTGTTTAGATACTCCCCAAAAAGTATTCTAAAATATTTATCATCGTCAACTATTAAAATCTTTTTTTTCATTTTAATTTAAATCGTCATCATCGGAAATGACTTTATAGTTATATAATCTACGCATTCTATCTTTTTCTCCCTCAGAAAGAAGAGAAGTTTCTATTGTTTCTGATATTAATGGCTCATTTAAATCTAAAACTTTATTAATTTTTTTTATTTCTTCAGTGAGAACAGAAATATCATTCATATCAAATTCTAAATTCTCATCAACTTTTTTAGTTTTTGGAGATTTCGGAGTTTTAGGTTTATTTTTAGTAGCCTTTGTTTTATCATTCCTACTTTTTTTAGCCTCAGGAGTTTTAGGGGATTTTTTTACCTTAGGAGTTTTAGGCTTATCTTTAATAGCCTTTTCTTTTGGCTTAGGCTTATCTTCTAAGTGTGTTTCTTCGCTCAAATTATCTGTACATTCTTTTTGTTTTTCTTGTTCAATAATTTTTGTTGCTTCTGAAATAACTAATTTTTTAAATTCCTCTTTATTCATAATAAAAAAATTGTTTTTTATAAATATATGAAAAAAACAAACTTTCAAGTAATTATGCAAATAATACTATCTAAAAATGTTTTTTGCTATAATTTTTACTATTTCATTAGGATTTACTGAGCTAGAGGTAAAACATTTTACAATGTTATTTTTTCTTAATATAACTATCTTTTTAGGAGACTCTTTAAAATATATTTCATAAATTCCAAAAAATAAAAAATGAATTTTATAATAGTTTTCATTTTTATGTATATTAATTTTAAAAAAAATAGGACATAAAAATCTCTTCAAAAATTCTTTTCTGTAGGCATTTTTTATCTGTCTTTTTTCTATTTGTTTTTTCACAATAAATTTTTAAAATTAACGGTTTCTAATCTATTAAGTTTAACACCCAAAGCACCATGTTTAAATCCTTGAGCCATTAATTCTGGTATATTAACAGATGGTTTAAATTTAACATATGCATTTACTAAATTTTTGTCCATTTTATTGTAATTTGCAAATGTTAAAATTTCTTCATTAGATAAAATATCACTAAATCTATTTTGTTTTTTCTTAAACTCAAAAGCATTTTCAGGATTTAAATTCAAAAAATCAATCAAAAATTTTATTCTTCCCACCTCGTGACCAGATCTATTCTCAACTGTATATTTAGCTTTTCTTAACACAGAATCAACTTTTTCTGAATCATTATTTTTTAGTAAAGTAGCTATAACTACTATGAGGTCTTTTTCTTCAATGAACCCATTAATATTTAGACCTGGAAAAATCCACATAAACATTCCATAACGGTCTATTAAACTTAAAAAATGTACAACAGATTTTGCAGATTTTATGCCTTTAAGAAATTCATCACGAATTCTCTCGGCGGATATGCCTTCCATGCTGTTATTGTTTCTTAGAGCTTTATCAGTAGTAGTTTCTAAATTCGATCCAAGTCTTGCAGCAAACCTTATAGATCTTAATCTTCTTAAAGCATCTTCTTCAAATCTAACATTAGGATTTCCAACAGTTCTAACAATGCCTTTTTTTAAATCTTCAATTCCACTAACCAAGTCAATAATTTCACCAGAATCAATATCATAATATAATGCGTTAAATCGAATATCTCTTCGTTTAGCATCATCAATCATATTGCCAAACGTCACAGAATCAGGCCTCCTATTATCACTATATTCTCCATCAGAACGAAATGTTGCTATTTCATATTGGTCGAATTTAGTAAGTACATTAATTACTCCAAATTGTTTACCTGTTTCGATTATTTTTTTAACAAAAGGTTGATTTTTTAATAAATTAATTACTCCGTCAGGATTTAATTCACTAACTAAATCCCAATCTTTAGGTGAAATACCTAATAAAAAATCCCTGACACATCCTCCAACTAAATATAGTTTGATAGATGAGTTTTTAAAAACATTGTTTAGCAAAGTTATATCATTAGGAACTTGCATTTTTATTTTCTTTCTTATCATTTATATAATATTTAAATAATTGTTAAAAAAACTCAATTCATTACTTATTGTTAATTTTTCTCATAATAATGTATTTTATATATAAATATACGTATTAAAAATAAAAAAGTTTTTTTCTTGTTTAGAAACTTATAAAGCTGTAATTTCGTATATGAAAGTGAAAAGTAGTAACAAAAAAATAAAACTATGAATATTTCGCCGATAATAACAGATTTTGACGACCAAGACGCTTATAAATTTTTCATGCAATATGCTGCATTTAAACAACATCCAGATGCAATTGTAAAATACAAATTTATAAATCGAGGAGAACATAAATTCCCAAATGGTTTTGGAGAGGAATTAAAAAAACAAATAGAATACATGAAAGATTTGCGTTTTAATTCTGAAATAGAGAGTTTTTTTAGATCAGAATTTAAAACTCCAAATGGAATTTCTTATTTTGACGAGGGTTATTATGGATTTTTGCGAGGATTTAGATATAAACCAGAACAAGTATCAATTAAACAGTATGGAGATGAATTAGAAGTTGAAGCCGAGGGTCCATGGATTGAAGCTATATTTTGGGAAACACAAGTAATGCCCATTATTTCCGAACTGTATTATGTAATGACAGGTCAAAATTTGAAAATAAAAAACAGAGAGGAAAGAAAAAAACATAATACATTAAAGTTCCAGGGATTTATTACTCTTGGAGTAAATTTTGCAGATTTTTCTTTGCGTAGAAGATTTTCAAAATCTAATCAAGAAGAAATGATTAAAGACGCAATAAAAGTTGCCCCTAATAATTTTGTAGGAACAAGTAATGTGATGTTTGCCAGAAAATTTAAAATTAGAGCCATAGGAACACAAGCTCACGAATGGATAATGTTTCATGCTGCAAAATATGGTGTGGACATTGCTAACTCAATGGCAGCAGGAAAATGGGTGGATACTTTTCACGGTGCTCTCGGAACCGCCCTTACAGATACATTTGGATCAACAAACTTCTACCAAAATTTTGGCCTTTTTTATTCCAAGTTATTCGATGGTGTACGACACGATTCAGGATGTCCCCTTAAATTTACAGACATGACAGTAGCTCATTATAAATCAATGGGAATAAACCCTCTTCATAAATTGATAGTGTTTTCAGATGGAATAAACTCTTTTGATAAGATAAAGAGTATTGTTGAAAATGCATTTAATAAAATAAAAAGTTCATTTGGCATAGGAACGTGGCTTGGAAATGATGTTGGAGTTTCAGCTATGAACATGGTAATAAAACTATTTTGGGTTCGTGTAAACGAAACTAGACCTTGGGTTCCATGTGTTAAACTTGGAGATGGTGATGGTGGAAAGGCAATGGGAGGTACAAACGAAGCAATAGAAATGTATAAAAAAGAAATTAATTATGAACAAAGTTAAAGTAACAAAAGAAGTAGTTGTTTTCAAAAAATACTCTACAGTCGTAGAGGGTCATATTTCAGAAGAACTTGAAGATGGCAAAGTCGTATCATATACGAGAGAGAAAATTGTAAGACCTGATGCTGTTGCAGCTCTTATTTATAACATAGATACGGAAAGTGTTATATTGGTAAATCAATTTAGATATCCTATTGATAGCGAAAAAAATGACGGGTTTATATATGAAGTTATGGCAGGAAAAATAGACCCTGGTGAAACTCCAATAAATACATTGAAGCGTGAATCACTGGAAGAGGTAGGCTATAAACTTAAAAATAAAAACATAATTGAATGTATGCCCGCATTTGCAGTTCCAGGATATTCAACCGAAAAAATATATTTATATCTTGTAACTGTCACAAATAAAGATAAGATTGCAAAAGGAGGGGGAAAAGAGGGAGAAGAAGAAAATATAGATATTATAGAAATGCCTTATTTGATTTTCGCAAACCAAATCGATTGTTTTAATGATATGAAAACAAGAGTGCTGGCATATGAAGCACACTACAGAAAACTTTTCGACATCAAACCAAAAAAAATAGTTAGAAAACCAAAACCAAATAATAATAGTAATTACAAAATAAAGTTTTAAAACATGAAAAATTTAAATTATGCAAAAGCTGAAACATGCATTGTAAGTTGGCTTAAGGAATATGCGAAGAAAGCAAAAAAAGATGGATTTGTTATTGGAGTATCTGGCGGAATCGATTCTGCAGTCGTTTCTACACTGGCCGCAAAGACTGGTCTGTCATTAATGGTACTTGAAATGCCTATTAAACAAAAATCAAATGAGGTTGGTAGAGCACAAAAACACATTGAGTGGCTAAAAGAAAATTTTGATAATGTTCGATCTCGCGAGATTGACCTTAATTTTAACCATATTAATTATGCAAAATCAAATGTTTTTGATGTATTAATAAAAAAAATAAATTCCAGTCTAGGTATTGTAGAAAATGGTGAAACAGCTAATCTTGCAGAGGCAAACAGCCGTTCAAGACTTAGAATGCTTATGCTTTATTACGCTGGAACAATTCTAAACGCACTTGTCCTTGGTACAGGAAATAAAATTGAAGATTTCGGAGTGGGGTTTTTTACCAAATATGGTGATGGCGGAGTTGATTTAAGTCCAGTTGCAGATCTTACAAAAACTGAAGTGAGGGGACTTGGTAAGTATATGGGAATTATTGAAGAAATAATCACAGCAGCACCAACTGACGGACTATGGGACGATGGCAGGAGCGATGAGGAACAATTAAAATGTACTTATGTAGAATTGGAGTGGGCTATGGAATATGTTGAAAATGCTGAAAAAGATATCACGTCCGCAAATAGCAAGTTGCCAGATACAGATAATCTCAACGATAGAGAAATAGAAGTTCTTGAAATTTATCTAAGTAGACACAATGCAGGACAACATAAAGTTAACCCTATTCCAGTTTGTTATGTAGGTCATTTAAGAGATTAATACTGAAAATATGAAAAAACTAACTGAAGAAAAGCTGGGTTTGTCGGGTTTCCGTTCTGACCTCTACGATTATTGGCATACGCGTGCGACTGCGGGCTCTCGCCTCTGTTTTGACAATTCCAACCCTCTTGGAAGCTTTCATAATCTTGTTTCTTGGAATGCTCGCAGCAAAATTTATTCAGAAATAACTTTTATTGTTTTTAATAAAACAAATAAACAAAACATAACTGAAAATCATGAAAAAACTAACTGAAGAAATGCTGGGTTTGTCGGGTTTCCGTTTTAACAACTACGATGGTTGGTATTCACATTTAGGTGCGGGTTCTCGCCTCTGTTTTATTGAATCCAATCCTCTTAGAAATCTTTATAATCTTGTTTCTTGGAAGGCTCGTGATAAAATTTATTCAGAAATAAATGAAATTGTTTTTGATAAAACATTTAATTTTTCTAAGCAAAGAAAATCATGGAAAAAGTAACTGAAGAAGTGTTGGGTATGTTGGGTTTTCGTTTTGACCTCTATGTTCATTGGGATACGTACTCAACTGCGGCCTCTCACCTCTGTTTTGAC
>Ga0075124_10001273_pt1 | contig 11790 bp, 7 predicted proteins | sample AntAceMetag02UKS_FD_69809 | JGI IMG/M metagenome (GOLD analysis project Ga0075124, IMG submission 69809) | Saline lake microbial communities from Ace Lake, Antarctica - Antarctic Ace Lake Metagenome 02UKS | ecosystem: Environmental > Aquatic > Non-marine Saline and Alkaline > Saline | place... | reverse complement strand
ATAGTTCGCGAAGCAGAAAAAGAAGCCGATATTATTTTATGGGATGGTGGAAATAATGATACACCCTTCTATACTTCAGATAAAGAATTGAAAATCCTTGTTGCTGATCCTCACAGAGCTGGTGATGAGATGAGCTATTATCCTGGCGAAACAAATCTCCATCTAGCAGATATAGTAATTATCAATAAGATAGATTCTGCAGATCCAGAAGGGATTCAGATAGTTCGCGATAATATCAGAGAACAAAATCCTAATGCCATCGTTGTAGATGCAGCCAGTCCAGTCACAGTTGACAAACCAGAACTTATCAGAGGCAAGAAAGTACTCGTTGTAGAAGACGGACCAACTCTTACTCATGGTGAAATGACTTATGGAGCAGGAATTGTAGCAGCAGAGAAATATGGCGCTGAAGAACTGGTTGATCCAAGACCATGGGCAGTAGGTGAAATCGCTGCAACTTTTGCTAAATATCCAGAAATTGGTGAATTACTCCCAGCAATGGGTTACGGTGACCAGCAGATCAAGGATCTGGAAACAACGATAAATGATACTGAATGTGACCTTGTAGTTATTGGTACTCCGATAGATTTAAGAAGGATCATCAATATCAAGCATCCAGCAGTTCAGGTTGGCTATGAACTTCAAGAGATCGGAAAACCTACTTTAAAGCAACTTATCGGTGATTTTTTGAAATAGACTCAGTTTACTGAGATATAATATAAAAGAAGAGTCCATTTGGACTCTTCTTTTTTTTCTTAATTATTTATTCTTTTCAACTCACTTCTGAGCCGTCATCAATGTCAGCCATAGGAGTAAGAAGTGTGAGATTATTATTCTCATCAGCTGCTGCTAATATCATACCCTGGGAAGAAATACCCATAATATTTCTTGGTTTAAGATTGATCAGCATCAATACTTTTTTTCCGGTCAAATCTTCTGGAGCATAATATTGCGAGATCCCTGAAACTATCTCGCGAGTTTCTGAACCAATTTTGACCTGAAGCTTAAGCAATTTCTTAGATTTCTTAATCTTTTCAGCTTTTAATATCTTTACGATTCGCATTTCCATTTTCATGAAATCATCATACTCAATTTCAGGTTTGTGTTCCAGTATAGCAGTGTTTTCCTGCTCACTCTCCATCAGTTTCAATTGTTCTTCAATCTGTTCATCAGTAATTTTCTGAAAAAGAGGAGCAACAACACCAATCTGATATGATGTCATCTCCTGAGTGATATCCTGCCAGGAATATATTTCATTTAAATTCATCATTTTACGTAATTCCATCATCTTTGAGGGCAAAATGGGTGTCATGGCAATTGTTATTTTGCGCAATAATTCCAAGCATACATAAAGAGTCTCACTTGCATGGTCTTTGTCAGTTTTCACAGCTTTCCAGGGAGCTCTTTCATCAAAATAACGATTACCGATACGGGCAATATCCATAAGTAAACCTGTAGTTTTGCGTACCCGGTAATTTCTGTAGCATGATTTGATTTCATCTATTAAATTCTGCACTTCAGCAAGAGCAGTCTTTGAGGAATCAGAGAAAAAATCTGGACGCTGAATTTTTCCATCAAATGATTTTTTGGTGAAAGTGAAAACACGGTTTGCCAGATTACCCAAAATATTTGCCAGTTCATTATTAATGCGAGCCTGAAAATCCTGCCAGGTGAAATCAGCATCTCTGCTTTCTGGGGCATTCGCAGCCAAAACGTATCGCAGTAATTCCCCATCAAAATATTTAAGATATTCATCTACCCAGATGGCATAGTTTCTGCTGGTTGATACTTTGCTGCCTGCAATATTAAGATACTCATTAGCCGGAATATCATGTGGAAGTATATAGGGTTCATTTTGTTCCATAAGCACGGATGGCCAGATCAGGGCATGAAAGGGAATATTGTCTTTGCCAATGAAATGGATCAGTTTACAATCAGGATCAAACCAGTAATCTTTCCAACGGTCAGGAACACCAATTTTGTCTGCCCATTCTACAGTTGAAGAGATATATCCAATAGGAGCATCGAACCAGACATATAGAACCTTGCCGTGGACATCTGGTAACGGAACAGGTATGCCCCAGTCAATGTCCCTTGTAATTGCCCTTTCTATCAATCCTTCATTTAGCCAGCCCATAATGAAATTAAGCACATTATCTTTCCAATAAGTTTTTGTACCCAGCCATTCTTTGAGCATATTTTCAAACTTCGGTAGTTCCAGATACCAGTGACTGGTTTCCTTGATAACAGGTGTATTTCCACAGATTTTGCATTTTGGTTCAATAAGATCAATAGAGTTTAAGAGTTTGCCACAACTATCACACTGGTCACCTCTCGCCCCATCAGCCTTACAAATCGGACAGATACCTTCTATATAACGATCAGCAAGGTATCTTTTGTCATGCTCGCAATAAAACTGCTGACTTGATTTCTGGATTACATAACCCTTATCAAGTAAACTGAGGAAAAACTTCTGGGATATTTTATGATGGTAATCTCTGGCAGTTCCAGAGAAATTATCAAAAATTATATTAAGCCCCTTGAAACTTTTATCTATTTGATCATGATAAAAGTTCACAAGTTCCCTTGGTGTTATCCCTTCCTTTTCTGCTTTTATAGAAACAGGAGCTCCATGTTCATCAGTTCCTGAAACAAAGATAATATTTGATCCGATCAAGCGATGAAAACGAACAAAGATATCTGCAGGAAGATAGGCTCCTGCTACATGACCTATGTGCACTGGTCCATTTGCATAGATCAAAGCACTGGTTACTAATATTTTTTCCAAAACATTCTCCTTATATACTGATACGACATTTTTTTTGTAAGGGTGCCATTATACGTCAAGTAATATGGCATAATTGGTGTAAATTTATGCATTCTTTCCAGCCATGAAACCTGTTGAGAAGGCTATTTGAAGATTAAATCCCCCTGTATAGGCATCCACATCAATAATCTCACCGGCAAAATATAAACCCGCTACCAGACGGGATTGCATTGTATGAGGATCAATTTCATTCACGCAAATACCTCCGGAGGTAACTATCGCTTCTGCTAAGGGTCTGAATTTTGTTAGCGTAATTGTCATCTCTTTCAGAAGCTTGATCAATCTTTTGCGTTCGATTTTATTTATACTGTGGGCGGGTCTGTCAGGTTCAATTTCGCTTAGTTTCACTATGACACTGATCATTTTCTGCGGCAAAAGAGTTTTCAACATATTCTGGTATTGCTTATTGTGATTCAGCTCAATTTCTCTCAACAGTCTTTTATCAAGTGCTTTTTCATCAAGTGCTGGTTTAAGGTCGATTATTAGTTTTATACTTTCAAAAATCTTAATATGCGAGGAAGCTGATAAAATTATTGGTCCACTTACTCCATAATGAGTAAAGAGCATTTCTCCAAATTCTTTGTAAATTGTTTTGTGGTTCTTATTAATGATTTTGATCTCAACATTTTTTAATGAAAGCCCTTGCATTTCTGTTACCCAGCTTTCTGCTGTTTCTATCGGAACCAGCGCGGGTTTCAGAAGATTTGTAGTATGTCCCAGTTTTTCCGCAAAGCGATATCCATCACCAGTAGAACCAGTCCGAGGATAGCTTTTTCCGCCAGTTGCGATAACAAGTGCACTTGCTTTATAAATATTCTCGTTATTAGTTAAAACCTGGAACTCGTTATTGATCATGGCAATATTTATAACCTTGTCTTTGACCACTTCTACACGATTTTGGGTCAAAAACTTATTAAGCGCCAATACAATGTCACCTGCTTTATCACTTTCAGGGAATACTCTGTTACCTCTTTCAATTTTACATTTGACTCCCAGTTTTTCAAAGAATTGTACGGTATCTTCTGAAGTAAATTGATAAAAAGCATTTGTGAGAAACTTACCATTTTTGGGACAATTCCTGATGAGAGATTGAACATCAGCGGCATTAGTGAGATTGCATCTGCCCTTTCCGGTTATTTGCAGTTTTCTACCTATTTTGTCATTTTTTTCTATTAATAGTACTTTTTTACCCTGTTCAGCAGATGTACCTGCTGCCAGGCATCCTGCAGCTCCTCCTCCTATTACAATGACATCATACATATTTCAACTCTTTTTCCTTTTACTTTTAAACCTAATATATTTACTACTACTAAGCTTTTACAAAATTCTTATATTAGTGTTTATCTGTAAATAATTATTCCTTATTAATAATGATTTATCGTTTGACAGTTGTTTTATATTATAGGAATTTTGGCTATGTTATTAAAAAAAATAGATTTTGAGGGGTCATATTATGCAGACAGATGAAAGACAATTTTATTATTATAGGGATATAGTCCTTTGTTTGGGAGAAATAAAGGGTCTATTGGTAAGACACTCACAGTCTAACTGGTTTTTAGAAATAATATACACAAATGGTTCAATTATGAGTTATGAATGTGTTCATAAAGATGAAGCACAATTGCTTTTTAATGAATTAGCCAGTATGCTGGGTGCAAAACAAATAGAATTAAAGGATAAATTTTAGATTATTGAGAGACTATCGTAATTTCTCCAGCATAAAAGGGTTGAATCGCACCATTGGACAATTTTAACAGGATTGCTCCTTCTGGAGAGATACCGTGATATTGTCCTGAATATTCGGCAAATTCTGTACTGATCTTAAGCTGGTGATTTCTTAGTAGATTATGGCTTTGGTAATAATTTTCATCCAATTTATAATTGCTGAGATATTCAGGAAGCTCTGCACTGAGAATATTAAGAAACTCCGTAATAATATCAATTGAATTAAAGACCCTGTTGGTTTCAATTTTTAATGAAGTTGCAATAGATTCCAATTCCACAGGAAATGTTTCGATATTAGTATTTAAGCCAATTCCGGTGAGATAGTAATTACTTCTCGGAAGGTGTTTCACTATTATTCCTGCCAGCTTTTTATTATTTAAATAGATATCATTTGGCCACTTAATGTTTAATTTCGCATTAGTATCTTTAAGTATAACTTCCAATGCTTTAAGTAATTGTAATCCACAGAATAGCGTAAAATTAGACTTAAAAGTAAAACCGTAGATTCCCAATGTGAACCAAAGTCCTCCTGCAGGTGAATACCAGTAGTTTCCTTTTCGTCCAATACCACTTCCCTGTTTATCTGCTGAAATCAGAAAATTACCTTTGAAATCATCCCTTTCCACCAGATCTTCTGCTTTTTCCATTGTGCTGGAAATATATTTATAATGAAGAAACTGGTCTAAAAATGGATGGGTAAAATTATTCATATCAGATTATCAACATGGCATCGCCATAGCTAAAAAAACGGTATCTATTTTCAATAGCTGCTGCATAGGCTTTCATAATATATTCATATCCGGCAAAAGTACTTACAAGCATTAATAAAGTGGATTCCGGTAAATGGAAATTAGTGATTAAACCATCAATAACCTGGATATCTCGTCCACCCGGATAGATAAATATATCTGTGTAGTGAGATCCACTCGATACTATCCCGTGATCTGCAAAACTTTCCAGGGTTCTGGTAGATGTTGTGCCAACGCTGATTATTCGCCTGCCTTCTTCTTTTGCCTGATTAATTATTTCTGCAGTTTCGCCGCTAATCGTGCAAAATTCACGATGCATCGCATGATCTTGAATATTTTTATTTTTCACTGGTCTAAATGTTCCCAGCCCCACGTTTAGATCTACTTCTGTTATTATCACGCCCTTTTGTTTTAAGTCGGTAAGTAATTGATCAGTGAAATGCAGTCCTGCAGTAGGTGCAGCCACTGATCCCGGGTTATCAGCATACACCGTCTGATAAGTAAGTTTATCTTTTTCTGTTGCTTTCCTGGTTATATATGGAGGTAAAGGTACTTTTCCTTCGCTTTGTAAAATGTTAAAAAAATCTCCCTGATAGTGAAATTTAATTATTCGGGAACCTTCTTCACCATATGATAGTATTTCTGCCTGAAGCGCATCACTTATCATCACCTTTGCCCCGGGTTTCAAGCGTCGCCCTGGTTTCACCAGACATTCCCAGATATGCTCTTCCTGCTCATTAAGCAGAAATATCTCTACCTCTGCCCCAGTATCCTTTTTACCAAATAATCTTGCTGGTATCACTCGGGTTGTATTCACTACCAGCACATCACCATCTCTCAGATAATTCCAAATTTCCTGAAAGATTTGATGCTCTATTCTGCCAGTATTCTTATCTACAACCAGCAGGCGAGATTCACTTCTCTTATCCAGCGGATACTGTGCTATCAGCTCAGATGGCAAGTCATAATAATATGAACTCGTTTTACTTAAATCTTTATTCATGAGTATTATCCGGGCAGGCTTCATGCAAATAAATCCTGCCCGTTATTATATTATTTAGCAACTATTGATACCAGTTTATTAGGAACAATAATTATCTTCTTTATGCTCTTCCCTTCAAGATGCTTCATCACGTTCTCATTTTCTAAAGCTGCTTTCTTTACTTCTTCCTGACTGGTATTTACGGGAACCACTATTTTACCACGAAGTTTTCCCATTATCTGAATCACATAGGTGGTTTCTTCCTGTACCAGGTATTCTTTATTAAATACAGGTAATCCGGCATTATGCAGTAAATTTGTATTCCCGGATAACTCCCACAATTCCTCACTTACATGTGGTGCAAAGCAATACATTGCCTGTGGAATTTTAAGGCAGGATTCAGCATACACACTCTTTTCATCAGAGTTCAGCTCTTTTGGATTCCCTATACCATATATATTGTTTAAATGCTCCATGATGGCAGCTATAGCTGTATTGAATTGCAGCCTGTCTTCTATGTCATGCAAGACCTTCCACACCATGTGATGTGTACTGAAACGCAGTTTTTTTACTTCTTCTGATAAATTATCTTCATTATAATCAGCAGCAGCATTTTTGATCAAATCCAGATTATCATCAAATATTCTCCAGACTCGATTCAAAAATCTGAAAGCACCCTTTACTCCAGTATCACTCCATTCAGAATCCTTTTCAGGTGGTGAACTGAATAACATGAACATCCTCACAGTATCAGCACCAAAACGATCAATGATATATTGAGGATCTACTACATTCCCCTTACTCTTAGACATTTTTGCTCCATCTTTGGTCACCATACCCTGCGTGAGTAATCTGGCAAAAGGTTCATTACAGCTTACCATTCCAATGTCACGCATAAATTTATGGAAGAATCTGGCATATAATAGATGCATACAGGCATGCTCTATCCCGCCTATATATTGATCTACGGGCAGCCACATATCTGCTGCATCTATACTGAATGGCATCTTATCATTGGCAGAATCTGCATAGCGTGCAAAATACCATGAGCTGTCCACAAAAGTATCCATTGTATCAGTTTCCCGCTTAGCCGGTCCTCCACATTTGGGACAGATAGTATTAACCCATTCATCCACACTCAGCAGAGGATTACTGGTGGTTTTGCCTAATTGAACATTATCTGGCAGAAGTACCGGCAAGTCTTCATCTGGGACTAATACTTCTCCACATTTATCACAATATATTACCGGTATGGGATTTCCCCAATACCTTTGACGGCTTATCCCCCAATCCCTTAGTCTGTAAGTTATTGTGGTATCACCCATCTTATTTTCTGCCATCCACTCTGATATTACTGACTTGCTTTCCACGCTGTCCATACCGTCAAACTGTCCTGAATTAACCAGTATCCCAGGCTCTATATAGGCTTCCTGCATTTCTTCCAGAACCAGATTTTTATCCTTATTCTGAATTACTATCTTCATAGGAATATCATATTTCCGGGCAAAATCAAAGTCACGCTGATCATGAGCAGGTACTGCCATTACGGCTCCAGTACCATAATCCATCAGCACGTAATTAGTGATCCAGATTTGCACTTTATCTCCATTAACAGGATTGATGCAGTCTCTGCCACTATATATTCCCTTTTTGGTGGTATCTTCAGCAGTCCGAATGAGCTTATCTTCATTCATCACTTCTTCACAGAAGTCCTTCATCTCCTGGGAGGAATCTTCCCGCAACCATCTGGTTACCAGAGGATGCTCAGGTGGCAGTGCCATAAATGTGCAGCCAAATATTGTATCTGGTCGTGTAGTGAATACGGACAAAGTTTCACCTGTTTCTTCCAGTTTAAAATCTATCCTTGTCCCTTCGCTTCTGCCTATCCAGTTTTTCTGCATTGTCACTACTCTTTCCGGCCATTCTTCCACTCCACTGAAATCCAGCAGTTCTTCCGCATAATCTGTAATCTTAAAGAACCACTGCTTCAGTTCCTTCTGCCTCACCAGTTTTCCGCAACGCCAGCAACTACCATCTTCCACCTGCTCATTGGCAAGTACGGTCTGGCAATCTTCACACCAGTTCACAAATGATTTCTTTTTATATGCCAGTCCTTTTTCATAAAGTCTTTTGAAAAACCACTGTCCCCAGCGATAATAATCGGGACGACAGGTACTCACTTCTCTATCCCAGTCCAGACCAAATCCCATGGAATTGAATTGTCCCCGCATAATACTGATGTTTTCTTCTGTTGTGATTTTGGGATGGGAATTATGCATTATAGCGTAATTTTCTGCCGGCATACCAAAGGCATCATAGCCCATCGGCTGCATCACATTATATCCCTGCATCAGTTTATATCTTGTGATAGCATCACCTATGGAATAATTACTCACATGTCCCATATGCAAAGCCCCACTGGGATAAGGAAACATGCTTAACACGTAGTAAGATTCTTTCTCACTATTATTAGAGGCATTAAATATCTTCTTTTCAAACCAGATATTCTGCCACTTCTTCTCTATCTTTTCAAATGGGTATTCCATCTATATTTCTCCTGTATTTGTATTATATTTGATTATTTAAAGTAATATTCACTTCCCCCTCAGGGGAGCAGAACAGGCATGATCCTGATTAATGAAAATCTTATGTACTGAGTTATCTCTTTTTCCATCATAATCACTCCTGTTTATTTTGATACAAAACTCAGAACTCCTCAAGATTGGTCAAATACTTTATTATATCCCCGGCAGTACTCCATTTATATATATAAATATTTATCCATAGTGTCGCTTAAATGATGGTAGGGGCAAACCAACCTGTCTGCCCTATTTACTTCAGGGTTTATAATTACTATTCCAGACAGACACACAGGTCTGCACCTACGATGATATTATGCCTTATTCCACTGATTTAAAGCCAGTGATCTCACCGGAATATTTTATTTCTCCATTACCAGCCCTATAATCAATAAATTCATTGAATTTATCCTCAGTACCGGGATACAATTCCAAGATCTCAAGGGTTTTGGATTGCAGGTTCATCCCTTTGGCATCAGATAGATTTAATCTGACAGTTATTCCTTTATATAATTTCTGGGTAGAATTTATGACAATTCCCTCAATTGTAACGCTTTCGTTTCCCTGCACCAGATTTAATTCTGATAATTTCAATTTACCCAGATTATAATTATATTTTATCTTCTTGAATCTCATCAGATCTGAATAGGATAGCTCATCTTTGATCTTTTCAAACAGAATATCTGCTTCATACTCATTATCCATCTTGATATATGATTCCCAAAGCATCTTCTGCCACCTGATCCCTAATCCTTCTATCTGTCTTAAACTACTGATTGCCAGTCCATATCGCCCATTTATGAAAGCCAGCTCTCCTGTTTCTCTAACAAGTTTTTCTCTATCATATCTATTCTGTTCCTGATTAGCCAGTCTGCTTAAAGCAGATAATCCTGTTTCGATATTCCCTGATTCTATTGTCAAATATGCCTGTGTTCTCAGAATGTATCTGTTGATCTTGACGCTGATATTCTCCGCTAGTAACTTGATTAGATAATTTTCCAGATCTATATTAGATCCCTTAAGCTTTCCATTATGGGCATTCTCCACTTCATCATCAATAAATTTATAGATAAAAAGACTGTCTGCATAAAAAGTAAATTCTGGATAACTGCTCATAAAATCCTTGACCATCACTATTTCAGTTGAAGTCTCGGGATTCTCAATGCGTTCTGAATTATCAAATATCTGACTTAATATTTCTAATCCTGCCAGTTCAGTATTAGGATATTTTTCAAATATTATAGTTAACTGACCAGGCTCAAAATCCGCACAGTAATTATTATCAGAATATATATCCCAGAGTGTTGCCTTATCTGCAAGTTCTCCATCACCCTTAATTAATACGGTAATTTGCTTTTTAAATTCCTCCTCCGCATTCACATCTAATTGATATTTCATCAGGAAATAATAATAAGTTAGCAGAAAATAATTCTCTGTCTCCAGAGCTTCATTCCAGATTCCACGTTTATTAAGGGCATAAACAATATCTTGATATTGTTTTAGGTCATTCATGCTCTTCGCTGGGAATAGTGTCCATTCTGATTCCAGTGGTGAACGGTATTTTCTGATATTCCAGGTGGGATAATATTCCTTTCGATAGGTTTTTGCTAATAGCACACTGCTTTCACTATCACGCGGAGCACCAGCAAGTATTTCCGTTAATTTCTTCCTGGCTTTTTGATATTCACCTTTATCTATCAGTTTATCTATACTATTTTCTTTTCCCAGATCACAACTGCTAATTATTATTATAAACATTATCCCTAATGTTACTCTGATGAACCTTTGCATTGATCCTCCATTATTGATTTCTTTTGCTGATTTTTATCTGAAGCTGATAAAACTGTCAATTCATTATTTACTCACCAGCCAAAACCTTGCGGATGATGTTCACACCTCCGCAAGGTTTGATCAGTTCTCAAATCACTAAATATTATTATCAGCACTTGCTAATGACGATCACTCATTCGCATTGCAATCAGTTCTTTCGTCTAAAAAAGAAAATAACTCACACTAATATCGTACTGAAATCTGTTAGGAAAAGCGTAAAAACTATCATCATTATCACCTCTATATGATAATTTGAAGTGTAAATTCAACTGAGGAGAAAAATAATAGGTCATTCCAGCCGAGATATAATAAATCCTTTCAAACTCACTATAACTCATTGTGTAGTTTTCAGTTTCGTCATCGCTTTGATATTCCTCATCATAATCACTATCAGAAATATCATAATTAATGCGAGACCAGAATTCTGTTCGTGTATTTGGATACCAGCTTAACTCCAAATCCAATCCCAAATTATAGCCTTCTTTATCATATTCTCTTTTTTCCCAGGTGGAATCAGGGTATGTTTCAGATCGCCGTATTTCAAGATTCTCATTATCATATTCACTCCAGAAATAGCCGTAACTACCACTCGCTTCCAATTGCCAATTGCTGCTCAATACCTGATAATAATTAAAACACAATCCCGGCTGATATGTCCTTAATCCATAATTATCTTCATTATCTCGCGTATAATCACTATAAATAGTATCTACATATACTTTCTCTGTATTACCATCACCATAACCATCTATGTTGTCAATTCCGAATTCGGGATAGATATCCCAGCCACTTCTGCGCGTAAATACTGAGCCCAGATCATATAAATCCATTATTATCAAAAAGCTTTCAATATTAGCTTCAGATAATAATCCCTGCTCAAAAAGCTCACTGTTTATCTGACGCACTTTTTCCATATTGTCTAGGCGGCTGTCAAATAGACGCAATGTGGTCAATTGCACCAGCCGATTTGCCAGACTTTCCACATCTCCGCTTTTTACTGCTCTTGCCAATAGTCCAGCTTGCTCCAGCTCAGATAATATCTCCACTGCCTGGCAGGCTTGGCTCACATCTTCTACCCGACCATAGCCTATTCCAATC
>Ga0075124_10001270_pt1 | contig 11799 bp, 10 predicted proteins | sample AntAceMetag02UKS_FD_69809 | JGI IMG/M metagenome (GOLD analysis project Ga0075124, IMG submission 69809) | Saline lake microbial communities from Ace Lake, Antarctica - Antarctic Ace Lake Metagenome 02UKS | ecosystem: Environmental > Aquatic > Non-marine Saline and Alkaline > Saline | place... | reverse complement strand
TAGCCTTCATTAGTGTGGAATTCAAAGGCATTCAGGCAGGCTCCGGCCAACTGAGGCGTTTTTGATCTACTGATCAGGAACAACTCTTTCTCAATCAACCTGGGGTCGTTTTTTTTTAAAGAGGTAATGCTTTTTGGGTAGTGCCACCATCTCTTTGATTCCAATAACTCCGCCACAGAAGATATTTCACTTTCATCCACTGGTTTGGATTCCAATTGCAGCTCTATGTCCTTTGGATCCAGCCACAATTCCTCCCTACTTTTCAAATACATAATTTTGTGTTTTAATTTCCAAGGAACTCTTGAATTTTCAATCCATAGCCGCCGGATAAACTGCTTTTTCTCTGTGCTCTTGACAGTAACAAATGCAGCAGATTTTTCGTGCTCAGGATAAAGCACTAATTGAACTGGACCTTTGCTTAAGACATCGCTTGTAATCCTAACAGTTCCTTTAAATGCAACCCATCCAGAGCCGTTAACAAAGTCAGGTTTCTTAGTAATTGGCGTTTCACTTGACACATGAGATGCATTCAAATCGGAGACAATCACCCGTACCCCCAGCTTTCGCCGGTCATTCCCTGCCGGAAACCAGATTTTATCCGTTTTTACGACAAAAAGCCCGTCCTTGCCTGGAGCAATTTTCGGCAGCATTATGTTTACACGTCCGGCCCGGCGGAATGTATGGCTTAATTTACGATGCCCGTCTTCGATTGTGACTGTCAACGGCAGGTCCTTCTTACCGGCATAACATCCGAGCGCTATTTCCAGGGATATGCCTTCCTCACCCGATCCCTTTACAAGTAGATATCCGGGCCTTTCATCAAGGGTCCAACCGTCCCCTGAAAAACCTAGCATGATAATCCTTCCGCCGGCAAATATCTGCTTACCGGGAATATCTGCAATACCTATCGCTTTGATCAGCTCAGTTCGCAGGTCCGGGTCCGGATTTTCTATCTGATCAGAGATCAGGATGGACAAGGTCTCCCAATCCCGTTTTCCATTTGCAAAACGGTTCCTTGCCTCGTCTGCAGCTTCCTTTGACTGGCCGCTCTTGTACTTTTCAAGAACAATCCTTGCCTTTAGTGTGTCATCTTCAGGGTTTATCCGGCTCGCTCTTTCAAGGTCTGTGAGCGCCTTTTCAGGTTGGTCTAATCTTGATCTGAGTTCTGCTGCCTCCTTGTAAAACGCAATTCGCTTCTCATTGTTGGGGAAGTCAACGGCCACCTTTTCAAGATAAGCGGCCCAATTTGCTGGTTCTGCTTTGTTATACCAGCCTTTACTCGCCACCCAGAAAAAAAACAGACTGGATAACAATAGAACAAGTATTAAACAAACAAAACCAGTGCTCGGGAGCCTTTTCATCTCAATGATCCATCGGTAATGGGTGAGGCCTGCGCGGCGGCATCTGAAAGTGTTTTACGAAAAACCGGAAAATCAGGTTCAAATGATTTTATTGCATTAAACCGGGCTTTTGAGTGCTTGTCTTTCTTCAAATTCGTCCCGCACTGAATGGCATAGATATTTCCGGCATTCAGTATCCCGCCCCCACCATACCGCCAGTTCTTCTTGTACAAACTTATCGCGGTCTGGCAGTTACGAAGGACATTCCTTTCAAAAGTAACAACAGACCGGTCCTTGATTTCTATGCCAACATTGCAGTTCCGAAAGACACACCTGTCTATGGACAGGGTGCTCTTCTCGCCCACAGAAATGCCTTTGTCTCCGGCCCGTGTAAAAACACAGTTGTCCACCCGCATATTGCTTGTCATCAGGTCCAGGGTATCATTGCCGCTGTTCCTGAAACGGGACAGAACCACTTTCCCCGAAGATATATCCACGTCCAGGGCATCACTCCTCGCCTGATCAAAAAGGCAGCCCTCAACAATGAAATTTTTGCAGTATGCCAGGTGCATGGCATCATCACCGAGGTAATTGCGGCCAATAGTGCAGTCTTTGACGGTCAGGTCATCAACCCCGTGCATGGATACCATTCCGCTATAATAAATGAGATCCTTTTTGGCCTCAGATCCCCCCTGCCAGATGCAGTGTTCAAAGACACTTCCCGAGCTTCCCTTCCCCTGAAGCACAAACACCCCCCATGGCTTCTTGGAATCAACCGCCTCAAAGCGGATGGGTCTGTCAGGTGTCCCCTTCGCCGTGACCTTCCCGTAACAGAATATGGACACGCCTTTGCCGAGACGTAGGGTCGTGCCGGGGAGGATCATCAGGGAAATATGTCCTGGATAGGTCTCGGTCCGAGTGATAATTATTTTCCCCGGTCCCAGAGATACGGATTTTTTAACTGGTTTTGCAGGCAGTTCCCATGGATGAAGAGAATCTGTGGCATTGACGGTGCTGTCAGAAGCGGGGATATCGACGGCCAGGGTTGTCTTACCGGTCACTGCATTTTGAGCTGCCACGGACAGATTATCAATCGAGATGTCGCCCGAGAAAATATAAGGGTATTCCAATGGAGAAGGTTTTAGAAGATGTGTCCCTCGAGATAAACTGGGGTTTGGGTTTTTTTCATACTTATAGCCAGGGAGAATGAGCGTATTGATCGGAAATTTACAGATCCCGTCTTTAAAACTGCCTTTTCCAATGAGTTGATCACTTATATCGATCAAATGGTTGCGATTTGTATCTTTATAGATTTTGAAATGGCTCCCTTTGCCCCTTATGGTAATGGCTGTAATGCGGCTGCCCACATTCCCGTTTGCCACGATTTTTAACAGGGTATTCGAGCCAATTTTTTTTCTCACGAGGGAAATGCTATCCTTTGACAGGTATTTTTTTAAAAAGGCATAACGTTGCGTTATGACATCTTGATACCTATGATATTTGTTGATAAATGACCGCGTTGAAAAGGATGACAGACCTACATCTGGAAATTTTAATATATCACGTGGCATTGCATCAATACTGTCTTTAAACGGATCTGAAGATACTGCTGGATAAATCTTATTATACAGGTCGGTTAAAAGGCCCTGAACGGTGTCTTCCGGTAAGGTTTTATCCAATAGTTCCCATAGAATCTTATGGCGGATTAAATCAAATTCAGGTATCTGCTTTAATTTGTTAAGCAACGGGGTGCCCGGGAAATCTAATCCTACATTTTCGGGAGGGTGCCATTGATGAACATCCCATGGGATTGATAGAAACTTCCCGATAATGGGGTCAAAATAAAGTTTGTGGTTATGGGCATAATCATGATGAGATGTACCGGAAATGTTATCAAATGCAGCAAAGCGCATATAATTGTCAAGATCAATATGCTGTTGTGCAAACTGACGGAAGGTAGGAAGGTTGTATTTATTGATTGCGTTTATAAGCAATTGTATGTCTCGCCTGTCTCCCTGTGTATCAGCATTCCGGCTGGCGACCTTCTTCCAGTGTTTTTCATTTTTCCATATTAAAGGGCCGTTGTCGCTGTAAATACTTCCGGGCATTTTATTATTGCGCCTTAAAAGGGACTCATCAACCTGGTCCCAAAAATAGTAAAGCCCCATATATTGATTGTTTAGAATAAGCTTTATGGGAAAACATCGGGGAGCCAGAAGGCCTATTTTTTCAGCCAACTGCATGGAAAAAGCTTCTTCGAAGGATAGAATCGTTTTGGGATTTACTATGTTTATTTTCCGAACGCCCTCAATCAGCTTATCTTTTTTAGTCTTGATCCGCCAGGATTTCTTCTTACCAAACCAGTGCCAGTGTCCGCCCCCCCGATACCTGGCTTTAACAGTATACGATTTACCATTATAGTTAACATAGGTCCGATAGTATTGTTCTTTTCCGCTCCAGGGAAGATCATAGTTAAGCTTCGCAAGGTTTTCCGGATCAATAGACATTTGCAGAGTAGAAAGTGAATTGTCCGTAGGCATTTCAGGTGCCGTTGACCGAATGAGAACTTTTTTTACTCCCTCATTAAGATACATGTGCATAATATCTAAATTAATGGCAGGCGCCTCCTGACTGCGAAGACCAAGGCAAACTTTTTCCACAAAGCGGTGATAATCCAGGTAGGCATCAAAAATCATCCATCCAATCAGGATAAGGATCGGCAGACAGATTACTCCTGCCGATTTAAACGATATACGATATAATCTTCTAAATGGATTTTTTTTGGATAGAAACAACATTTCAGACTTTCAAATATTCCTTCGTAATCAGCTTTTTACCTGAAAAATGAGATGCATTTCAATCGGAGACAATCAGCCGTACCCCCAGCTTGCGCTGGTCCTTCCCTGCCGGAATCCAGGCTTTATCCGTTTTTACGACAAAAAGCCCGTTCTTGCCTGGGGCGATTTGCGGCAGCCTTATGTTTACACGTCCGGCCCGGCGGAATGTATGGCTTAATTTACGATGTCCGTCCTCGATTGTGGCCGTCAACGGCAGGTCATTTTTCCCGGCATAACATCCGAGAGCTATTTCCAGGGATATGCCTTTCTCTCCTGATCCCTTTAAAAGCAGATATCCGGGAATTCCATCAAGGGTCCAACCGTCCCTTGAAAAACCCAGCATGATAATGTTCCCGCTGGCAAATATCTGCCTGCCGGGAATGTCTGCAATACCTATCGCTTGAATCAGCTCAGATCGCAGGTCCGGGTCCGGGTTTTCTATCTGATCGGAGATCAGGATGGACAAGGTCTCCCAATCCCGTTTACCATTTGCAAAACGATTCCTTGCCTGTTCAACAGCTTCCTTTGAATGGTCACTCTTGTACTTTTCAAGAACAATCATTGCCTTTAGTGTGTCATCTTCCGGGTTTATCCGGCTCGCTCTTTCAAGGTCCGTGAGCGCCTTTTCAGGCTGGCCTAATCTTGTCCTGAGTCCTGCTGCCTCCTTGTAAAACGCAATTCGCTTCTCATTGTTGGGGAAGTCAACGGCCACCTTTTCAAGATAAGCGGCCCACTTTGCCGGTTCTGCTTTGTTATACCAGCCTTTACTCGCCACCCAGAAAAAAAACAGACCGGAAAACAGGAAAACAAGTATTATGCAAACAAAACCAGTGCTCGGAAGCTTTTTCATCTCAATGATCCATCAATAACAGGTGACGCATGCGCGGCGGCCTCTGACAGTGTTTTACGAAAAACCGGAAAATCAGGTTCAAATCTTTCTATTGCATCAACCCGGGCTTTTGAGTGCTTGTCTTTCTTCAAATTGGTCCCGCATCGAATGGCATAGATATTTCCGGCCTTCAGTATCCCCCCCCCGCCATACCGCCAGTTCTTCTTGTACAAATTTATCGCGGTCTGGCAGTTACGAAAGACATTCCTCTCAAAAGTAACAACAGACCGGTCCTTGATCTCTATGCCAACATTGCAGTTCCGAAAGACACACCCATCTATAGCCAAATTGGCCTTCTCTCCGACAGAAATGCCTTTGTCTCCGGCCCGGGTAAAAACACAGTTGTCCACCTGTATATCGCTTGTCATCAGGTCCAGGGTGTCATTGCCGCTGTTCCTGAAACGGGACAGAACCACTTTTCCAGAAGAGATATCCACGTCCAGGGCATCACTCCTCGCCTGATCAAAAAGACAGGCCTTAACAATGAAATTTTTGCAGTATGCCAGGTGCATGGCATCATCACCGAGATAATTGCGGCCAATAGTACAGTCTTTGACAGTCAGGTCCTCAACCCCGTGCATGGATACCATCCCGCAATAATATATCAGGTTGTTATGGGCCTCAGATCCCCCCTGCCAGATGCAGTGTTCAAAGACACTTCCGGAGGTTCCCTTTCCCTGAAGCACAAACACCCCCCATGGCTTCTTGGAATCAACCGCCTCAAAGCGGATGGGTCTGTCATATGTCCCCTTCGCCGTGACCTTCCCGTAACAGAATATGGACACGCCTTTGCCGAGGCGTAGGGTCGTGTCGGGGAGGATCATCAGGGAAATATGTTCTGGATAGGTCTCGGTCCGGGTGATGATTACTTCCCCCGGGCCCAGAGATACGGATTTTTTAACTGGTTTGGCCGGTAGTTCCCATGGATGAATGGAGACCGTCTTTTGTGCAATTCCCTCAGGAATTGGCGCATAGCTGGTTTCCATTAGTTGTCCGGTCACCACGTTTTGAGACTGGATCTCCACAGAATCGATGGTCCCGTTATGGGTATCTATGATATAGTCGTATTCAAGAGGTGAGACTTCGAGACGGTGATTACCAAAGAGAAAAATATCCAGGCCTTTTAGTTGAGTTGTTTTCCTGTATCCCGGCAGGACCTCTTCATGAAGAGAAATGACACTCTCACCATTCACCCGGCCGGTTTTTCCCAACGGGATATCCTGCTCATCAAGTACAAGGTTCCTGTTAACGTCCCTGAAAATCTTCGCTGACCTGAAAGATCCGGTAAGCTTCATACCGGTAATACGCCTGCCGACATTTCCGCAAACAGCAAGATGGACCACGTGCCTGCCATTTTCTTCAGGCCCTGACACACTGCAGATCATCCTGCTTTGGCTCAGATAGGAACGAAGCATTGAAACACGCTTATTGATTTGCGTTTTATACCTCTGAACAGCATCGTCATATCGGCTCACCAGTAAAGGGATGCAGAGAAGGGTCTGGAATTTCATTATCTTAGATGCCTGCCAGTATTTTTCATCCCGATACACATCGGCCTCTAAGGCCGGACGGATCTTGAGATCATACGCATCGATTCTGTCCAGGATCCTGTCGGGCAGAAAGGCTCCGCTGTCTATCAATTCATACAGCCTTTTTTTTCTCAGCAAATCAAGCCCGGGGATCAGTTTCCATTTATTGAGTAAAGGATTAGATGCTGCGTCAAATTCTGGATTTGCCAAATGCCAGTCATCTATATCCCAGGAGACAGGCTGAAACGTTCCCATGACAGGATCAAAGTAGATCTTGTTGTTATGGTTGTATTCGTGGTGCATACAGGCAACAAGGTTGTCGAGGCTAAAAAAAGAGGCATATGCCTCCTTATTGAGGTATCTGTCGGCGAAATCAGAAAATTCCTTCAGGTCGGGATTATTAACTGCAGATATGAAGGTCCTGATATCGTCTCGATAATCCTTTTGTTCCGCATTTCTGCTTGCCGACTTTTCCCACCATTTTTCATTATTCCAGAGGGTACTTACACCGGTTTTGGGATCCGCCGGCGCGCCGTCCCCGCTGTAAACACTCCCGGGCATTTTATTGAACCGCCGAATAACACTTTCATCAATCGGATCCCAGAAAAGATGAACCCCCTTGTAGATGTTGTTTACGATCAGTTTCACCGGATACACTCGCGGAGATATCAGGCCGATGTCTTTTGCAAGGTCCTGTGCAACACATTCGTTCAAGGTGACGGTGGTCCTTGGATTTTTGATGTTCAGCTTTCTGCTGTTCTCGATCAGTTTTGATCTCTTTGTCTTGATCCGCCAGGATTTCTGGTCATAGAGCCAGTGCCAGTGATTGTCGCCCATATACCTTGCTTTTACTGTATATGATTTCCCGCCATATTTTATATAGGCCTTGTAAGCGTGCTCTTTGCCGCTCCTCGGCAGATCTGCATTGAGTGCGGCAAGGCTTTCACAGTCGATTGACATCTGAATCGTCGGCAAATTTTCATCGTTCGGCATATCGGGGGCAGTAGCGCCGACAAATGCCTTTACCAAAGCGTTTCTCAAGAATAAATGCATGATGTCGACATTGAATGCCGGGGCCTGACCGCGGCATGCAATGTCGGCAAATCGCCTGTATTCGAGATAGGAATCGAAGATCATCCATCCAATCAGGATAAGGATCGGCAGACAGATGACCCCTGCCGATTTGAATGAAATGCGGTATAATCTTTTTAAAGGATTTCTTCTGGATAGAAACAACATATCAGACTTACAAATCCACCTGCTGCTGGCCTTCTATCAGCGTTACCTTGTGATTATCGTTTATCTTTCGGATGTCCTTGATACACTCCTGCGGTTTGAACCGCCGTTTCATCGTTATGCTGTAGATCAATTCAATAAGCTCGCCAACCTTCACGGTCTCCATGCTTATCAGGCTTGCATCACTGAAATGTTTTTTGAAAACATCATCAAATGAGGTCTCATATGGGAAATCTTCAGGCACCTGTATCATGACAATCCGCTCCCTGATCTCTTTTGCAAAGAGATTCATCTTGTACATCAACAGGATAAAGCCGCATATGATAAAGGTTACAAATATGGCCATTCCATAAAATCGGGTCCCGCATGCCATACCAATGGCCATGGCAAAGAACACAAACCCGACATCCCGGGTCTCCTTGATTGCGTTTCTGAACCGGACAATCGAAAGGGCGCCCACCAGTGAAAATGCCCTTGCGAGGTTGGAACCGATAATCAGCATGATTACTGATACGACCATGGTCATCAGGACAACCGTCTGCACGTATGACTGCGAATAAGAAATCCCCCGGTGTGTTTCCTTGTAGGTCTTTGCAATCACGAGGGCCAGCAGAAATGAAAGGCCCATGGCGAGCGCGACGTCCCACATCGAAAAAACATTCGTCATATCCTTCAGTTTTTCCATTTCCTTGATTAATTCATCCATTTTACGTTTGTCTCCGGTTTAAAGTTATTTCTATTTATATGTTTGCATCTCAAAAAGGTAATTTATGGGATGATAGGTAGTAACGGGGGGTATGCTATTTGTCTTACATTCTCAGTACCTCGTATTCCGTTTTTCCAGCTAATCGTAAGGTCCAGACCTGCCCGATTTCGCATTTCCTCAGGCGAGGCGGGCGAGCCAAAGTCTATGTTGCAATGGTCTGTCAATGTAATCCATATTCCATCCCTCGGCAAGCAAATTACCAATATTGCCAAAATTGGCATTAAAAGGCAACATTCTATCCTAATGTAATCTTTGATTTCATTGAATTTACTGAAAATAATCCAAAAAGCTTTATTCATTAAAACAAACAATGTAGACCTTTCTTGATAGATAATAAGGTTAACTAGTGTCCGTCCATAAATGAGGATCTTTGTTCAAGATCAAGGTGTGCGAAAAAAATAACCACAGGCATATATTTGATATTCCGAGGATTATTTTTTAAGCAGAACGCAGATATTGGGCAAAAAGGCCATTTATGGATGGACACTAACTAAGAACCAACCTAAAAATGAGATAGCCATGGATTCTGTATTCCAAACCCTATTTAGTGCCTGAACGAAAAGGCTGTTCAGGCACGGTTCTGAGTTTATGGTTTTGCGTTTTAAGTTGAAAAGCATACAATTCCATAGAGTTGTAGACCTAAACCCGAAAAGGGAGAACTATATTTCGATGTTTTCGTTCAGACATTATCTTTGGGACCAGGTGAAGTTTTTTAAAAGGGGGGCAGAAAAGTGCGGCATTCAGGGCGGGTTGTCTGATGCGTGAAGAAATCAGGAAAAACGGATCTCCGCAACCCATATTTCACACAGATAAGGACCGGTCTTTTTTCTTGCCGAATCTCTTATTGATCCCGTTTTCGAGAAAGGGTGGCCATGGAAAAACCTGCCATTGAATACCCCTGCAAATGGTCTTTCAGGGTGATCGGGTCCGATGAACCGTTGACGCGAAAGGCCATTGAGACCACCATGGGCGATTCCGCCTATTCCCTAATGGTTTCGAACGTCAGTAAAACGGGTAAATATGTCTCCCTGAATCTTGAAACCGTGCTTCGCGATGAAGGTCATAGAAATCAGATCTATGAAGCGCTGAAGGCGGCTCCGCCCATCAAAATGGTCCTTTAGAAAACGGTCGCCGTTACAGTTAGATGTTCAGTGATAATGGGGGACGTTCTTACCTGCTGACTTTATTCCTCACCTGAAAATGATGATACTCAACTGAATTCCTTTGCCTGGAAGTTTTTGCGATTTGTCAGGGAAGCACCGCCTGCAATGGTCTGCGTAAGTACATATAATCCGGCCCTCTCAGCATATCGACCTACAGAGTCTTTTACAACCAGGGCACCCATCCCACCGAAAAGCCTCCGTCCCTGATACTCTGGAAAGATTTTCTTGAATCTTGGCAATTTATTTTCAACAAAATTGTCCACCATCCGATTTTGCAATTTATTCTTGACCTCTATCACCAGCACAGCTTCTCTATTGACTGCTACAATATCGTATTCGCCGGAGCCCTTCTTCATCACTGGATATTCGTACAAGAACACATGAGGCTCTGACAGAGCGAAAGCAGGTCTTCCACATAGGCGCACTCTCATTTTCTGAATATGTAAAGACCTTCCCGGCGCTATCTTCTCTGCCGCCATTTGATTCTCAGAATTATAGCCCCTACATAGGTGCTTTGAATGATGCCCTGCGCGACTATGGACTTTACGGCGGTTACCCGGGACTTGTATTAACTGGTGATCCCGAAAAAAAGTATTGAGACTTAATGAGATCTTTTCCAGCTATCTTGAAAAGGATATCGCCGGATTTCTGAGGGTGGAGAATATCCCAGCGTTTCGAAAGCTGGCTACCTTATTGTCTGCCCAGCAGGGAGGACTGGTCAATATACAGGAGTTGGCTTCCACGCTTGGGCTCCATCGGAATACGGTTATACGGTACATTCATTATCTCGAAGAGACCTTTGTCATAAAACGTTTGACGCCCCTTTTTACAAATCCAAGAACAGAATTAAGCAAGATGCCCAAGATCTATTTTGCCGATAGCGGTTTACGCAATCTTGCCATGGGAGGGTTCAGTGATTTGCACACGCGCTCAGACATCGGTCAGATCATAGAAGGAATTGTGGCCTCTCATCTCTTCAGAAACCGCCATTTATCTCAGAGAATCAACTATTGGCGAACCAAGTCCGGTGCTGACGTCGATTTCATAATATCAGGCGTCAAACCGGTTCAAAGCATAGAGGTGAAATCAGGGATCCTGAAACAGATAGGGATCAGCCGGGGATATCGTTCATTTCTTTCAAAATACGCCCCTAAAAAAGCAGTCCTTTTGAACAGGGCCATGTGGTCTAAAACACAAATAGATGGACAAACAGTCGAGGCAATCCCCACGGCTGTTTTTCTGTTAAGCTGAAGTTCCCTTAAGGCCATGTGTAGGGACGTCTTTCTTTATAAGCTATCTTTCCGGCAAGGCCTTTGATTCCTATTCTTTTTCCCAAACGCTCAAAAACGCTTTCGCTTTAAGAATCTCAATCCCCTCATAAATTTCTATATCCAATAAATGGTGGTCACCAGAGACGATATAATCCGCTTCGCCTTCATAAGCACATGCTAAATATTTATTATCTGAAGGATCGTCTCTAATTATATCAACTATCCCCTCTCCTTCAACAATCCAGGCAAACATTAAGATATCTTCAAAGTATGCGTCTATTTCCCGCGCGGTTTTACGATGATATTTTTGAAGCTTGGGGTAGAGTAAGATACGTTTTATCTCTCTGATAATAGCCGGTGATAGAATCAATTCCATTTGATTCTGTTTGATCAAGTCAAGAATCTTGCCGGGATTTGAATTCGGTTTGATCAAACCGCTGGCAAAAAGATTGGCATCGACAACGATTTTCAAAACTTACCCTCGATGACGTTCGACTTGTTTAGTGTCCGTCCATAAATGCAGACCTCGTTATTCGTTAATTTGAATATTCGTTAATTGGTAGAAATGATAAGAAAATCCTGCATTATGCAGGATAATTTGACACACGAGATCCGGGTTGACAGGTTCAGGGTTCAGCGTTCAAGGTTAATGAATCGACATTTTTTTTGCTTACCCGTTGATTCTATTGGAAAGATCGCTTCAGACCCCGACCTCAACCTCTGAACTGTGAACCTTTGAACCTAAGATATCTGGGATAGAAGGCGGTT
>Ga0075124_10001267_pt1 | contig 11807 bp, 18 predicted proteins | sample AntAceMetag02UKS_FD_69809 | JGI IMG/M metagenome (GOLD analysis project Ga0075124, IMG submission 69809) | Saline lake microbial communities from Ace Lake, Antarctica - Antarctic Ace Lake Metagenome 02UKS | ecosystem: Environmental > Aquatic > Non-marine Saline and Alkaline > Saline | place... | reverse complement strand
TTCATATTTGATTTCTGAATTTTTGAACTTTCGTTTTGTCTCTATGAATAAGGTCTTTTGGGATGCTGGTGCGGCAATTTGCTGGTGCGGTAATTTGCTGATGCGGCGATTGGGTTTTGCTTTTGTGGATTGTGTCTTCATATATATGGGATAAGAATTTGGGTTTTTAAGGATTTAGAACCGTTCTATTTCGTCTCTTCTTGGAGATTCTACAACTTCAACATCGCCTTTTTGGATGTCGAAAACTTTTGAAGGAGTTGCGATTACTGTGTTTTCTCCGAAGCCTGCGATTTTTCCTTCGAGTGCTTCGACTGTTTTCTTAATCTTAGAGATTGCTCTTTTTAGCTCAATCACGTCTTTTGACTTTAGAGTTTTAATATCTATAACTGCGATTGTGTAACCTTCTCTTAGCGCGTTGAGGATTGGGTTGATGTCTTCGTAAACTTTTAGAACGAATGTTTTGATTAGGACTTTCGAGTCTGATTTCTCCTGTTCTGAATCTATTGTGATGAATTCTGTGGAGTAGTCGTCATCTCTTCCCAACATTCTTTTGAATCTGTCAAATACCATATCTATATTTTATCATGTCAGTATTTAAATATTTATGTAGTGAAGTAGGAGATTAATTTATCGAGGAGGATTTATCCTTGGATCTTTTTCATCACTTCTTCTCGGACAGCTTCGATTTTTTCAGAGAACTCTTTTTCTTGCTCGTCGATAGTTTTCATTCTTGTATCGATTAATTTTTTCTTATTCTTCATATCTTCAAGAATTGCTTCTTTTGTTGTTTTGATTACAACTTGGTTTCCGATTATTCTAGAAACTTCGCCTTCGGTTTTTTCAACTTCCCTGATAATTAAATCTGTTTCATTAGATTCCATGGAAAATGCGTTCTTTTGCATAAGAAGCTGCTGGAATGCTTGTTCCATCATTTGAAGTTCTTGGATTTTTCTTTGAGTTTCTTCGTCTAGGTTTGCTAATGGATTTGTTGATGCATTATTTTCTTCTGCCATTTTTTAGTTTGAGCTTACTGTTTTCATTTTATTTCGTGGTTTGTAAAAAATTCTTGAGCCGCATTCTGGACAGACGAATCGTTTTTTTAGGTCATCCGACTTTATTTTATCTCCGCAATGAAAACACTTGTATCCTGCCATGTTAATTTTTAATTCCTTGAGTTTTTAAGCTTTGTCTTACTCTAGGTGATATGTTCCTCCTGCGAATTTTTTTCCACACTTTGAACATAACCATATCGATCGTGCTTGTCTTTTCGCTCTACCTTTACAGAATGGGCAATCTTGTTTCGTTCTCTGTTTTGCTTCTACCGCTATAAGTTTGTTCTTTACCCTTCCGTATCCTGCGCCGAATCTTCCTGCGCTTCCGATTTTTTTTCTTTTTACTGCCATTTTGTTGGTTTTTGGTCGTTAGTTTTTGGTTTTTGATTAACCATTTTATCCAGAGGATAAAATGGGGCCACGCGGATTTGAACCGCGGTCGCGAAGTCCCAAACCTCGAATCATACCAGGCTAGACCATGGCCCCATGAATTTGAGGAGTTTTAGTGATTAATAAAGTTATTCTTTCTTTTCTTCTGCTGAAGTTGCTTCTTCTGGAGTTGCTTCTGTTTTTGTTCCAGTTGCGGCTTCTGCCTTAGCTTCTTCTGCGGCTGCGGCTTCTTCCTCTTCTGCTTTCTTAATAGCTTCTTGTTCTTCCTCAACTGTCTTAAAGTGAGCATCTAATTCTTTTCTCTTTTCTGGATCAACGTCAGTTTTTTGGGCTTCAATTTCTTCTTTGTATTTTCCTTCTGCAATCTCTTCTAAAATTTCTTTTGGTTCTTTATTTTCTATTAAAACTCCCAAAGCTTGACATGTTCCGATTACAGATTTTACGGTAGATATAAATTCATTTGAAAGCATATGGGTGTGCTTTGCTTTTGATACCGAAATTACTTGTTCTATTGCAAAATTTCCCACTCTTTGTTTTAATCGTGCTCCGGATGCTTTTTCTATTTTTAATTCTTTTTTGATTAATTCGGATGTTGGGGGAGATAAAACTTTGATAGATACTTCCTTTGTTTCTGGGTTCACTGTTAAGTGGACTGGAACTGTTACGCCTTTGAACTCGGAAGTTGCTTCGTTCACGTCGCTGATTACTTGACCCATGTTTATTCCCATTGGTCCTAACTGTTGTGCAACCGCTGGACCTGGACTCATTTTTCCGCCTTCAACCATTAATTTTATTAGTGCCATTGTAATTTTTTGAAAGATTAGTTTTTAACCCTTTAGGTAGATCTGGTGATCTGAACTATTCTTCGTCTTCGAGTTCCTCCCTTCTGATTACTCTGATGTTATCTAGCTTTACTGTAACTGGAATTGGGACTGCTGCTCCCAATAGAGAAACTACACATTCGTTTTTTGCTTTATCAACTCTAACAACTTTTGCTTTTTCGTTTTTGAAGGGCTCTGAAATAATTTCGATGATATCATTCTTTTCAATCTTAACATCTGCTGCTACTGGTTCGAGCATTTGTTTTACTTTGTCGTAAGTTACTGTTTCTCCAATGATTCCTTTAACATAAGGTAAATTAAAAACTGCGTCTTCTGCGTGCTTGTGGTCTGGAGATTCTAAAAATATGTAGCCTCGTAATCCGTGGGGTCGTGCGATTGCGTAAATGTCAATTTTCTTTTTCTTAACTTTATCGGCGATCATTTCCAACGCCTTGTCTTCTTTGTTTGTTGTAACCTTTACAATATAAATCTGAGATTCGTGTTCTCTTGGAACTTGCTCTACTTTTGCTTCTTCTTCTATTTCTTTCTCTTCTTCTTTCAATTCTTCTGCTGGTTCTGTATTAACTTCTTCTTCTGGTACTAAAGAAGGTTTGCTTGACCCCTTTATTTTTGGCGCAAATTCTTCAGCAGCGTTGCTGTCGTCATCTTCTTTAAGGTAGTCAAATTCGTCATCATATCCAATTGCCATGTTAATTTTGGAGTCTTGCTCCAGCCAGTTCAAAGATGTCTAAGAACTAGATAATATAATTAGAAAATATCGGTTTTTAAATATTTTGGTAGTTGAGATTATTAAAAACCGGGGGTTTTACCCAGTAGGTGCTCTGGTGAGCTAAATATTTTGGTGTTAAATAATTAATTTCATTAATACTGAAATTGCAAAACCGAGTGCGCCTATGATTAGAAGGCCTATTGCTGTAACTTTTGAGATTGTTTTAAATTCTGACATACTTGGTTTTTTTAGAAGTCTCCATACTCGAAGATATTTGTGATATTTTGAAATTATTTTTCTTGTTATCTTTCCCATAGTAAAATTATGCTTGATGGGTTTTTAAGATTGGTGGTTATCTGATATATTCCATAAATACTTTTCCATTATCAGATATATATTTTATATTTCCATTAGGAAACCTCAAGCAAAGTCCTTCTCTTTTATCTTGGACCAATCGCCCACTTCTATAAGTAATTCCTTCGGGAGTTTCTCGTGCTCTTCTTGTTGCACGTTGACTTACCCTCTTCCCTTGCAATACTTCTATTAAATTTTTTAATCCCATTTTATTCGTCAAAGAATTCTATTCCGAGTTCTCCTTCCATATCTTTTCTTCGAGCTTCTTCGATTGGGAGTCGCTCTCCTGAAATTTGTGGAGATTTTACGCCTGTGATTATTAACATAACTTTTAGGGATTTTTCCATGTCTTTTGAGATTTGTGCTCCTGAAATTAGTTTTGCGTCTGGAGATAATTGTTCGCCTATTTTCTGTATGATTTGTTTGTATTCGTCTAGTGCTAGGTCGGTTCCGCCGATTACATTGACTAATGCTCCCTGTGCGTTTTTGATGTCGACGTCTAGTAGGGGGTTGTTCAATGCTTTGTCTACGGCTTCTAGTGCTCGGTCATTTGAGTCGGATTCTCCCATGCCTATTAAGGATACTCCTCCGTTTGCCATGACTGCCTTGATATCTGCGAAATCTAAATTTACTAGTCCTGATGATGTTACTAGTTCTGTAATTCCCTTTACTGCGTTTGTCAAAATTTCGTCTGCGACCTTGAACGCTGTTGGTAGTGGGAGGTCGGGTGCGAGATCTAGGAGTTTGTCATTTGGAATTACGATTAGCGTGTCTACGATTCCTTCCATTCTTTCTAGTCCTTCCATTGCGTTTTCGATTCGCTTTGCGCCTTCTACTGTGAATGGTAATGTTACGACTCCGATTACTAGCGCTCCTTGTTTTTTTGCTATTTCAGCTACGACTGGCGCTGCTCCGGTTCCGGTTCCACCGCCAAGTCCACATGTTACGAAAACCAAATCAGAGTTTGCTAATTTCTTTTTTATGTCTTGTTGTTGTTCTTTTGCTGCTTCTGCCCCGACTCTTGGGTTTGAGCCTGCGCCTAGCCCTTTTGATATTTCTCTGCCGATTAGAATTTTGTGGTCGGCGTTTGTGTAAAGTAGGTCTTGTGCATCGGTGTTTATTGCTATTATTTCTCCTCCTTTAATTCCGACTTCTCGCATTCGTGATGTTGTATTTCCGCCTGCGCCTCCTACTCCAATAACTTTGATTCGTGCGGCTTGTTTCTTTAGAATTTCTTCCAATTCTCTATCTATTTCAGAATGTGGATTGCGTTGCGGGATGGATTGTGATTGCATCTCTGAGATATCCTCTTTTAATATGTCTTCCATGGTTGAATTTAGAAATTTGGGTTTATAATAATTATTGTAGTTCAGTTGGTGATTAGATTATACTTAATTTTTCGAACCAGTATTTCCAGACAGGTTCTAATTTATCTTCGTCGGTGAGTTTTTTTATGTTTTCTATGGAAAACCATCTCGACCTTTTTATTTCATCTGGCTTTGGATACGCTTCTCCTCTAATTTCTGCTGTAAATAGATGCCAGTAATGACAATTAACTCCTCTGCTACATGTATTCCACGGAATTTCTTCTTCGGCTAAATGCTCTAATTGTAAGATTTGAAAACCCCTCCCTGATTCTTCTATTATTTCTCTTTTGGCCGCGGCCTCTGGACTTAAATCATCTTCGTCTATGTGCCCTGCGATTCCTGCCCAGCCAAAGGGCTCCTTTTTTCTATCAATTAAAAAATATTCTTTGCTTGATGTATCGGGATTAATTCTAGATATTATTGCTCCGACTGAATAATGCATTGGTTTGCCTTCTTTTGATGTTCCTATCTTCGGTGTTCCCATAACAATTAGGAACATTTTTGAAGTATTTAAAAATTATGGGGTTAGATAAGGGTTAGATAAGTATTATTCTTTCTTTTCTTTCTTTTTTTCTTTGGCTTTGATTATCTCGCTTTCTATTTTGAGATCTAGTATTTCTTCGAATTTCGGGGCGAACATTTTTACGAATGGTTCGAACTGTTTTTCTATTTTGAAGATTACTGTTTTATCTTTTATTTCGAATTCGAATGTTTTTCGGAATAGGAAGTCTTGGAGTGCGTTGATTTTTTCTTTTTGGTCTGTTACTATTTTGTTTATCTTATATGTATAGGTGACTGGTTTTCCTGCTAGGGGATTGTTGAAATCGACTAATGTTCGGCCTCGGTCGGATGATAGGATTTTTACAAGTTGGCCGTCTAAAGCTAACTTCATTCCTCTTTCTGGATTTATTTTTTGTTCATGGAAATGTTTTGTTGGAATCATTCGTACCATTTGTGGGTCTCTTTTTCCGAATGCATCTTCTGGTTTGAGATCAAGCGTGTAAGATTTCTCGGTATCTTTTCCTTCTAGGTCTGCGTCGAAACCATTTGGAAGCATTTTATGTCCGACTGATAAAATGAATGGTTTTAATTCGGTCGTTGGTCGTTGGTCGTTGGTTGTTGGTGCATCTACTTTTATGTTTGTGTCAAAGATTTCATCTGTACCTTTAATTTTCCCGGTGAATTCTATTTCGATAAAATCGTTTTTCTTTATTGCCATAAATGAATTGGGGATTTTGGGTTTTTAAATATTGGGGAATGATTAGCAAACTTTTATAAAGCGATTTCTTATTTTTTTATTATGGTATCAAAAGTTATTGAGGCGACGGAGATGAGGGTTGGAACTTTCCTTTTGTTGGATGGAGTTGCGCATCAGGTTAAGAAGATGGATATTTCTAAAACTGGGAAGCATGGGCATGCTAAGGTTAGGTTCGAGGCTGTTTCTGTCTTTACTGGGAAGAAGAAAGTTATGGTTATTCCGGGGCACGATAAGTTTGAAATTCCTATGATTGATAAGAAAGCTGCTCAGGTTTTGTCTGTTTCTGGGAATACTGCGAGCATCATGGATAATGAAAGTTTTGAGAATTTTGATTTGGAAATTCCTGAGGAATTGCAGGGAACTGTTGTCGATGGTTCTAATATTGAATATTGGGATATTGAGGGTGAGAAGCTTTTGAAGAAGGTTATGTAAAGATTTAAAAGGAGATTTTCTTGATTATAATTATGGCAACTAAAATTCCTGCGGCGCAGAATCGATTGTATAAGAATGCGTTTGTGTGTAAGGTTTGTAAACATAAGATGAAGTTGGAGCCGTTGAAGATTTTAACTGGGAAGGCTCGATGTAGGAAATGTGGTGGTACAGATTTTAGGCCAGTTCGTAAGAAGTAGTTTTATATAGTTTTATTAATTTATTTTGATATGAGAGTTATAAGGGAGTCTGGACTTGTGCCTTCGGTTGAAACAAATATATTTCTTAATCCTATTCTAAGGGAAGCTATACATATTAAAATTCCGCTCGTGAATACTTACTATATCTTAATGGGTGATTTAGAGAAACGGTATGCTGCAGCTGAAAGTAGTATAGATAAGGCACGGCAAAATATGTTTTGGAAACAGGCTCGTATTATTTTTGGTGGCCGAGCATCCCGTTCCTATCAAACATCTTAAAACTGCTTTTTATTAGAAGTGTTAGGGTGAGTCTTTGGGTTTGTTTTTGTGGTAATGGTAATTTTTTATTTCACACTTTTGTCTAATATGTCTGATAAAGAAAGGCAGTTGTTTATGTTGTATATTACTTTGGCGAAGTATCTGGCGACGGATACTTCGTTGAACCATGGATTTTTTTGTCCGAAATCTTCTCCATGATATACGGCGTCTGTTCCAATTACTCCCATTATTATTTTATTTTCATAAAGTTCTTTTAATCTTTCGAGAGCTGGCGGGTTGAATAAGGGGAGGGAACAGGCGAGAGTAATTGTTTTTGCGTTGAATTTATTTTTTAACATGTGAGAGATGCTGTGTAGGGTTCCTGCTGTTGATATCATGTCGTCTATGATAAAAACGTCTTTTCCGGAAACGTCTCCTAAGAGTGTTATGTTTTCTATTTGTGAAAGTTTTGAGTAATCTCGTTCTTTGTGAACTAATGCCAATGGAACTCCTAGTTTTTGGGCGTAGTGTGTTGCTCTTTTTGCGCCTCCGGCATCGGGAGCTACCACGACTAGATTTTCTTGTGGGATGTTTTCTTTGACGAAGTCTATAATATTTCCTGAGGCGTGGAGGTTTTCGAATTTTGCTTTTCTGAAGTATCCGGCGATTGCGCTATTGTGGATATCTAGTGTGATGATTCGGCGTGCTCCAGCGTTTTCGATTTCTTCTGCGATTTGGGCGGCTGTTATGCATTCTCTGCCTGCTTGCTTATCTTGTCTGGAGTATGGGAATACTGGGATGATTGCTGTTATGTAGTGGGCGTCTGATCTTCTTGCGACGTCGATTGCTGTTTTTAGGGCTCGTAAATTTTCGTCTACCGATAAACCGTTTGTTGAATTCTCTACATCTTGGATGATATATAAATCGGAACCTCTAATTGATTTGTCTAGGATTGTTTTTATTTCTGAATTAGCGAAGGAGATTTCTCGAGACGGGATTAACTCGGCTGGGATTTTTCCTTCGGATGCTAAATATTCGTTTAATTTCTCTAGAATTTTTTTTGCAAACGGCAAGCCCGATTTGCATGCCATGATAGCTAGCGAGCCCCTCTTCCCTTCCATGACCTAAGGTTGGATTTTTGGTTTAAAAGTATTGTTGGGATGGATTGATTAGTTTTTTAAAGGTGGGGATTGTAGTAATTTTATATGGTGAGCTTTTGGATTTATGATGTTGGATTTTTAGTTTTGTTTAGTTTGTTCGTGGTTTGGTTTTTGATGTCGCGGAAGAAGTCTCTGAGTAGAGAAGGGATAATTTTTATGTATCGGACGAAGTTCGGGATGAAGGCGATTAATTATATTGGAGATAATTTTAAAAAAACTCTTCATTCTTTGAAATATGTTATTATTGGAGTTGGTTTTGTTTTGATGGGTGTGATGGTTTGGATGATGGGGAAAACTGTTTCGATTTATGTTTTGCATTCTAAGGAAGTTGTTGAGCAGATTGCAGCTCCCCCTATTGCTCCATTGATTCCGTATTTTCCGAAGCTGTTTGGGATGGAAAGTATTTTCCCGCCATTTTACTTTACTTATTTTATTGTGGCTTTGGCTATTGTTGCGATCGTTCATGAGTTTAGTCATGGGATTTTTATGAAGCTGTTTAAGGTTAGGATTAAGTCGACTGGTTTGGTTTTTTTGGGACCGATATTGGGTGCGTTTGTTGAACAGGATGATAAGAGTTTTAAGAAAAAGACGAAGCTGGAGCAGATGAGTGTTCTTGGGGCTGGAGTTTTTGCGAATGTTATTTTTGCTTTGATATTTTATGGGCTTTATGTTGGATTCTTTTTTAGTTCGTTTGCTGCATCTGGATATATTTTTAATACCTATGCCGTTTCTGTGGTTCCTTTGGAGAACGTAACTGGGATTGAAGAAGTTGGGAATTTGACTAAGGTTTTGGCGACGGATGGAATTTATTATTTGGATGATGGCTTGGCTGTTCAGTTGAATCAAAGTGATGGGGAATATTTGATTGCTTACCCTGAGGCGCCGGCGGTTTTGGCTGGGATGCGAGGTGCGATTATTCAAGCTGATGATGTTAAGATTACTGGTCAGGATAAGTTGAGGGAATTTTTGGAGAATAAAAATCCCGGGGAACGAGTTATCTTTAAGACCGAGGACGCTGAGGGTGTTAAAGAATATAATATTCTTTTAGGTGAGCATCCTGATGATTCGAGTCGGGCTTATCTCGGTGTTGGACATAATGTTGTGCAAAGGCGTGGTGTTATTCAAAACTCTTTGGGATGGTTTATGAGTTTTAAGGACAGCACTACATTGTACAAACCTACGTGGGATGGGGAGTTTGTTTATTTTGTTTATCATTTGCTTTGGTGGGTTATGATTATTAATTTGCTTGTGGCTTTGTTTAATATGTTGCCGCTTGGAATGCTCGACGGTGGTAGGTTCTTTTATTTGGCTGTGCTTGGAATTTTTAAATCGGAGAAGGTTGCTAAGTGGGCGTATAAAATTTCTATGTACTTGATATTGTTTGCGTTTGTGTTGATGATGTTTTTTTGGTTTATTCGAATTATTTAATTTTGATAATTTGTCGACGGTGATTAAGAAATAAAATTATTTTAAAAATTATGCTTATTGAAAACTATTTTATTTTTAATAAGATATTTAAAGGGGGTTATCGTTGGAATATTGAGTCTTTGACTCTAACTAAATGAGGTGTGTGATATGGCTTTACCAAAAACTCCAAAACAGTGTGCAATTAAGATTAGTTCTCTTAAGAGACAGGTAACTGTTATGGAAAAAAGAAAGAAGGCTCTTGCTGCTGTGACTAAAAAGAAACCTGCTAAGAAGAAAGCGGCTAAGAAAAGACCTTCTAGAAAGAAGACTACTAAGAAAAAGAGAAGGTAGTAAAACAAATTTTTATTTTTTATTTTGATTAATTTTATAAAAGTGGAGTATAATAATTTTTAAAAAGGGTGAGGATGTTTTGTTTTTATGAATATTGCAAATGCTGAAGCTTGGGATAGCTTCTATGAAGCCGTGAAACCCCTTGGATTACCTCACAGGGGAGGAGTTATATTTACTCGAGATGGGAATCATCGTGCCGCATGGAAAGATGATGGGGAACTTGGTCCATTTTTGAGGGTTTCTAGTGGAACTCCTCATGGTGAGGATATAGAAGTGGCTGCAAGGACAAGTGGTATCAGCGTTACCCTAACAAACTATGTCTGTGGTGGTGAGCCTGGCTTGGGTCCAGATGCTTCAATGTAGATAATTTTTAAAGTTAAATATTCTAATTATTTTTATGGTAAGGAAGAATCCGAAGCGAAAAGTTTGTTTAGATACTGTTTGGGACAAATTGAGGAAGATGAGTTATGCTTTAGTTGGCAATACTAGTGCGGTGCAAATTTGTCGGTGGACTAAGAATTCTATTAGGGGTGATGGAGAATGTTGGAAGGAAAAATTTTATGGGATTAGTTGTGCTGGATGTTGTCAGTTTAGTCCTGCGGTGATGTGGTGTGAGAATCAGTGTTTGCATTGTTGGAGACCGATTGAAATGAATCTTGGGACCGAGTTGCCGAAGGTTGATAATCCAATTGAGATACTTGATGGGATTGTTGAAGCTCGTAAAAAGTTATTGATGGGATTTAAGGGACGGAAGGGTGTTGATTTGAAAAAGTTGGAGAGTGCGTTTGAGCCAAAATTATATACTACAAGTTTGTCTGGAGAACCAACGCTATATCCACGACTTGGTGAAATGTTTATGGAGATTCGTCGAAGAGGAGCTGTTAGTTTTTTGGTTACGAATGGGTTGAATCCTGATGTAATTAGAAATTTTAAAGACCCCATTAGAAATGAATCTAACGGGGCGAGTGAATTGCCGACGCAAATTACGGTTTCTACTAATGCTCCTAATAAGAAGTTGTTTGATATTTGGCACAGGTCTACAAAACCAAATGCGTGGGAAGTTTTTAATGAAACTCTTGATGTTATCCGTGAGATGAAAGGGCGTGTTCGTCGGGTAATTAGATTAACGTTGGTCAAAAAGGGAAAGGGAAAGTTTGGGGATGTTACGAATATGTCTGAGGAGAATGTTGGGGAGTATTGTAATTTAATTAGAAAAGCTGAGCCGGATTTTGTTCATATTGATGGGTATAAAAGTGTCGGTTATGCTCGGGCACGGATGGGTTATGATAAACAGCCTTGGTTTGAGGATGTTAAAAATTATGCTTTGAAGATTGCTAAGAATTTAGATGGGTATGAAATTGGTGGGGAAGATGAGAGGAGTTGTATTGTTATGCTTGCTAGGAAGGGTGTTGAGTTGAAGATTGAGAAATGTTAAAAAAGGAGCCCTTCGGCTTCTAACTCCCCACAGAGTTTTCTATACATATTGCCTGCTGCTTTTGCCTTTCTTCTAAATCTTTCCTTGTCCTTTTCACAATATCTTACGTCTGTATTATTTTGAGCCGATTGATAAATAGACCTTTTGTTATTATAATATTCCATCATATCTTCTCTATCTAAGGGCTCTTCGCTGAGCAGCTTAACACACCTCTCTGCTCTGTATTGAGTTTCTTCTCTCAATTCTCTTGATGTTGTTTTTCCCATTTTACAAAAATATAACTCCGTCTTTTGTCAAGGCTGTGAATCTAATCCCTACTGGTAAAGAAAGTAAAGCTGATTGGAGAGCCATGTGTTCTTTGCCGTTTCCGGATGCGATTGAGAGTGCGACTTCTAATCCGTCAAATTTTCCTTCGAGTTTTTTTGATAATTCTTTTTTGAGTGCTACTAGGGGTTTGTTTGCGTCGAATTCGATGAAGTCGAATGCTTCACCTTGGACTGTGAATTCTTTTGCAAAGGCTGGACCGAGGACGATTACTTTTTCCCATTCGCCTTTTTGAATTAGACCTGAGACTTGTCCCCAAGTTCCTTTTCCG
>Ga0075124_10001265_pt1 | contig 11810 bp, 8 predicted proteins | sample AntAceMetag02UKS_FD_69809 | JGI IMG/M metagenome (GOLD analysis project Ga0075124, IMG submission 69809) | Saline lake microbial communities from Ace Lake, Antarctica - Antarctic Ace Lake Metagenome 02UKS | ecosystem: Environmental > Aquatic > Non-marine Saline and Alkaline > Saline | place... | reverse complement strand
ATTCCGTCTCCGGCATCCGGGTATGTGGTCAGCCTCAATAATTCCGGCCTGATAACCGTTGCCCGTGTCGCAGGTGCTCCGCATTATAAGGGGGCAGGTATCTACTGTAATGCAAAGATAGGGACGCTGGTGAGGAAAGGCGAGACCATCTATACGATATATGCAGAAAGTCAGGAACACCTGGATCGGGCCCTTGAGGAGGCTCGCCGCCTGTATCCGGTGGTGGTTGAGGGAATGCTCCTCGACAGAATCCCGCAGGATTCCATTGAACTCAACCGAATGGACTAAATTATAGTAATAGAATATTTTCTTTTATGAACTGGTTCCGCACTGTTTGTGTATTGCTTCTGCTGGGTGCACTCTGTGGGTGTGGGCAGGCTGTCATTCTGACAGTCACCGCAGTAGATGATACATCCGGCAGTCCGATTTCAGGTGTCAAGATATATGTAAACGGTCTCTATGAGGGGGAGACAAATTCGGCCGGCCAGTATCGCTATGAACATGGTCTCGACGAATCATTCCGTCTGGGTCTGGAGAAGACTGGGTATATTCAATGGCAGTCACTGCTCTCTGAAACACAGACAACAACCCGTGCAGAGATGTCCCGGCGGGCAACTGCTCTGACGGTTACGGTCTATGATGCAGACACTCTCAAACCTGTCCCTGATGCACTGGTGAAAGTGACCGGGGAGGAATATGTCAATAGTGTTTCCACAGGGATTGGGGGCATTGCTTCATTTGACGTAAGGGCAGGTGCAATCTACAACGTGGAGGTTCGTGCAATCAATTATGATCCTCTCTATAAGACGGTTGAAGTGGAGAATACCGCCAAAGCAGTAGACTACCGTCTCATTCGCGATGATGTATTTATCGTTGAAGTTGAAGACCAGGATACCGGGGCTGCTCTTTCCGGTGTGGATGTCTATATCGATGGTATCTTTTTTGGTGAGACAAGTGCCGAGGGGAAGGTCACTTCATTTATAGAACGGGAACGGTCTCATACCATCCGAATCACCGGAAACGAATATCTTGCCTATTCAGATGAGGTCTATATTGCAAGTGATATGTTGGTATACAGTGTCGAACTTTCAAAGACACTCTATCCTGTGACGGTCTCTGTGTATGGTGTGGATAAGATGCCTATCGCTGGAGCAACAATTCTCATTGATGGAAAAAATTCCGGCACAACCAGTGACTACGGGAGGACAGGTATTGTGTATCTTGATGCCGGTCAGCACGAAGTACAGGCGGCAAAAGATGGGTTTACCACCGTCACAAAAACGGTAACTGCTGATGAGTCCCTGCAGGATGTTATCATTGAACTTGAGAGCGCAGATACTGCAGTTACGGTTACCGTGCACGACACAGATTATCTGCCTGTCTCCGGTGCCAGTGTCACTGCCAATGATATATATTATGGTATGACAACGGCGGATGGCACATTTGCAACACCTTTGAAAAGCAATATGGGATATATTATTTCCATACAAAAAGAGGGGTATACTCCTCTTACCATAACCCGGGAAATTCCTTTGGGTGCCGCAGAAATAACGTTTGATATTGAGATGAATAAGGTTTTTAACCCTTTGTTGTTCGTTGTTATTATTGGCGTAATTCTCATTGGAGCAGTATTTTACCTGAAACGGGGGAATGTTTCTCTGAAACGGCGGGGTAAACGTCCTCCGAAAACCCGGCATCTCTAACCGGGATATATCAATTTTTTCTTCCTGTGCTTTTTAACCTATATTTAAATACGTTATATTGACATACTCCTATTGTAGCATGCAGCGGGTGTCTGATACACCCGATATATTTTTAAAATAGCATGATTTTTGGGGGAAAAACAGATGAAGAATTCATTACGGATTCTGCTGATGCTGGGAGTTATAGTGGGTGTGCTCCCGTTTGTAGTATCAGCGGATCCCATTACGAATGGGGATTTCTCCATTGATTTCATCATCAATGATGGGAATCCTGCGGATCAACATGGTGAAAACGGCTGGCTTGTTGCAGGGAGTGGTGTCTCTTCGACAATTCGGGTCAATTATATCGGCAGCGTTCCGCTGAATAACACTTATGTGAGGTTTACCTCAGTTAAGAAGGATACGTACGGTGATGTTTCAGAAGGCTATGTTGCCACTGCGCCCTATGAAACAGTCTTCTCGGCATCAAAGAACCGTGCAGGCAATGCACCGATCCTGGTGGAGATCAATTTCTCGGTAAATGGGATCGGGTATGACTATAGCTGGACGGTAGATCAGAAGATTGATCATAACACGCCAATGAGAATCCAGGACATCGCGTTCGAAAGTGAAGTCACTCTTAACGAGATGATGGATATCACGATGACAATGGAGGATGCATATGGCAATGCTGTTAACAGTCTCTATGAAGATGCAACCGGGGGCATGCCAGAAGATGTGACCTTTTCAACCACATCGTATGCTGGGTCAGGATTCTATAATGTCAGTGGATATGACGCAGAAGTGGTGAATATACCGGTTAATGCAGAAGGTTTGGTAGTAGCGAGTTTTAAGACAGGAACTGATGCAGGGCCAAAGTACCTGATTCATATTGTTCCTGATATGGCCATAAACGATAAATGGCTGACCATCACTGCCCTTGCAAATAGTGCACCATATAATATTACTGTCTCTGTAGATCCAAATGTGGATACGCCGCCCTATCAGCCGGCGGATGGTGAATCAAAGTTTTACCTGACATACAATCTCTTTGACCAGTATGGCAATCCGTCCGGAAACCAGACAGTCTATTTCACCGATAATGTGATCGGTGATTCGTTCACCCGGAGGACGAACAGTTACGGTCAGATTATGTTCACCTTTGGTCCGTTCGACGCTGTTTCCAAATTCACCATACATGCTGAAGCAGTGGAGAATACATCTGTTGCGATTGATCAGGTCTTGCGGTTTACGAACACCTCTCCCCAGGAGATGCTTTTGACGGCAAATCCACAGTCGATGCCGTCAGCAGATGTGGCACTTAGCTTTAAAGCGCAAATTCTTGCAAAGGTGACAGATGAGAGTGGAAACGGTGTTGCAGGAGAAACCGTTATATTCTCCATTAACAAGTTCGGTAATTATTCTGATGCACAGGTTACAGAGCCGTCTCTCCCGAATATGGCTGAAGCCACTACCAATGTTGATGGAATTGCAACACTAAACTTTACCCCCGGCACCTTTGAAACAGATTATGATGATCCGGATTACAATGAAACGGCATCAGATTCCTGCAGTGTGATGGCAACCTGGGTTGCAGGTGCAAAGACGTGTGTCATCGATCTCGAATGGAAGAACTATCCCTATCTTCGGGTGGAGACAGAGGTCAACCCGGCAACTGTTGAGGTAGGCAACCCGGTGGAAGTAACCATTCGGCTGATCGGTGACGGGTGGGCGCTGTATCCTGATCCGATTGATGTGATGTTGTCTGTGGACCGGTCGGGGAGTATGACTTATGGTTCTCCTGATCGGATGGTCTCACTGATGGCTGCCCTGAAGATATTTAATATGGAGATGACAGAGGGCAGGGATCGGGTCGGGATGATATCGTTCGGGAAAAAGGGTACTATCAGTTACGCGAATAGTCCATATATTGTCCCCAAAACCTATTCCGATTATGCCGAAAAGGACCTTTCCCTCAATTCCTTGAACCGGGCTGTGTTAAACAACACGATTGACAGTTTGGTTCCAAATTCAGGAACCCCAATGCGTGGCGGGCTGTACGAGGCGATAAAAGAGATCGTTGAAAATCCCCGTGCCGATGCGGTGCGGGCAGTAATTGTCCTCTCAGACGGTGATTACAACTGGTATGGTGACCCGCTTGCCTGTGGGGATATCGGGTTTCATTGGGAATGGGACCGGAGTATTAGGGATTATGTCTGGGTTTTGTCTGATCCCGATGACTTTGGCAATCTGGATCGTGATTACTACAAGTTTGACGGTATTGAAGGCCCTATTAATAACGACCCTTTAGAGCAGAATATGAGTGTTTATGCCAACAATAATAACATCACCATCTACTCAATTGCATTTGGGAACGGCCTCTCACCTGGTGGGGTTTCCACCCTCAGTACGCTTGCGACAAGTACCGGTGGAAACTATTATTACGCACCCAGCGGTGACAAACTAGCGAAAATTTATACCGACATCGCAGGTGAACTGAAAACCGAGGCAGGTGTGGACACAACAATGGACGTGATGTTCACAGACATTGAACTCAACAATGTTTCCCAGCAAAACGATCCCGATGATCCAATCCTTGAATATGAATATGAAAGTGGTGTATCAACCCTTGTTAAGAGCTGGAACACTTCAGGCTCAGAAGGATCACCTAACGTCATTGGGCCCCTGACGCTTGACCAGACAGACGACTGGAATGACAACAACAGCCGGAGCCTGAACTTTGACTCCAGTGATATCGGCACCATTCACCTGGGGCAGACTTGGCAGGCGGTATTCAGGATGGATGTGTTGAAGGCGGGGAATATTAATATATTCGGAGACGGTTCTGCAATCTTCTTCAACAATGGCGCCGATTCCCTCACCCTTCCGAAGACCTATATTACTGCAGTGCCTGACCTGGCTGCCACCGGCATTAACTTCACCGGGTTGCAGGTCTATGACCTGGTATGTGTTGAAGCAGAGAATGGTGACGTGATTGCAAACTACCTGACCATGAACTGGAATCTGAATTATTCCGGTATCAACACGGCCACCCAGTACCTGTATTACCAGAAGGTGAATGATGGCATCTGGACCACCTTTAGTGAAGTGCCGGTGACCGGGCCGGTGAGCATGCTTCCACACACCCGCCAGCTCTATGTCGCTGACTTCCCGCCAGGTGAGTATAAACTCAGGGTGCGCGCTATGGCAGACGATGCGCCGGATTCAGTCATTGAGACACCATATACAATAGTTATCGGCCAGGGTGGACAATACTTCATCCGGCTTGAATAGTCTCTTTATAGAATGTCTGGTAAAATTGCACAATCTCAGCAGGAATTGAATCGGCATCCCTGGGTCAGAAGCTCAGGGAGATATCCCTCCTATAGACTCTTCAGGTTTCATTCTGATTGCAGAAAGATACCTTTCGGACGTGGTTTTTTCCCATTCCTGTTACAGGCAACCGTTTATCCCTCCGACGCACACAACAGAAATATGATGATTCTTTCCAGAGCCATCTGTCTCTGAAACACATGCCATCCGGTCATCTGATGGTAACCCTGCCCATATATCAAAAATCCCCGTAATCGCAACCCGTTTATCTGGATCTAAAAAAAGATTGTATACTCCGGATAAAAGAGAATTGGCACTTTTTTTCCAGACTTCGGTTAAACTCCATGTTGTATTTTCAGCACTCTCAGTGTGACATTAATTGCAATTATTATTTTCATCATTATTTTTATTATTAATATAATTATTGTTATTTTGGGGTGTAGTGTGTTTGCTGTGGGTGGGTTTGTGAACTCTTGTTTGGGTTGGTGTTTCTGCCAATGATATGTATCGTTGTTCACAATGTGGATGACACAATTACCCTCCCTTTGGAACGCAATGTGGTGCGCATTAATATTCCATCCGGAAAGATAGGCAACCGCCTGGTTTTGGTGACCTGTGTGATGTAAGAGGGTCACCGGAATACCTGTTAAAATAGCGACATCCGATGCTTTTGACCTTTTTCGTTTAATTGCGGGCATCATTTTAGTGGGGAGTATTATATCTGAAACACGGGAGCCGTTTCTCTGAAACAGTGGTGTAAACGTCGTTTATAAACACGGTATGTCCGAATCTGGCCGAATATTTTTTCCTGTAATCCAATTGTGATCATTATTAAATATGTCGGATTGTTATAGACAACCATAAATATTGTTGGCAGCTGTTGGGGCGGTTGTCTTTCGTGAGACCGATATTGTTGGGGGAAAAACAGATATGAAGAATTCTTTGCGGATTTTGCTGGTGTTGGGGATAATTATGGGGATGTTTCCAATCACCGTATGGGCAGATCCGGTTAACGATGCAGATGTTTCCATCGATTTCATCATCGATGACGGAGATTCTGCAGATTTGCATGACAATAATGGGTGGCTTGTTGCGGGCAGTGGTGCCACTTCGACTATCAGAGCCAGTTATACCGGCAACGTGTCGCCGGATATCCATTTTGTAAAATTTGTCTCCGTTGAAAAGGAGATGTACGGCGATGTTATGGTTGAGGAGGTGACCGGTGCTCCCTATGAGACGGTATTTTTTGCATCAGAGAATACGGCAGGAAATGCACCAATTGGTTTGCATATGAATTACACGGTAAATGAGACGGGTTATAATTATTACCGGACTGTGTATCAGCCGATTGATCATGCCACTCCTATGACCATCCGGAGCATCGCATTTGAAAGTGAAGTCACCATTGACAAAATGATGAACATCACGATGACGATGGAGGATACATATGGCAATGCGGTCACAAGTCTTTATGAGGATGCAATCAGCGGCACGCCGGAGAATGTAACATTTGAAACAACTCTGTATGCCGGTTCGGGATTCAATGATGCTGACGGATGTGATGGAGAGTCAGTGACGGTTCCGCCATCTTTTTCAACAATGGCACCGAGTCCCTGACTTTGCCGAAGACCTACATCACTGCAGTGGATAACCTGGCTGCCACCGGCATCAACTTCGCCAATCTTCAGGTCTATGATCTGTTCTGTGCTGAGGTGGAGAACGATGAAGTGATTGAAAACTATCTGACCATGAACTGGAATCTGGATTATTCCGGTAGCAACACGACCACCCAGTACCTGTATTATCAGAATGTGGATGACGGTTTCTGGACCATGTTCAGCATGTTTGATACAGGTGGTCCGGTGTCCGGGGACCTCTATACCAAACAGCTCTATGTTGCTGATTTCCTGCCGGGCAGGTATAAGCTCAGGGTGCGTGCAATAGCCAGCGATGCGCCGGACTCAGTCATTGAGACACTAAATCCGATATCAATTGGCAAGGGTATGCGTAACTACATTCTCCTTGAATAATCACTGTTTTTAAAAAAAAGTATCACGGAAATGAATGGATCCAGCGGGAATCGAACCCGCGTCCTTGGGTTCGAAGCCCAAGAGGATATCCTCTACCCTATGGATCCACCCATCGTATTCGTGATACTGGGTGATAATCATTCTGGATTTGATCGTTCTTTCTCACCGCTTTTCTCTCCCCGTGTCTCTTTCTCTCGCCCTCGCCGGTACCAGCAATTTTCCCCTTGCAGAGACAACATTCATGCGATGATTCTCTCAGAGTCAGATATCTGTGAACGAATAGCATCAGGCAATCTGGTGGTAACGCCGTACAGCAAAGAATCACAGCAGCCTGCGTCCTATGATCTGCGTTCAGCAGAAGACTATGTTCTTTGTAAAGGCGAATGCACACTTGTTGCTTCGCTTGAACGGGTTGAACTTCCTGCTGATATTGCAGCAACGCTTATGTGCCGTTCATCATTCGGCAGGCGTGGAGTGCTCATCGGCGGCGGGTTTGTGGATCCCGGTTTCCGGGGGCAGCTGACACTCTGTCTGGTAAATATTGGTCCGGAGGATGTTTCCCTCTCTGTGGGCGAACGGGTGGTACAAATAATCATGCATGAGGTAACAGCAGGAACACGGGAGTATGAAGGGCGGTACCAGGACAGCAATGGTGCTGTTTCCTGCCGGTAAAATGTTATTTGATCCAGAAGAGGTCGTCATCCGTGTCGTCGTCTTCCGGTTCTTTCTTCTTTTCGTAAACGCTCGAAATGGTTCCCTTTTTGTAAGGTGACTCTTTCTCCGGCACTTTTGCTGCTTCCTGCGTTTTGTTCATCCGGCGTTCTGCACGGGTGAGAAGGTCATCTTTTGGTGCAGGAACCCGTGCAGACATTTTCACATCGCCGTTGAGGAACTCTTTCGTTTTTGGGGGGGTACGTGACAGGCGCACAGATTCGCCGGTGATTGTACTGTCATTGGGGCGTATTCCGGATGATTTGATGGAGATCTTCTTCCCCATGAGCCCACTGTCGTTCGCCTTTGGCGGGGACGTCACAGAGAATGAACGTCCCATATAGGCGGAATCGTTTGGTCCTTTGACAAATGAAATGTTTACCTCTTTCCCATTATAAGAAGCATCATTTGGGCGCTTATCCTGCTTTCCGATACTTATCTTCTCCCCAACAAGTGCTGTATCGCGGGGACCCTTGTTATCAGATAAGGGGATGTCTTTTAGGCCGAATATGCTGTCTTTTGGTGCAGTATTTTCTCCCCCGTCTGTCATCCGTGTCATATCGGCGACTGTTCGTTTCTGTTGGGTGGGCAGTGAGAGTTGTTCATCCGTGCCTTTTTTTCCTGCTTTTCCCCCGATGGAGATCATATCGTCATGGTTCTGTTCTTTCCGCTTCTCACTGCGTGCCACATCGCCAAGTGTGAGCACTTCGTCATTCAGCACCATTTGTCTATCTTCTGCTGCCATGTGTCTCTCCGCGCCTGGTCTGTTCTGCTGATATTCTCCTCCTTCCGTAGACGTATATGGGGGGTACTCCCTTTCGTCCTGGCAGGCGGTATATTCTTCTTCATATGGTCTTTCTGGTTCCCGGTCCTGATTAAATACGGATTCGTCTGTTTCATCCTCAAAGAGGTCTCTGATGTCAAGGTTTGTCTCCTCTTCTTCTCTGGTGCCGCTTTCCTGCTGAACGGTTTCAGGAGTCCACACTGCTTCTTCTGCCTCCCGTCTGCCAGTATCTTCTTCCGGCTCCGGGATTATCTTTTTTTCAGGTGGATGTTCCTGCTCATATTCAAATTCGCGTCGGATTTCATTGAGCTCTGTTACCCGGGGAATATTTGTGATGCCGGAGAGGGCGATGATGATGCCCACAAACCGGGTATTCATCACCGGATAGTCACCTGAACGCATCTCCATGCCTGAGATACTCCGGTCAATCCATTTTCGAACCGTCTGAAATCCTTTCATGGAAAGTTCCTGTGACGGCCCTGCAATGAGGACAAGTGCCTTATCTGCACTGGTGAGATCGCAGGGGACGGAAATTTCCTCATATACCGCACGTTTGGCGAGAGTTACGATTCGTGTTGCCCGTTTATGGGATGTCTCAGAGAAGTAGGTATCTGAACGCCACTGGTTGAACCGGTCCTTAAAAGAATTATGCAGGGATTCTGTGGCATATCCGATTGCAACAAGGCCGTTCCCTTTCAGGGTGTTTAGGACCTCACCTGCATCAAGGACAATATCTGCCGCCTCAACCCCTGTTTCGCTAAACTCACCCGCGCGGAGAAGAAGGCCTATCTGACGTGCAATCTTCTCATTCAGGATGGCATATACATCACGCGGGTTATCCGGGAATATCTTATTTCTGTACGAACTGATGGCAGTATCCTTTGCAACACTATACTGGTCGTACTCAGCCTTCAGGCGTTCATGCCAGGTTTCGTTATCAAAGAGAATCACTGCATCTAGGACACTTTTGACCCGTTCCAGGTCATCAGCGGCTTTAGAAGATCGACGTATTCCCTCATTGCGTATTGGAAGTATACAGACCCCGAATATTGGTTCAATATAGGACTTGCGGAGTTCCTCCGTGAGCTGAGGGATGGCATCAATTACACTGCCGCCCAGACCTGCAAAGATCATGATGGAGTCAATTTCAAAGTTGTCCATATTCTGGATGCGAGTCATCACCTCTTCCACATTGATGGTTGAGGTCACGTCAAAATGAATCTCGGGATCCAGTGCAGGGAAGTGCATTCGTGCATTATCCGGTATATCTGAGAGCTGCCGCAGGCTGTTTCCGTCCATATCTATAGCAATCGCTGAAACGCATCCCACTCTGCTTTTCGTGTCGTGGCTATACAGAAGATCAACAATCCGTGTACCCGCCCCACCAAGCCCGATTGCAAGTATTCTCATTATTTCTCCGTATCCTGTACACAGATCTGGGTGCTGCGGGTTATTATGCGGACCCAATGGTGCTGGTGTACAATCCTTCTGATGTATGATAAGTTCATATAAATAATATAATCTCTGGATGTTCGTTTCAAATTGGCTGGATTATAGGGAGGCAGGTTAAAATTGAAACCAATATTTCGGTTTTTGGCGAATGATGGCAGGAAAATGCATGATCTGACCTCAGTTAAATGATAACGTATATTAATCTCGATGTGTTATATGGAGCTAAGGTGAAAGACCTATGAGTTATGGTATTGAATTTGTCCCCGGAAATATCACCGTGAAACAGGTGGTAAATTACTGTAAACTTGCAGAGCAGAAAGATATCGACTTTGCATGGATTACGAATCACTACAACAACCGCCACTGCTACCCAACCCTTGCCGCTATCGCTGAGGCAACCGACTCCATTAAGATGGGCCCGGGTATCATGAACACATTTACCGACACACCGGCAGCAATTGCTTCCTTCGCGTGTACCTTAAATGAGATTTCTGAAGGCCGTGCAGTGCTTGGAATTGGACCTGGTGACCTTTCCACACTCCCTAAGCTTGCAATCGATGCAGCAAAGCCTGTTTCCCGCCTGAAGGAAGGTGTCCAGCAGATTGTAGCTCTCTGTGCAGGAGAGGAAGTCAAGAAAACCGGCAACATGGAATTCTTCGACTACGATGGTGCAAAGCTCACCGGTGTGACTCTTCCCGCAAAGAAGAAGCAGATCCCAATTTACATCGGTGCACAGGGCCCCAAAATGCTCTCACTTGCCGGTGAAATCGGTCAGGGAGCACTTATCAACGCATCCAACCCGAAGGACTTTGCGCTTGCAATCCCTCTGATCAAAGCAGCATGTGATGCAGTTGACGAGAAGAAGTTCAAAAAGTTCGATGTTGGTGCATACACTGCAATGTCCATCGATCAGAGCGAAGCGAAGGCACGCAAAGCAGCAAAGATTGTTGCAGCATTCATCGCAGCTGGTTCACCACCGCCCCTTCTGCAGCGCCACGGACTTGACCTTGACAATGTTGGCAAGATCAAAGACGCACTTGGACGCTTCGACTTCGGTGCAGTCGGCGGCCTCGTTGGTGACGCAGAGATTGATGCATTTACCATTGCAGGTACTCCTGATATGGTTCAGCAGAAGTGCGAAGACCTTACTAAATCTGGTGTTACCCAGATCATCTTCGGTTCTCCACTTGGTCCTGACATGACTAACTCTATCCGTCTCCTCGGAAAGTTAATCTGAGAGTCTACGGACCAATATCCAAACAATTTTCTTTTTTTTGACGTTCTATCAATTACGCTGTATATTTTGTGGCAGTGAAACCGCTATCTTATGTGAGATATGTTCGGTGATTCCGGGCCGGAATGGATGCCAGCGGGTGCCAGAGGGATAACGGTGAATAAGATTAATACATTATTTCAGGTTGAGGAGTGCGTCTCAAAAAATGGTGAATTCCAGTATCGCAGGGACCTACTGACCGGTCTGCAGTGCCGCATTGCGCCAGAAAGGGTTCACCGGAGAATTGATGTCCCTCACCGATCCCATGCCTCCCATGATGATGTTCCCTGTGTATTCTGCCCGGAACGGGTTCATTATGATACGCCGCTCTTTCCCGATGGTTCACGTATCACTATTGGTGAAAGTATCACCTTCCCGAATCTCTATCCTTTTGCACGGGAGCATGTGGTGACGGTCATTACCGAGGCACATGATCCGGCAGAGATTACAGCAGGGCAGATTGAAGATGCTCTATGTGGACAGATAGCTGCCCTTTCAGGTGATGGTGGGTATGTCTCCTGTAACTGGAACTATCTTCCGTCGGC
>Ga0075124_10001264_pt1 | contig 11811 bp, 9 predicted proteins | sample AntAceMetag02UKS_FD_69809 | JGI IMG/M metagenome (GOLD analysis project Ga0075124, IMG submission 69809) | Saline lake microbial communities from Ace Lake, Antarctica - Antarctic Ace Lake Metagenome 02UKS | ecosystem: Environmental > Aquatic > Non-marine Saline and Alkaline > Saline | place... | reverse complement strand
CGCCTTTCCAGACACCGTCTTGGGAAATAATTATGAGGGATGGACGGTGGAACGCTGGCTGGACATCCGCCAATTGGACTTACTTGCACCCGTGATGACCGCCCGGCTGGACCTCTGCGCTGAAAAAGGCTTTGACGGAGTGGACCCGGACAACCTGGATGGGTATCAGAACGCGACCGGCTTTGACCTCACAGCCGAAGACCAGCTTGCTTATAATACCTGGCTGGCGAGTGAAGCCCACCTGCGCGGCCTGGGGATCGGACTCAAGAATGATCCTGACCAGGCGCTGGATCTGGCAGCAGCTTTTGATTGGATCACAACAGAGAGCTGTTTCTATGAAGGCTGGTGCGATCTGGTCATTCCTTTTATTGGAGAAAACAAACCAGTCTTCGCAATCGAGTATACTGAGAACAACCTGACGATAGATGATTTCTACTCTCAGGCGATTGAGCTGTCCATTGATGCCCTCTTCAAACATCACCAGCTCGATGCCTGGCGAGAGACCTGTCCCTGAACCAACGAAACGATATGAACCGTTTTTCAAAAGTTTTCAAAGCGATCCATGAATTAGGGGTAAGAAAGCTCTGGTACTATGCCCGGTATCAAATTGGATTGCACACAGGCCAATACCGCAGGGCAACGCCCTTCAAACAGCCAGATTTCACTGGAAAACCAGGGCTAGCTCCTTTCACAAAATATCCAAGAATTTCAGACCTGCATTATGGTTTCCTCCTCATTGAAGCAGACCAAATCCTCAATGGACGTACGCATCTATTTGGCGGGTATCCCGTCCCCCTAAATTTAGAAGCTGGGGCATCTGACCTGCATTGGACAGCATTGGAAAAAACACCGCCGGAAGAGGACATCAAACTCATCTGGGAACCTGGACGCTTTGGGTGGGCGATCACCCTGGCAAGGGCATACGCCTTCAGTGAGGTGGATCGCTACGCAGCGTATTTCTGGGAGAAAACCCTTCATTTTCTGGACACCCATCCGCCCAACCGCGGCCGGCAGTGGCAGTCCGCTCAGGAAGTCGCCATTCGTTTGATGTCCCTGGTGTTTTGCAACAGTGTTTTAGCAAGCGCACCATCCTCTACGCTAGAAAATCGATCCCGCCTCTGGCAGGCAGTAGCAGACCATGCGCAACGTATACCGCCTACATTGGTGTATTCCCGTGCGCAAAACAACAACCACCTCCTCTCGGAAGCGGCAGGGCTCTTCACGGCAGGGTGCTACCTTCTCGACCATCCACAGGCAGAAACCTGGCGGAATTCTGGTTGGCATTGGTTAAATTGGGGGTTCCAGCACCAGATCAATGACTCTGGGACCTACATCCAGCACAGCGTCAACTATCACCGGCTGATGCTCCAGATCGCCCTGTATGCAGACCATATCCGGCGCGAAGTGGGTGGATTGGATTGGCCTTCAGCAACATTGTCTCGTCTCAACGCAGCAACCCGCTGGTTGTGGGCACTGGCTGATCCAAAAACAGGAAAGGTGCCAAACCTGGGCGCTAACGATGGGGCTTATATCTTTCAACTCACCCAATATCCTTTTCGTAACTTCCTGCCAGTCGTGGATGCGGCAGCCAAAGCCTTCCTCTACCAGGATATCTATGCGGACCCAAACCTTGCAGAGATGGCGGATTGGTTCAATCTCTCTGCACCCCCCAGAACCAGCCAACGAGTGCCGCAAGCCCCGGACATGCTGCGGATCGATCATCCATCTGGGCGCGCGTTCATCCGCGCTGCCCGGCTCACCGACCGCCCCTCCCACGCAGACCAGCTCCATGTGGACCTGTGGTGGTGCGGTGTCAACATCGCCCAGGACCTGGGTACATACCTGTATAATGCTCTCCCACCCTGGGAGAATGCTCTGATCGGCACGCAGGTTCACAACACCCTGACCCTGGACGGTCAGGATCAGATGCAGCGTGCCGGACGCTTCCTCTGGCTGGATTGGGCGCAGGCGGAAGTCCTGGCACATGAGGTGGATGATGAGGGACAGTTGAAATGGGTCACCGCTGAACATAACGGCTATCGCTGGCTGGGCGTGCTTTACCAGCGTACCCTCAGCACAGCCGAAAATGGATGGACAATCACAGACAAGATTTTGCCCTATGGTAAATCAAAGAACCGTCCTCATGAGGTGCGCCTAAGTTGGATCCTCCCGGATTGGGAATGGCAGTTTGAGAATCAAAACAAGCTGCTCCTGACAGGACCAGAATTTGCCTTTACGCTTGAGGTCAAAGGCGCTGAGGAGTTGGATCTCTTCTCTGCTGGCGAGTCTCTCCATGGGAACCTGAAATCAGAACCCGCCTGGGGATGGGTTTCTCCTACATACAGCATCAAGAAACCAGCACTGATGCTGATCGCAACGACTACTGTTGAACCACCTCTCAAGCTGGAGTCCAAATTTCTCTGCAAACTAAACCATAACACCAACCAGTAATTGATTGGTTTTCCTAATCCAAAATACCTGATAAACATTTCCCAACACTTATTCCCCAACACCCATTTCCTCAACCTCACCCCGCACCTTACATTAATCGAGTAAAATGTTAACAATATGCATATCCTGCTGATCCACCAGGCTTTTGCGGCGCTGGACGAACCCGGCGGCACCCGCCACCATGAACTGGCAAGGTACTTGCGGCAGCAAGGTCACCAGGTGACCATCATCGCCAGCCCGGTCAGCTACCTGACCGGCACCAGTAAAGGTAAGCGAATTCGGAAGCAAACCGACGACCTGGGTGTGACCATCATCCGCAGTTTCACGCTCCCTGCCTTGCACCGCTCCTTCATCTGGCGGGTGCTCAGTTTCCTCAGTTTCATGGTCTCATCGTTCATCAACGGTTTGTTCATCCGCCATGTGGATCTGGTCTGGGGTACATCGCCGCCCATCTTCCAGGGACCGACCGCCTGGCTGCTGGCAAGGTTAAAAGGCGTCCCGTTTCTGCTGGAGGTTCGGGACCTCTGGCCGGCGTTTGCGGTAGCAGTCGGGGTGCTAAAGAATAAAACTCTGATCCGCCTTTCAGAGTGGCTGGAACGTTTTCTTTATCGGCATGCCGATCGTGTGATGGTCAATTCTCCCGGCTTCATCGATCATGTTAAAGCCCGTGGCGCAGGAGAGGTTGCACTTATCCCGAATGGCGCAGACCCGGAGATGTTTGATCCCGCTGCTGATGGTTCAGGTTTCCGAGAAAGCTACCAGCTGGCGGATAAGTTTGTTGTTCTATATGCCGGTGCGCACGGCTTATCCAATGACCTGGATGTGGTTTTAGAAGCTGCGGAACGCCTAAAACAGGACCGGAATGTCCGGATCGTCCTGCTTGGTTCAGGAAAAGAAAAGCTCCGTCTGCAGCAGGAAGCAAGGGATAAAGCACTGGACAACGTCCTGTTCCTACCGCCGGTACCAAAAGTGGAGATGCGGGCAGCCTTAGCTGCGGCAGATGCCTGTCTGGCGATTCTGAAACCAATTGAAATGTATAAGACGACCTACCCCAATAAAGTCTTTGATTATATGGCTGCGGGAAAGCCCGTCCTTCTCGCGATCGACGGCGTTATCAGACAGGTGGTTGAAAAAGCAGATGCTGGGATCGCTGTCCCCCCCGGAAATCCAGCCGCAATGGCAGAAGCCATCCATGAAATGACATTAAATCCGGTAAAATGTCGTAAAATGGGAATGAACGGAAGAAAGCTGATCGAATCGCGGTTTCGTCGCTCAGACCTAGCAAACGAATTTATCACGCTCCTGGAATCGATGAGGAGGAGAGATGGCTGACAAGATATTGGTAGTTGATGATGAGATTTCCCTTCAGGAAACTCTGGCATACAACCTCAAGAAACAAGGCTATGATGTACAGACAACTGGAGAAGGCACCGAAGCGCTTGAACTCGCTCGGGAAATGAAACCCGACCTGATCATCTTAGATGTAATGCTTCCGGGATTAGACGGCTTTGAGATCTGCCGGATCCTGCGAAAAGAAATGTCTACGCCTGTCCTCATGCTCACCGCTCGAGATGATGAGATTGATCGGGTTGTGGGTTTGGAGGTCGGCGCGGATGACTATATGGCAAAACCCTTTAGTATGCGAGAACTGATTGCCAGGGTGAAAGCCATGCTCCGTCGAGTGCGTCTGATCCGGGAGGAAGTTAATCAAGCTAATGCTGAAGATAGGAAACCGAAGGCTAAGATCCTGGAATTTGGCAACTTGCGGATTGATATGACCCGTCGTGAAATCACCGTTGATGACAATGTCGTTGCTTTCAAGCCCAAAGAGTACGAACTGCTCACGTTCTTTGCACAGCATCAAGGTCAGGTGCTCTCCCGGGAGTTCATCCTGGAACGTGTTTGGGGTTGGGATTTTATAGGTGACAGCCGAACTGTTGACGTTCACGTCCGTTGGCTGCGGGAGAAGATTGAATCAGACCCCTCCAACCCCCGACGGATTATTACGGTCCGGGGCGCAGGGTATCGCTTTGAAGGCTGATTGATGCATCGTCGAATCCGGTGGCGGATTGCTCTGCCGTATCTGATCCTGACGGTCGTGATGATGACGGTGTTTACCGTCGTGATCATCCGACACATCCGGCAGGAAGAAATAGAGTACTTGGAGGAACAGCTTCTCGATACTACCCAGCTCGTTGCATCAGGCACTTCTAAAAATGACTGGGTGCAGGGGGAATCACTCACTTTGCTCAAATTAGCCGCCAGAACATCAGCAACCTATGGTGTCAATGTGACTTTCCTGGATGTCAACGGAAATATCCTGGGGTCATCTGTTGACCCTGTCCTATTACCTGAAAATCCTCTGGCAATGCTGGCTGTGTCAGAAGCGTTGATGAATGGGCAGGGTGCCCAGGTTGTCAACCAGGAGATTGCCGTTGCAGTAGTCGTTATCAATTCCGAGGGGGAAAAGTTAGGTATAGTCCAACTTCAAACGCCGGTCTCCTACTTCCAATTGGACCTCAGCTGGTTTATCTGGTTGGCAGTTGCGATTATTTTGATCAGCGGTGCCAGCGTGATACTGCTGGCGCTGATCGTCAGCGATATCTCGTACAAACCCATCGAAGTCCTCTCCATTGCAGCCCAGCAAATGAGGTTGGGGAACTTTAAAAACCTTGAGTTCCCGGAAACAGCAAATGAATTAAGTGAATTGAGCCAGGCACTCCAGGCTATGGCATTTCATATTGGCGACCAAATCGCCACCCTCACCAGCGAAAGGGCCAAACTTGTTGCCGTTCTGGACCAGATGGCAGATGGTGTATTGATCGCTGACGCCAATGGACGCGTGCAAATGCTCAATCCTGCTGCTGAACGCCTTTTCCAGATCAATGAAGCGGCCGGATTGGGAAGGTCCGTGGTTGAGGTGATACGATACCATCAGCTTGTTGAGCTGTGGCGGAAAGCCAATAGTGGTCAGCGGCAGAGCACCATGCTCGAGATCGGATCCCAACATATATTCCTGCAAGTTGTGGCAATCCCTCTCAAGACAGCCCTCCCTGGCAACACAATGATCCTCTTCCAGGACCTTACCCAACTACGAAAGCTGGAGACGGTCCGCCGGGATTTCATCAGTAATGTCTCCCATGAATTGCGGACGCCTCTTGCCAGCCTGAAAGCTCTGGCAGAAACCCTGCAGGAAGGCGCACTTGAAGACCTCCCTGCCGCACACCGTTTCATCACCCGCATGGAAACAGAGATCGATAACCTGACCCAACTTGTCAATGAGCTGCTGGAACTTTCCCGGATTGAATCGGGCAAGGTGCCGCTTTCCTTCCATCGGATCCGCCCTTATGACCTGCTCAAGCCATCTTATGAGCGCATGGCCCTCCAGGCTGAGCGTGCTGGTCTCGAATTAATTTTAGATTGCCGGGAGGACCTGCCAATCGTGTTTGCAGACCCTGATAGGATTACGCAGGTCTTGATCAACCTCATCCACAACGCTGTAAAATTCACCCCCCCTGGTGGAAAAATCACCCTCTCAGCATACGAGGATAAGGACCAGATCGTCTTCTTTGTCCGGGACACCGGCGTGGGGATTGCCGACAAAAACCTCTCGCGGATCTTCGAGCGGTTCTACAAAGCTGACCGCGCCCGTGCTGGCGGCGGGACAGGCCTGGGTTTATCGATCGCTAGGCATATGATTGAATCGCATGGCGGGTATATCTGGGCTGAAAGTGAAGAAGGTATCGGCAGCACTTTCTGCTTCACGCTGCCTTTCTCCTGATGTTAACCGATTCTTTACGCAGGTTTATCCGGTTTTAACCGTTCGTGAGATACCCTTTTACATCCAAATGTTATGATTAATTCAGGTGTGGGCATATTTTCAGCTGCACCGCGGGACTATCCTGATAGATTATATGGATTAGACGAATGAATATATCCAAGCCGTTTGCATTTACTTTATCACCCAGCATCCTCGAGCCAATGCAAAAACAGGCTCTCTCGAATATTACCATCGGCAAAACGGCAGACAACTTTGACCTGGTATCCCTGCCTGTTAAGATGGCAGCAGTCAATCTCTCCGTGTTTTACGGTAAATTCCAGGCACTCAATTCAATCTCAATGGATATTCCTAAAAACAAGATCACCGCACTGATTGGTCCTTCAGGCTGCGGCAAATCCACCCTTTTGCGGTCTTTCAACCGGATGAACGATCTCGTTCAGGGATCCAGAGTTGAAGGACTGGTCATGCTGAACGGCAAGAATATCTACGATCCTGATGTGGATGTCGTGGATATCCGTCAGCGTATCGGTATGGTCTTCCAACGCCCCAACCCCTTCCCGATGAGCATATTCGACAATGTCTCTTATGGCCCGCGTTTATATGGTATTCGGAAGAAAAGTATCCTTGAAGAGATCGCCGAAAGCAGTTTGCGTCAGGCTGCGCTTTGGGATGATGTAAAGGACAAGCTCAACCAATCAGGTTTAGAACTCTCCGGCGGTCAGCAGCAGCGCCTGTGCATCGCCAGGGCTATTGCCGTTGAACCATCGGTGATCCTGATGGATGAACCAGCATCATCCCTTGATCCCATCTCTACGTTGAAAATCGAGGATTTAATGGAAACGCTGAAGGAGGACTATACCATAGTGATCGTGACTCACAATATGCAGCAGGCTGCACGGGTATCAGATTTCACAGCGTTCCTCATGATTGATGACGACCACTCAGGAATCCTGGTTGAATATGGGGCGACGGATCATATCTTCACCAATCCGCAAAAACAGCAGACTGAAGCCTACGTGACTGGTCGTTTTGGATAGAATATTATAAAATAACAAGACATCATCTTCATCTCTCAGGAGATATCAATGCCTCGTCAGACATTAGACCGTGAAATACACCACCTGCAGGATGAGGTCTTGTTGCTTGGCAGCATGGTAGAACAAGCTCTGCTCAATGCCGTAGATGCGCTCAAGCAGCGAGACCTAATAGCGGCACGGCGGGTGTACGACAATGATGACCTGATCAATGAAAAAAGATACGCCATTGAAAACCGTGTCCTGATCCTCTTTGCCACTCAACAACCAATCGCTCATGACCTGCGGCTGCTGGCTGCGATCATGGAAGTGATCACTGACCTGGAGCGAATGGGAGATTACGCCAAAGGGATTGCGAAGATCTGCCTGCTGATCAGTCAGGACGATTCACCAATCCCCAGCCGAGAGATCAGCCGCATGTGCGATCTGGCTGCAGGGATGCTCCATCGTGCCCTAAGCGCATTCATTTCAGAAAATGTCAATATGGCATACCACATCCCTCAAGAGGATGACATGGTTGATGACCTTTATAACGAGATCTACCGGAAGATGGTTGCAGCCATGATTGAAAATCCCGCGGTTATTGATCATGCCAACTATATTATGTGGGTCGCCCACAATATAGAGCGCACAGCCGACCGTGTCACAAACATTTGCGAACGCACGATCTTTATCGCGACGGGTGAACTGTTGGAGATCAGTACATCTGATGATGAATGGGGAGAAATGGATGAGGAATAATCCAATCCCTTCCTATGAGCCTTGAATGAATTCACCGGTCTGGAAACCGGTGAATTTTATTATTAAAAGGCATGGGGATAAATCAAGTATAATTCTGGATACTTAAAGAGACATCTCAGCGTGAAAGGCATTATGATGTTGAGAAAGAATACAACCCCTGGTAAGCTGATAATCGTTGAAGGTATTGACGGCAGCGGAAAATCCACACAGATTGGTCTGCTTTATAAGTGGCTGCAAACACAGGGGTATTCCGTTTACTTTAGTGAATGGAACTCGTCCGATCTGGTGAAGAGCACAACCAAGCGCGCAAAGAAGAGAAGGTACTTCACGCCCACAACCTTCAGTATTCTCTTATGCACTGACTTTGCAGATCGTTGGGAGAATCAAATCCTGCCTTTACTCAAGGCAGGTGCAATCGTCCTAGCAGACCGTTATGCGTTCACAGCTTTTGGCAGGGATGTCGCCAGAGGTGTTGACCGTGAATGGGTCCGTAATTTGTATTCCTTCGCTATGCAACCGGATATTGCCCTTTTCTTCCGTGTCCCGCTGGAGGTTACTATTCAACGTATTACAAGTACCCGCTCGAAGATCAAGTACTATGAGGCGGGGATGGACCTCAACCTTTCAGAAAGCCGGATTGACAGCTTCAAGCTGTTCCAAAGACGGATTCTGTCCGAATATAACAACATGGTGGATGAATTTGATTTCACCGTCATTGATGGGACTCTGAGCGTCCAGGTGCAGCAGCGTCTCGTGCGAAAGATCGTCAAGCGTGAACTTGAAGGATGGAAAGGATTGGCAATCCCGGAGTACAATCTAAGCCCTTTTAAACAGAATAAGATCAATCACGAGAAGGAGGTCCCCTGATGTCAAAACCTATTTTCTATGGCGCTGGCTTCCCATACCGTGAAATCGGCGATCTCCCAGGCAAATTGATCGTTCTGGAAGGATCGGACGGCGTCGGACGGTCCACACAAATAAAACTGCTTCGCCATTGGCTTGAGGATGAAGGATATGCAGTGTCGGATACAGGGCTGCGGCGATCTGAGATGACCCAGAGAGGTTTGGAGGATGCCAGGAAAGGACATACGCTCAGTCGGATCACCATGAGTCTGTTCTATGCCACTGATTTCGCAGACAGGTTGGAAAACCAGATCATTCCTGCGCTGCAAGCGGGTTTTATCGTCCTTTCAGACCGGTATTTCTATTCCATCATGGCACGGGATATTATTCGCGGTGCAGACCCGGATTGGGCACACAAGATTTATGGTTTTGCGCTGAAACCGGACCTAATCCTCTATTTAAAGGCGGATGTGACGCATCTCGTTTCTCGTTTGATCCATGGACGCGGATTGAACTACTGGGAAGCCGGGATGGATATCCATCCACTGTACAACCTCTACGACAGTTTTGTTGAATACCAATCCGAATTGATCCTGCTTTTTAATCAACTCTCAAAAGACTATGGCTTCATCACCATTGACGCAGGCCGTCCTGTGAAGCAAGTCTTCCCAGACCTGCAGAGCCAGATCATGGGTTTGCTGGAAGATTTCCAATCCACCCTGGACGAGGATGAATAATTCTGATACAAATCCCCGTTTATCCAGCTAATCCGGGAGCCGGAGGTTAAAATATGGGCCGAGAAAATCAAAACACTGCCTGTTCCTTCGGCGCACATTATATACTCGGCCAGGTCCAACACCTTGAGGATGGGATCGGGAATGGGCTTTCTCAAGGTGACAGTGAAACCATCCACAGCATGCGGATAGCTTCACGAAGATTGAGGAATTATTTCAGATTATTCAAAAACTGCATCCCAGGGGAAAAACAAAAAGGATGGCAGGATGAAATCAGCCGGATCACGCGAACGCTGAGTAAAGCCCGTGATCTGGATATCCAGATCAACCTTCTAAATCAACTTTATGAAAACCATCTGGATATGGAATTCAAACCAGGATACAAGCGACTTCTGCTGCGGCTTAAACAGCAGCGCGGCAGGGCTCAGGAAAAGGTTGAAAAGACGATCAAAAGACTTCAAGAGGAAGATATCCTCGTTGGAATCCACAACTACTTTAATGAGCTGGCTACCGTTGCGGAGAATATGCCTGATAATGATCTAGCCCTTTATGAACAGGCTTATGCTCTAATCAACCAGCCATTGGAGGTATTCCTCAGCTATCAGCAGTATGTCGATTCACCGGATAATGCAGACAAACTCCATGCGATGCGGATCGCTGGAAAGGACCTGCGATATTCCATGGAAATCTTTGCGCCCCTTTACGGCCATGCCCTCCAAGCACACATCCAGATCATGAATGAAATCCAGGAACTCTTGGGAGAATTTCATGATAACCATGTCTGGGTAACCTGGCTGCCGAAATTCATTGAGGAAGAACAGGTACGGATTAGAGATTTTTATGGGGATGATGGCCTCATCAAACGGCTGCTTCCTGGATTACAGCATTTAATTGAAGATCGGAAGAAGGCTCAGGAAGAGAATTATTTATCCTTTGTCAGTACCTGGGAAATCCTGATGGATGAGAAAGCCTGGCAGGTTTTAAAAGAAATCCTCAGATCACGCTTGAAAGGAATCCCTGCCGCTGATGGGACGACATCTGAAGGGAAAGTAATTCCTGATCATGCCGCCCAGGTTTGTGAAGATGAATATGTTGAATTTGAGATCGAATTAACACCTGAGCAAACAGACAGCAATCCAGACTCTCCCGCAACATCTTCCAACCCCGAAAATTAATGAAGGCGAGATAACCCAATCCTATGAAGATTGCAGTCCTCTCAGATATCCACGGGAACCTTCCTGCACTCAATGCTGTTCTGCGTCATGCAAGAGCGAATGGTGCTGCTGGTACAATGCTTAACCTGGGGGACTCGATCGGCTATGGTCCGTTTCCCAACGAGGTTGTTCAATGGATGCATGGGGCGCAGGTAATCAACATCTTGGGGAACTACGATAAGAAAGTCATCAGCAAAGCACATAAAAAGAACCATTGGGAAAGCGTCAAGACGCTTGAAAAACGGACCATGTTTGCCTGGACCAATCATGTACTATCGAAGAAATCCCGTAAGTTTTTGGAAATCCTCCCAGAAAAACGGGTTGTCCTGATCGAAAATAATCGGCTCCTGTTGACTCATGGCAGCCCGGCATCCCACACGGAGCACCTCAAGCCTGATACACCAGAGAAACGTCTAGCAGAGTTAGCAGAGCAGGCACAAGCAGACATTATCTTATGCGGTCATTCCCATCAAGCCTTTATCAAAGAGATCGGAGAGGTGATCTTTGTCAATCCAGGCAGTGTTGGTCGTCCGGACGATGGCGACCCGCGCGCCAGCTACGCCATCTTGGAGATTCGGGGTGGGGATATATCCATCCGCCTTTTCCGCGTCCCGTACAACATCATGGAAACGGTTCATGCACTCCAGCGCACAGGTTTGGGAAAAGCATTCCCGGAGATCATCCGCCAGGGTCAGAATTATGATGATATTGTCAAGGAATTCGGTAAATCACCTGAAGCCTCCCTGCTGGAACCCAGCGGTATCGTTACATTGACAACCGATTTTGGGTTGAAGGATCCATTCGTGGGGATGATGAAGGGTGTGATTGCGGATATCGCACCGCATGCGAAAGTTATTGATCTCAGCCACCAGGTTCGGGCGCAGGATATCACCGAAGGCGCGCGAATCTTGGCTGAAGCTGCGCCCTTCTTTACACCCGGCACCATTCACATCGCCGTGGTGGATCCGGGCGTGGGCACTACACGCCGCGCCATTGCCGCCCGGATCGGACAG
>Ga0075124_10001261_pt1 | contig 11824 bp, 11 predicted proteins | sample AntAceMetag02UKS_FD_69809 | JGI IMG/M metagenome (GOLD analysis project Ga0075124, IMG submission 69809) | Saline lake microbial communities from Ace Lake, Antarctica - Antarctic Ace Lake Metagenome 02UKS | ecosystem: Environmental > Aquatic > Non-marine Saline and Alkaline > Saline | place... | reverse complement strand
GATGCATTAACAGTTGTTGACATCTCAACGCCAAGCAGTCCGACACAAGTTGGCACTGTCAGCTCAACTGATCTGAACGGAGCCTATGACGTGGTTATCGCTGGCAATTATGCATATGTAGCAGCAGCCAATGCCGATGCATTAACAGTTATTTCAGATGTTGAGCACGATTCAGATTGCGAGGAAATGGAGCTTGGTGAATATAACTTAATACCGTTGTTATCTGAAACAGTTGTGGAACAAATTGAGCGCAAAAATTCTGAGACGTTACTTGGGAAGGCAGGCATAGAAAGCTCTGATATTATTTCAGAAATGACCTCTGGTGACCTTGCTCTTGCGGGACATTATGAGGGGTTGGATCAAATTTTCGCCATGACGTTAGGGTTTGAAAAAGAGGAACATGGTGTCGGAAGCGCGGCATCGCCTAAAATATTAAATGCAACATCTGACACGATTGATATTTCAGGGCAGACTGAATCAAATGTTAAAATTAATAATGCTGATTTTGCAAGTGGTGATGTGGGCAAATGGTTATGGATTTGCTCTGGGGCCGGACAGCATCAAGTACGCCGCATTAGTGCGTACACATCTACAACAGAGGTTGATATTACTCCGGACTGGGGCACCACGCCGACAGATGGCGCAACGGTACAATGGGGTGATGAGTTTCAACATATATATGAGTGTTCTAATAAGCTATCACAGCAGTTGTGGACTGCTGCTGATGATGATTGCGATTCATTTACATATAATACCGATGGAGTATTAACGTCCAGTGATTATATTATCAGGAGAGCAACCCTCGGTGTGGAAAAGGGCGTCTCGACATGGATCAGCAGAGCGGTGATGATTGACAAATTGTCGTTTAATTTTACCGTTGGTGAGGGTTTAAAAATAACCGCCTCGGTTATCGCGTATGATATTACTCGCGATAGCATGTTGAATGAATCATCAACAGACTGGGAATGGTCGCCGTCTGATAACATGGAGAGCATAAACAAACAAATATTATTTCATCATGGCATTTTTAGGCTGGCTGATTATACTTCCGGCGGTCTCGAAGATTCTGATAAAATTAAAATTGACGAATTTACTTTGGAAATTAGTAATAATTTAAAAACAAATCAGCAGGACACTTCTTCGGGCGTCCGCAATATAGAGCCTGTTAGAAATGGAGTGCGGACAGTAACCGGCGGTTTCAGAGTTTCCAGGTACGAAGATGACACACTTATTAATGATGTATTAAATAACACTACAAAGATGGCTGACATGAAACTCACCAACACATCATCGATGGGTGATAATGCAAAGGCGTTAAATCTTTATATGCCGGTAATTAAATTAAAAACATCGAAGGCGGCCACTGATGGCAGAGCGTTATATCAAGTGCCGATCGAATTTGAATGCTACAATGGAATCGAAGATATTACTGGATTCCCCGCGGCAACCGTTACAGATCCGTACTCGCAATTGTATATTTCAACAATTAACCGGTTCCCGTTCAACTGTTTTTTGAATCAAAACAAGGAATATTAAATTATGAATAAAACATATGAATGTTCTGTTGCGGGGCTTATACTCCCAGGGTGTGGCGAATCATTCGTTAATGGGAAGCTGATTCTCGATGATCGTGGCGCAATAGATCATGTACTTGTCGCGATGAAGGCTGTTCCAATTAATGAGGCAAAAATAATTTGTGACGGAATTGCGATAAATGGGCGAAAGAAAAAGCCCGCATCAAAAAAACAAAAAACTGAAAAAGTGGAGGTGACAAATGGGAAAAGTATTTCTGATTGAGCCAGACGAACAATTGTCTTTTGAGCTGCTCCCCGGCGTGGAGATAGTTTATCGCAGGCCCACGCAGTCAGAGCGGGCTGCTTGGGGTCGGATGTGTACCAGAAACGGATACATGGATGACGGTAAGCTGGCACAGGTAACGTTAAAGCATTGCGTCCTTGATTGGAAGGGAATATACTCAAAAAAGGCTGGCAAGGAAGAGCCGTTCTCACAAAAGGCGTTGATGCGCCTACCGCAGGAGCATCTTGTACGACTGATAGAGAGGCTTGGTATCAGTGATGATGTGTTGGAAGATGAGGATACCCAGGAAAAAAACTGATACAGTGGGTGATATTACAGGAGAATTATTCTAAAGGATATAATTATTGCGCTGAATGTAAACAATTATCAAATTCAAACGGCGAACAGCCGCCGTGTTTTCGTACAGGCGAATGCCACATAACAGGAGGCGCAGCGTTTGAATTACTGGATGAAAATATTGACATTGCTCTTGCGTTCAGGCAAATTATTTTTTTATCACCCACAGTGCAAGTTAAGGTGTCACACAGAAAAAATGAAATAGAAACCCGGACGATACCCGACATGAGCATGGCAACCGATGTTATGGACAACTGGTATCGAGAATTATCCAGATTTGAAAGGGCAGACTGGATGTATTATTTTGCAAAAATGTATACAGTGGTGAAATCATATAGGCTGGCATAAATGGCAAAAACCAAAGCAGTTGTATACTTAGATGCTAATACTGCTAAATTTAGATCAAAAATGAAAATGGCTGGCTCTGTTATGCGGAAACAGTCAGCCGTAATCCGTAATGCATGGCGGCCGATTGGTCGAGTGGTAAGAAACACAACCCTTGCTATAACGGGGCTTGGCATTACGGCAGTAGCAATGACGGCAAAAGTTGACGCGGGTATCGCTGAAATTGGCACGCTTATGGGCGGTCTCACTAACGGCGAAATAAAAGAAATGCGTCAGGAATTGCAGGACGTGTCTGAGATTACCGGGCAGGCAATGAATAAACTTATCAAGGCCCGGTACGATATCGTTAGTGCAGGTTTCCGCGATGCTGCCGACTCAGCTGAGGTGTTAAACACATCAGCGAGGCTTGCTGTTGCGGGTGTTTCGGATGTAGCAACGGCGGCCGATATTGTTACAACATCATTAAATGCATATGGATTAACGGCGAAACATGCAGGTGATGTATCAGATATATTATTCAAAACTGTTCAGCTTGGTAAAACCACCTTAACGCAATTATCCGGAACATTAGGGGCAGCGATACCATTTGCCGCCGATCTTGGAATCGGACTGGATGAATTAGGCGCTTCTGTTGCGACATTAACCGCAGGAGGGCAAAATACAGCAAGAGCGGTTACTGCGATTAGGGCCGCCATGGCCCAAATGATGAAGCCGTCCACAGATTTGCAATCAGTGTTGGATGGACTCGGATCTGATTTTAGGGAACTTATAGCGCAAAAAGGGCTTGTTGAAACGTTTAGTTTGATAGCAAAACAAGCGGATATTATGGGATTAAATATCGGCAATGCTTTTGGCAATGTCCGTGCGATGCAGGCAGTATTACCATTAACCGGTAAGAGTGCTTTGTCTTTTGCCAATGCAATGGCTGAGATGGGTACGAGAACAGGGATAGCGGATAAAGCGTTTGCGCAGATACAAAAACGAATCGATACGCAGATAAAAATTGTATGGCGAAAATTACGGGGCATATTATATACAATTGGCGAGGAGCTTATCCCTATCGTGCAGGGGCGGATTGAACAGTTGTCCGTAGCATTGACAGCGAGCAAGGATAAAATTAAAATTGTTGCTGAACGGTTTGCGGATATGGCAAAGTGGCTGCTTGATTTGGGTGCATCACTCCTGCCTGACATGATAAAAGGTGTAAAATCAGTCGGCAATGCGCTGGTTAAAAATTCTGAAAAGATAAAATCGTTTCTGGCTATATTAATGAAACTGGGGGCCTTTGCCGTTAAACATGCAAATATTATTGCTACAATATTTGTGCTCTCTGTTATAGTAAAAACAGGCGTGGCATTAATAAAAATGGGCGGAGCAATAAAAAGCGTTACAGTATTTCTAACAACATTATCTGCACCGAAAATGCTTGCCGGTCTAACAGCGGTACATGGAAAATTATTGTTAATTGGCGGTCTTGGTGCCGCAATTGCATTCACGGCTACTCAACTATATAGATTATATAAAGCGATTAAAGAGTTCGGCAAAGCGAAGGATGCTCTGGATGTGTCTGAAAAAATCTCATCCGCTGTTGATGATAAATTGCGGACAGTAAGCAAGGAGGTTTTCGGAAAGCATAAAGAGGAATTTGAAAAATTAGGAATAACATTTGAGGAATCAGTAAATAATTGGACAATATCCACGGCGGAGGCGGGGATTCAGATTATCAGTATCGCTGATGCCATGAAAATTGTTGATGCATTATCATCAGATGTTGCAAAGAATCTTTCTGATGCAGCCAAATCTGCTGGAGATTTGGGGTCGCAGTTAGTTGTTCCTGCGGACATATCACAAAAAACAGAATTGCCTGAATTGACACCAATGATGTCAATCCCTGGCCCCCGCGTACCGGAGCTTGATTATGTTGGGGAAGTGTCCCTTGATACGTCGAGAGCAGAATCAGAACTCCAAACATTCTCCCAGGATTTTGATTTAGTTGGTGCGGGTATGGTATCTGCCGGAAGAAATGCAATCGAGCAAATTGCATCAAGCATGAAAGACGGAACCTTTAAAATGTCCTCTTTATTTTCAGCGTTCGGCGAAGGTGTGAAGCAAGAAATGCAAGGAATTTTTAGGGAGCTATTAAAAGGCAATAATGTAATTTTCAAAAATAGCTCAAAAATTTTCGGCGCAATTGGAGATAAAATTGGCAGTATATCAAAAAGCGTGTTTTCTTTTGCTAAAACTATTGTATCTGGGTTTGGGAGTGCAGTTGGCAAAATAGCGGGATTTATCGGACAGATTGTTGGTAAATATGGAAAAATCATCATAGAGTCATTAATATCATTTGGGGCACAACTTTTATCTTTTTACTCATTTCTTGGCCCGTTCGCTCCAATAGCGGCTGCGGGAACAGTAGTTGCTGGTTTTAAGTTAATCAAGGGGATGGTGAGTGGTATTAGTTTTGAGCGTGGCGGTATTGCACGTGGCGGGCAGGAAGTAAAAATACCTGGTACCACAGACAACATGATGGCTGCCGTTACTGCTGGGGAGGCTATTGTACCCGTTAAATATGTACAGAAATATGGCGAGGAAAATTGGAGCCGATTTATTCAGTCTGGTAATATATCAGAATTGCAGGGGTATAAATCTGTCGGGATTGCAGGACAACAGGAAGTCAGGGTGCCTAACACCACAGATAATATGATGACTACGGTTACCGAGGGAGAAGCTATTGTTCCGGTGCGGCATGTACAGAGATATGGCGAAGAAAATTGGAGCCGATTTATCCAGTCTGGTAATATATCAGAATTGCAGGGATATGAATCCGGTGGTGTTGTGGGGCAGAAAGAAACGACAGTATTTAATGCACCGGTGAAAAATAGTTCTACGGCATCGGAACAGCAGCAGAATAATACATATGTGATAGAGTTTAAACCATCAGTGCAGGCATTAGACTCAAAAGATGTCGAGCGGTATTTTAAGAGCGAGGGAAATCGGGCGTTGAGGAATGTAATACAGAGTCTAATTGACAAGAAACAGGTGCAGTAATGGGTTATCCAAGATTTGAAAAAATAGGGGTGTTAGCAAGTCCGTTAGATCTTGATCGTGGGATTGCTGTGCCATTTAGTGATATGATTATTTCGCCTTTGCAGGAAGTGCAGATTACCCGTGGTGGATCTGTACATACAACCGAGTGGAGCAATACAGATAAACGATACATGAAAGTATCTGTCCACGATGTAGCAAAATTAGTACGGGATGATTTGATTGAATTTTTTGAGGATTTGCTTATACGTTGGGGGCTGCTTACGTTTACTTTTTATCCTACGGGTACCAGTGGAACATCGTATACAGCCAGGCTTGCGCTTGAAAAAATGTCCGAATTTGATTTCAAGATTATTAGAGGTTCCGGACTGGCCGATATAGACATAATATTAGAGGTTACTTAATGTCCCGCACCGAGCCTGCAAATTTTACTACTATTAAAAAATATAAAAATAAGCGTCCGGTTGTTTTTGTCGAATGTGAGTATTTGAACCTCTATGCTTCCACGCGTGCTTTTACGGTGTCTGCTAATACGGTAACAACTACCGGAGACTGGATTGGAATTAATTATTACGACTATATTATATCTGTCGGATCGATACCGAATAAGGTTATCGGGCAGGGCGGCATCGCGAATAATAGGGCAGTAACTGTTGAATTGACTAATTTAATCTCTAATAATAGACATCTATCAGAAAAAATAGGCGTTTATCCTGCAATGTTGGGGCAGGATATTTCTATCTATTTAATCTTGGATGATGATGGTGATTTATTCACTATGGCCAATAAGGCAGATTTTGATGACGCGCTATTATTGTTGACTGGCAGTATCCGATCTGTAGATGTAGATAATAATATATTCAGAATAGAAGTTGAGGAAAATGATATTATCCCCCGCACTGTTGGAACATTAGTAAGGGATTTAGTTGTCGTTACTAATGATATATATGATATTCCACTTTGCCCCGAAATACCAGAGAGCCTAAATAGTATAGCTCCAATAATATACGGAAGTCATAAACTTAAACTTGGTTCGGGGTACGCAGACGAAGAGCCAAGTAATGCTGATGAATGGAATGCCGTTGCGGCGGTCAGGACGAAATCATTGAATTTGCGGGGTTATCATACGGGCAGCTCCACAACGTTAAAATGGATACATTGTATTGCGGAACACGAAGTCAAGGAATGCGGTGTTGCCGAGATTTCTGATTTGGTTTACAAAGAGGGGAATTCGTTTTACCGGATAGCTGGTTTAGGAAACGATTTAATAAATGGCTCAACTGGTTGTTTATTACGGTATTCCAAAGCAGCAAATTATACATCAGATTTTACTATATTACGAATAATCTGCCCGCACGACGTTACAACTAATATATATGGAACAGGGGCTTCCTATTTAAATGAAACCCATGATTTCGACAAAAATTTTATTACCACTTATGCCACATTAAAAGTAAAACTTGATGAGGTTGGTCGAGTTGAGCATATATTGGATTTTTCGACATATGCAACAATCGGTGATTACACAACTGGACACGTGGAGATAGGATTATACATAGAGACAGATGATGATCCAACGGGCGCAGATGTTTCGTTGGAAATTAATGGGACAAGTATCGGTGTCGATACAACGTCCAGCGCATTTCCAAATCAGCAAATCAAGATTGATCAGGGCACCTTGATTGAGTCAACCAGTGTTAAGATAGAATATGAGTCTGCTGGAACGGGAGCTGCGGTCTACTCAAGCTGTAAAATTTATATGGTTTATAAACGATTGTTTCTGAGTTCTACTACGATGGATGATGAAAATTTTTATTTTGCAGGAAAGGGCAAAGTGGCTGATGCTACTATAGCAGGGTATTTTTCGGGGCTATCAACGGGGGATTTATTAGGAAATCCCGTGCATATTTTGGCTGATTTTTTGGTCAATGTTTGTAGTGTTGAAATTAATGATGCATCATTTGAGACTATAGATGACAGATATCCCTATTCTATCGCACCGGCGTATGATGGGTCTACTTCTCCGGCCGATTTTATACAGCGTATTTGTGAGCAAAATTTTATATATCTATTCAGGAATGCTGATAATAAATACCAGGTTACATCACTGGTAGCACCTACAGCCGGATGGACGTTTGATGATTCTGGTACGACAACACCGAGTGCCATTGATATGTTTGTCGATGAAAATACGGTATTCGGGTCCTCGTATACTGATCTGCCCGCATTTAATCCCCGTTTATCAACAGACCCAGAGGTCTATAATAGTGTAACATTATCCTGCATAATATCAGAGGGCTTGATACAATATACCGACAGTGACACTGACACAGTAAGCGTTGCATTGTACGGCGAAATTAAAAATGCTATTGAATGTGATATATCAGACGCAAATGAGACCGCAGTTTATCTGACTACATATTTAAACGTATGTGGAATGCCTCGTCAACTGGCAACATTACAATCTAATTTGGCAGCGGTTAATTTAGAAATTGGAGATATAAAAAATGTCCGCACGCAGGAGGTACAGCGGATTTACAATACATGGTCTACCGATTATTGGCAGATCATAGAACAGCAGTATAATATCACACAATCCGCAGGTAGCTTGACGTTCACATTGGCGCATAGAGGCGGGAACAATTTTTTGGATTCGCCGACAGTAGAATTACAAAGTACCGGTGGTATCGGGATGCATGACGGGACAACTGCCTGCACGAAAAACGGATCAATGCAACCAGGGGTGGCCTACTATAATGATAAATGGTTTGTAACGTGGAATGCGAAGGCAGATGCTACAAATAAGCTTAAAAAATATGTTTTTTATTACACTATATCAACAAGCACGAAATCGGGGAACATACTCATCGCGTACCCGCAAAATTGGGCTGAATATAATCGGCTCGGCTCGGCAGACACACATTGTCAGGTCGTTACCTGTGTTGATGATGATGGATATGTCTATGCGGCTTTTGAAAGATATGATGCAGCAGGCTCTCCGCACAATAGTTACCTCGACATATATAGAGCAACAAATCCCGGTAGTGTAAGTGCCTGGCCTGCATATACGAGTCCAACAGGGAGCATAGAGGAGATATTGACTTACCCGCAATTATGGGTTATAAATAACATTTTATACCTGACTTGCAGGATGGGAGAGTCAACTGCGAACCAGGATCATTGTGCCGTGTTAAAATCTGTGGATAGAGGAGTTACATGGAAGGATTTGGCAGGTAATTTGGCAGGCGGGGGAAGTTGCACTCCGGCGTTCATCGACTTTAATACTGGGATATCGAGACATTATCCGCATATGTTACAATGCAAAAAAGAACACGGTCTGCAATTATTTATCAAGGCCGCCGTTGACACATCCAACTATCAATACCCACAATGTTTTTATTTGTATTCAGCTGATGGCGAAACATGGGGGAACATAGAATATTTCCAGACGGCGGGTTTGTCCGGCTGGAGCAAAAACATAGTAGATGATGGAGCTATAACGCAGGCAGAGGCACAGACAAACGCTGTTGTCGCTGGAACACAAATTGCAGAAGGGATTGATACCGTGCGGTATCCTGCATGTGGGTGTGTAACAGAGAGTAACAAGGTGAAGCTCATATTGGCGAAGGGAACCCGTGATGCATCATATATTTGGAATATATATACAATATATTTTATGTGGTATGAAGACGGCACATGGCACACCAAGGATATTTCCTCGGAGTTGGACTATGCTACATCAGATCACCCAATACATTACGCAGCGATGGTTCCTGTTCCCGGTGATGCTGGTACCTGTGATTTATTTGTAATCAATACTGATGACAATATCCAGCAGTACAGGATATATGATAACGGCAATTATGTTGAGGACAAGGGTGAAATTGCAACCGGTGGATCACACGCTTGGTTTAACTGGAATCAGCATGCGCTTGATGACATGAAATATTGTTTAATGTCTGCCTATCTGAATACTACAGACGCTGATATTAGATTTATATCTTTTGCTTAAATAATAAAATTTTTGAAAAAGGTGTTGACACTTTCATTTTTTTTTAGTATATTTGTAATACAATTGTATTACAAATAGAAGATGAAGAACGGCGAAAATTATTGGAGAGGGAAAGGATAATAATTATGAACCTATTGTTTTCAAAAAGAGACAGAGATGCGAAAGGGCTTGCTCGTAAATTTCATGAAACGTATGAAAGATTAGCACCTTCTTTTGGCTATGAAACCAGAGAAGACACCAGGGAATTTGACCCAACATCGAACAATGGTAGACTAATGATGGCAGTTTGCGGCACACTTATAGATTGCGGGGTGGTGCATTTTTAGTGTGGCTAACGGGATTCGTTTAACCGGTGCATGTTTTTGCGTCCAGGTTCTAACGATGGTTAGCAAGGGTGGATGGGTCTTGGTGAAGTGGATGTTAAAAATTTTGGGGGAAAAATGAGAGTACATTATAGTAGCAAAAGAATGGATTGGGAAACGCCAGATAAAATATTTGATGATTTAAATAAAGAGTTCGCCTTTACCCTTGACCCATGTGCGGGGCATGAAAATGCGAAATGTATAAATTACTTCACAAAAGAAGATGATGGATTAAATAAATCGTGGGGACAAGAAACAGTTTTCATGAACCCACCTTATGGTCGTGAAATAGGCAAATGGATGCAAAAGGCTTATGAGGAAAGCTTGAATGGGGCTGTGATTGTTTGCCTTATACCTTCACGAACAGATACGAGGTGGTGGCATTCTTATGCAACGAAGGGGGAGGTTCGATTTATCAAGGGTAGGATAAAATTTAAAGGAGGTAAAAATTGTGCGCCTTTTCCAAGTGCCATAGTTATATTTGGGAAAAATTTTTAATCTTGCTAACGGTTAGTTTCACGTGCCAGTTATTTAGTGGTCAGCCCTAAACCCTAAAAAAAAATTAAAGGAGAAACAAAATGGAAAAGGAAATTATCGGTGTTGCAAGGAAGGCGATACATGAGGCTATAACCGCTGAATTGATTGGATACAATAAGCCGCTATCGAAATTTACTAATGATGTAATGATGGCGCATGAATCAGAATTCAAACAATTAATAAATGAGGGTGTGGCGGAGATTCTTAATTCTCAAGATTTCAAAAATGCATTTAATCGCAAGCGTAATCTTGGCCCTTGTTGTCCGGTTCATGAAGCGGTTATAAATAAGAGGGAACAATGATACCATATAATTTGTGAGGGAATAAATCTTAAATTTATCGATGTGATGAATGTCCCGTACAAAATATTTGCCCTCAGGATAAAAGATGGAGTAAATAAGTATATATTAATAAATAAATAGGAGAAGTTATGAAGAAACTATTATTTTTATTATTATTCCCTGTGCTGCTGAATGCGCAGTACACGTTTACACCCGGCCAGATAAAAATAATCTGGCGTGGTCAGGATATTGACGGAACTTATTACCAGCCTGGTACAACGTTCCGGGTGCATGAAATTAATGGACAGGTATGGACGACCGCTGATACTTTCCAGGTTATCGACATTACCGAGAGCCATAAATATTACGTAACCGCTATTTTTAACGGTTTAGAATCTGGCCCGTCAGACACGGCAGCGGTTGAAATTGTGCAAGAAACATGCGGCCTTTTAATTCCGTTTGTTCTTGCTGCGCCTGAAGATGTACTGGACGTAGCCAACATCAAGGGCAGCGTTGCCCTGTATAATGGAAGTCTTGGCATCTGGGGTCATGTCCGGCCCACAACGTTAAGTATTCCCGTTATGCCGGGGAAAGGCATCCTGGGAATCCAGGGTGAAGGAAAAATTACCGTGGTGGTAGGGGATGAAATATTTGTCCTCGAATTGCACGGGGGACTGCACCGGTTCCCGGTTGAGATCGTAAACTGTATTACTTTACAGGCTGATTCCAGGTTTGTTTTAAAATTATTGTCTGTTACGGTGGATGCTGTGCCGGGTGCGCCAGTGATTGTAAAAATCGAAAAGGTGCAGTTGTAAAATTAACAAATAAAACAAGGGGTGTATAATGTGGATTATAATTTTTTGTGGTTGTATGCTGTGTTTTGTTTTTGGGCTTATTTTGGGGTGTGTGATTAGTATCGGGAAAAATTCTGATACAATGGAGCAGGCGTTGTTTTATCGTGATAAGCTCAAGGAGTTATATATTTTAAACAAAAAAAATATTAATAATGACAAAACGGGGTTGATTGCTAATATATATCGAGAGGTGTTGCGATATGAAAAAGAAAATGGATTGTGAAAGATATTGTC
>Ga0075124_10001257_pt1 | contig 11848 bp, 10 predicted proteins | sample AntAceMetag02UKS_FD_69809 | JGI IMG/M metagenome (GOLD analysis project Ga0075124, IMG submission 69809) | Saline lake microbial communities from Ace Lake, Antarctica - Antarctic Ace Lake Metagenome 02UKS | ecosystem: Environmental > Aquatic > Non-marine Saline and Alkaline > Saline | place... | reverse complement strand
CAGGCAGGCGTGAGATACTCCATTGAAAATCCCTTCACCTATCAGGAGAGCAACATTAAGGGTTTTCTTAACCTATTAGAAATGGCCCGGCACTTCCCTGTAAACAATTTCGTTTTTGCCTCCTCATCATCTGTCTATGGTAATAATACAAAGCTGCCTTTTAGCGTTGAAGACAATGTTGACACCCCAATCTCCCTTTACGCAGCAACCAAAAGATCCGATGAGCTAATGGCATTCACGTATAGTCATCTTTATAACATTCCCTTAACCGGACTCAGGTATTTCACCGTATATGGACCATGGGGAAGGCCGGATATGGCCCTTTTTATTTTTACCAGATCTATACTGGATGGAAGACCGATAGATGTCTATAACTTTGGAAAAATGAAAAGGGATTTTACTTACATAGATGATATCGTTGATGGAACCATCTCTGCCCTCAACAGCCCCTTTAGATACGAAATATTCAATCTTGGTAATTCAGAGGCCGTGGAGCTGATGACACTTATAAGGATTATCGAGCAGGAATTGGGCACAGAGGCGCAGAAAAACTTCCTCCCCCTTCAGCCTGGTGATGTACCTGAAACATATGCTGATATAGAAAAGGCAAGAAAGATGTTGGGCTTCAATCCCAAAACTTCGATCAGGACGGGCATCAAAAAGTTCCTTAATTGGTATAGAGATTATTATAATGTTGCCTGACATACAATAATAGTGCCGCCACACGGGAATATCTCTATCAAATCTACCCAGCCAAGGCCCTTTCTTTCCTTCACGACACGTGCTCACATAAGGCAATGAGCGAGGAGTCCTTTATTTCCCTTTGCAAGATGCATTATAACGTTGCTAATTTTTTAAAAGCCCTTTATAAAGCCCTATATAGTGAGGTTGACCTATTAATTCAGAGTGAGGTATAAGAATAGATGTAGCTGAGGGGCAAAATGCGTAAAAAAAATATGGTTCCTCATAGGAATCTGTGAGGACACTTATATTTAAAACTTGGGTTGAAAAAATTTGAAGCATAGGAGGGAATTTTAACGGGCAGGCATACCAAGGCTGCGGCCTCATTCGAGGAGTTGTTAAAAAAGATAGAGAGATAGCTCAGAGTAGATAGTTCGTAGTTGATAGTGAGACCTGACAGTTGCGGAAGTGGACAAAGGAACATGCAAGGCTCATCGGCAAGATTATTTTCGCAGACTTTCTCAAAAAGCCTTTAGACAAATACAGATGCACCATCGAGGAGGTGGAGAGATCATCCATTTTTGAGAGGCTGCCCATACTTATCAGGCGCCTCTCTATGGCTCAGGCCAGTACCAGAGAAGATGCTATTACATCTGGCGTGATCGCCGAGATTGCAAGGAACGGCAAGTCTTTCTCTATTAGATATGTCTATGAAGGCTTTAATAAAATCTATTTAGTTGACACAAGCAAAACAGAGATGCTGGTGACCGAGAGGTGTTTTGCCCGATCCGAGATAGAAGAGGTCAATAGCTACCTTCATAAATTAAGGCGGATAAGCTCAAGGAATGAACTTACTCATAGGGTAATAAAGGGGATTGTTAAACATCAAGGGAGGTACTTAACTACAGGCAACCCAATTGATCTAGTGCCGTTGAGTCAAGTCAGGTTAGTTGATTGGATTAACAGAAAACAGAAAAATCTGACCCCTGGCTGCCCCGTTGTGCTACCGGCACTTTACGGGGACATCTGTAATACTTGGATTTCACGGTTGGTAAACCCTGTTAGAAGCAAAGGTTCTAACGGGGGAAATGGGGTTTCAGTAATTGTGGCCTCTGGGGAGGCAAAACCTTTAAGATGGTTTTTCCAGACCCAGAGGGACGTGAATAAAAGACTTATAAAGCAGATTCTTGACCCCGTTAGAAATGGGATTTCTAACGGGGTTGACAAAGAGAATATAGCTCTTCACAAAAAAATTGTTGGGTTAACAGATAATCACATAAAGTTTATATTAAAGAGTGAGTATGGGATCACTCTTTCCAGACGGACGGTGGGCCATTGCCGGGAGGAGATGGGGATCCCTCCTGCGAAGAGGAGGCTTTCAGGATATAAATATCCCCCTCTTTCAGCAAATTTTTCGGTGCTTTATCCTTTAACAGTTGAGTCAGTTAGAACTAACGCACCAGATAAGCCGGGGATTTATGAATTTCGTCTGAAAGCAGAAGAGATAGATTATACTAATTGCAAGACCCAGGTTATTTATATCGGAAGCACAAGGAACATCAAAAAGAGGCTAAGGGAACACTTAGGCAGAAATAGCAAGAATGGTAACATGAAGTATTTTTTAAAAAGGCAAGAGTGCTTTTTTAGATATATTTTGGTTAAGAAGGATTGGAAGAAGGAAGAAAGGAAGTTATATAGGTTGTTCATGGATACCTATGGCTCCGCACCGAAATGTAATAGAGTGAGCCCGTAAAGATCCAGCCTTATTTGAGCAAGCATGGGAAGGAGGAAAGTAATTTTAAGGTCTACGCAGGCTTATTACTTCTGACTCATCGGCTAAAGATGCCGCGTAATAAAGACAAGCGCGTATATCATCATCGGTTAAAGGTCCATATTCTTTTTTGATATCTTCTGGCTTCATGCCTAGAGCAAGGGCTTCGATGATGATGCAGGCAGGGATGCGAGTTCCTTTGACACAAGGCTTGCCATGTTGAATAGCCGGGTCTACAGTAATTCGCTGAAGCAGTTCATATTGTTTCATTGCGTATCGCCTCCACTGTTAAATCTACCACATCTTAAGGGGGGAGTCAAGTATGGAGGTGATCGATTTATCAGTGATCAGTTAGTCAGTAAGGAGAAAAAAGGGAAAGGAATTATATAAACTGTTTGTTGCTGCCTATGGTTCAGCGCCGAAGTGTAACAGGCTGAAACCGGGAGGGCTCGAATGAATATAAATCTAAGAAACAAGACAATCTTCACCAGGATGTTCATGGGTTTCATGCTGGTCCTGGCGTTGTCAGCCCTTATGGGGGGAATTCTGCTCTACAATATGCGTGGTGTGACGGGGGTCCTATACCAGATAACGGCGCGAAACGTCCCTTCCGTCCGGTATGCCACCCAGGTGGAGAGATATGCCCTTCGGACCATCCTGGATGAGAGGAACTACCCGCTGTTCGGAAAGAAAGAGATACATGAGCAGGGCATGCAGGATATCCGGGAGGTATATGCCAATCTGGACAGGATGAATGAAGTGTCTGAAAAATATAACGATCAGGCCCTTCTTCAGAAATCCAAAGATGTCCGCCGGGCCGTTGAGGAATACCAGGAACACTATAATCATGGGGTTTCCTTCCTGGAAGAGAATAAGGCCTTAGCCCACAAGATGAGAATGTTAGGGAGAAAGGTGAACGAACTTTGCTATACCCATACCCTCAAACACAAGAGGTTGCTGGAAGAGGCCATTGCCAAAGGTATTGATCAGACAAAATATATGGAGGGATTCCACCTCTGCACGGAGATTGAGAAGGAGGCCGTGGAGGCAAGGATCCGGGAGGAAAATTATATATTGTACAAAAACCAGCTGGATTTTGACGGGTGGAAGAAGCATATTGCCAATCTCATGAAACTGCTTGAAGACGTAAGCGCGGTTGATTTTGTTTTGGAGCACCGCCCCTTGATAGAAGAGACCCGCAAAGCAGCGGATGAATACCTGACGGCAGGAGAAAAGTGGTTCGCCAATGACAATGAGTTAAGAGGCATATTGTCTGGGATGCACGAGATCGGGATTAAGGTGCAGGAGACGGCCCTGTCTGCCCAGGAGGTTGGGTGGCAGGGGATGGATACGAGCAGAAAAAGCGCTTTGCAAACCTCTGAAAAGGCATTCCTGACCGCTATCCTTCTACTCGGAATCACCCTGATCACGGCAATTTTTTCGGCCTTTTTCATTAGCCGGCGCATCGCCAGCCCGATCAAGGAATTAAGCGGGGCGAGCGCCGCAATAGCCGAAGGTGATTTGGGCACGCGGGTAGCGGTTAAGGCCTCGGATGAATTAGGACAGTTGGCGGTCTCATTTAATACGATGGCAGCAAGCCTCCAGAATACAATGGTAGAGATAGGAAGAAAGAAGAGTTTTTCTGAAAATATTATAGCTACCATCCCGGATTCCTTGCTCGTTCTTGATAAGGATTTAAAGATAAAGAAGGCAAATCGAACCTTCTATGAAACATTTCAATCCGAGATAGATCCTGAAAAGGTAATAGGCAGCAGCATAGCCGAGATATTGCACGATAAAGATGGGAAACTCAGCGCTGAACTAAAAAAACTATTTGGAACTGAGGACATGCTGGAGAACTTTGAGCTGTGTTATCAATCAGAAAAACTGGGGGAACGGATATTCAATATCAAGGCGAGGGGAATAATTTTTGCAGAAGAAGAAGAAGAAGAAGAAGAAGAACTGATTGTGCTGCAAGATATCACCGAGCGAAAGCATGCGGAGGAGGAGCTTCGACAGAGCGAGGAGAAGTACCAATCCCTGGTGGATTCTACTGAAGATTCCATTTACTTGTTAGATAGAAATTACACATATCTGTTCGTGAATAAAAAACAACTATCAAGGCTTGGCTTGGCAGCAGAAGAAGCCATAGGCAGAACTTACGCTGAGTTCCATTCCGAAGATGACACAAAAGATCTTATTGGGAAGGCTGAAAAGGTATTAGAAACCAGCAAATCACTATATTATGAATATAGAAGCCAAAGAGACGGTCGATATTTTCTCCGAACCTTAAGTCCTGTTAAAGTAACAGACGGAAGAACAAGATCTGTGACTGTGATTTCAAAAGACATCACCGAGCAAAAGCGGATAGAGGAGGATCTGAGGACGGCTTATGCGGAATTAAAAGAAACACAAAGAATCTTAATACAATCGGAAAAGATGGCTGCCTTGGGGAGGTTTTCATCAGGCATTTCACACCAGGTAAAGAATCCATTGGCAATTATCCTTGGTGGTATGGAGTTCGTAGAAAGGAGATTTTCCAATGCGGATCCGGAAACGAGCACAGTGATAAACAACATTAAAGATGCAACGTTCAGAGCCGATACTACTATACAGGACCTGTTAAGGTTTTCCAGGCCGTCTAAACTTGAAGCTGAAAGGTTAAAAGCTGATGATTTAGTAAGCGATACTCTGTCCTTATTCAAACCAAGGGTTGGTTTAATGAATATACGAATAAATACTCACTTTGCTGAAGAATTGCTATATATCGAAGTTGATAAAAACCAGATAGAGCAGGTTCTCTTCAATCTTTTGATGAATGCCCTTGATGCAATGCCGAAGGGTGGAGAGATTGATATAAAAACCTATAAAACCATGCCATCTAGATCTTCCTCAGGAAAGCCCTCCTGTGTCATTGAAATTAATGATACCGGTGAGGGGATTTCAGAAGAGGAGTTATCAAAAATCTTTGAACCATTTTTTACAACTAAAGTGTGGAAGAAGGGAACAGGCCTTGGGTTACCAATTGCAAAAAGGATTGTAGAGGACCATAATGGCACCATAATAATAAATAGCGAGCTTGAAAAAGGGACTGAGGTTAAGATTATTCTTCCACTTGCTTAAGGAGAGGGGAGATGAAAAAGATATTAATCATTGATGATGAAGAACAATTCTGCTATATTACCAAGCTCAATTTAGAAGACACAGGCGATTTCGAAATACATATATGTACTGATAGCGCAGATGCTATTAGACAGGCGAAGCAACTTCAACCGGACCTAATCCTGCTTGATATCGTGATGCCAGGAATAAGCGGCACAGATATAGCCCAAGAACTTAAAAATGGCGAAGATACCCAAAAGATTCCAATTGTTTTCTTAACCGGCTTAATTACAAAAGAAGAAGCAGAAAATAGACAACATTTTACGGGTGGCGATTATATTGTCTCAAAGCCAATAGAGACAAATCAACTCATAAATATAATAGATAGGTTAACCAGTTAACCGCCCTACAATCGGTCAGAATCTTTGATTTGGCTCACGGGGAAATTTGAATGAAGTTAGGCGAGTTTTTAGTAAGTGTGGGGAAATTAACAGAGGAACAATTGCATGAAGCCCTGGTTGAGCAAAGGAGGGCGAGAGAGCATTTGGGTTATATCCTTGTTCGGCTGGGGTTCGTATCCCAAAAGGATGTCGCCTCTGCGCTGGCAGATCAGGCCGGAGTAACACTCATTGACCTTCAAACCTACCAAATCGACCCAGCGGCCTTGGAATTGATTCCCCTGTCTTTCGCTCGAAAGCATAAGATCCTGCCCCTATCTCTAAATAACGGTCGCATCCAGGTAGCTACGTCCAACCCCTTCGATGTGATGGTCATTGATGAAGTAAAGTCCATGTCCAAGAGTCAGGTAGAGGTGTTGGTCGCCTCAGAGAGCGAAATCATAAAATTCCTTGATGATCTTTATAAAGAGGGCTCGGCCCAAGAAAGGAGGCCCACGGAGAAATTTGAGGCGTCTCTGGAAGAGGCCATCCAAAGAACGGAGAAGGTAGACGTTAGTGAAGATGGAGAGAGATTAGCCGATCTCGCACCCGTCATAGATCTGGCCAACAGGATCATCCTTCAGGCCATAAGAGCAGAGGCAACGGATATACACATTGAGCCCGAAGAGAAGGCCACAAGGGTTCGATACCGGATCGACGGGATCCTTAATCAATTCGCTTCCCTGCCCAAAAAGATTCAATCGGCCCTAACCACCCGTATAAAGATCATGGCAAATCTCAATATATCCGAAAACCGAATCCCTCAAGACGGCCGAGCCGAATTCCCTTTAGACAATAAGAAGATCGATCTCAGGATTTCCACCTTTCCGGGTGTGTTTGGGGAGAACATTGTCATGCGCATCCTGGACAAAGATCGAGTGTTCTTAGGGCTGGAGAAGCTGGGGTTTTTTCCTAAAATACTCTCCATGTATAAACAGGCCATTAGCAAACAGAACGGGATCGTTCTGGTCACTGGACCCACCGGATCCGGGAAGACGACTACCCTCTATTCAACCCTATCCCAGTTGAAATCGAGGGAAAAGAATATCATAACCCTGGAGGACCCCGTGGAATACCTTCTCCCCCTGATTCGACAATCGCAGATCAACCCCAGGGCCGGATTGACCTTTGCCTCTGGCCTGAGATCGATACTAAGGCAGGACCCGGATGTGATCCTGGTTGGGGAGATTCGGGATGCGGAGACAATGGAAATGGCCATAAGGGCGGCTCTAACCGGGCACCTGGTCTTCAGCACCCTCCATACCAATGACGCATCAGGAGCGATCGCTCGCCTCTTAGATATGGGCATGGAACCCTCCCTCCTGGCCTCCGCCTTGATTGCTGTATTGAGCCAAAGGTTATTAAGGGTGATCTGTAGGCGCTGCAAAGAGATCGCTAAGCCCAATGAGAACCTTCTTCAGACCGTTAAGTGGAAGGGGAAGAAATCACCGCTCTATAGGGGAAAGGGCTGTGAAAGATGCAATTACACGGGCTACCGTGGGAGAATAGGGATCTTCGAGCTTCTTCCGGTCACCCCCAGGATTGAGAAGCTCATTATGGAACGTAAAGAGAGCCAGGCCATTAAGCAGGCCGCCAAGGAAGAAGGGATGATAACCATGTTAGGGGATGGGTTGGGGAAGGTCAGAAGGGGAATCACGACCCTGGATGAAGTCTTCCGCGTAGCCTATATTTAGAGATGCCTGAATTTTCATACAAAGCACGGGATGAGCTGGGTAGAACGGTCAAGGGTATTCAAGCGGCTAAGGAGGTGGACCAACTAGCCGCCACCTTGAGAGAAAAAAACCTCTACCTGATCTCCGCATCGGAGAAAAAGGGCCATTCTGCCCTTTTTGGATCTCAAAAGATTAAAAGGAGCGACCTCATAGAATTCTCATCCCATTTGTCCACCATTCTTGCAGCGGGCGTTCCCATTCTTCAGGGACTTCAAGATCTGGCTACACAGAGAAAAGGGACAAAGTTCGGGGAAATTATTGCAAACATTATGGAGGATGTGCAAGGGGGAGCTCTGCTCCACGAGGCATTGGCCCGGCACCACCATGCATTCGGGGAGACATATATTAATATGGTCGAGGCTGGAGAAACGTCTGGGAATGTGGACAGGGTTTTGAGAGAGCTTGGGAATTTCTTAGAATGGCAAGAAGATCTTAAATCCAACCTTAAGAAGATAACCATATATCCCATCGTTGTGATTGTGGCTATCGGCATACTCCTTACCATTGTCTTCGCCTTTGCCTTTCCCCGAATCTCTGGCATCCTTTTAGAAATGAAGGTTCCTCTCCCCTTATCCACCAGAGTCCTTTTGGGCATTAGTGATATCTTTAAGTCGTATTGGTACATTGTTTTGATTTGTATTTTTGGAGGTATCGTGGGATTTCGCTTGGGCTCTCTTACGGAAAGGGGACGACTATTCCTGGATAAGTGGAAATTGAGGCTTCCTATAATCGGTGACCTCGTCAGGAAGATCTGCCTCTCTCGCTTCGCTCACCACCTGAGTCTTCTCTTAGAGGCCGGGATCGGGATCATCCAAGCCTTGAGCATCGTGGAGAGAGTGGTTGGAAACCAGGTCATTGCCCAAGCCATAAGAAGGACCAGAGACCAGGTTCAGGCAGGATCATCCCTTACCGATAGCCTTCGGACAAGCGGAGAGTTTCCCCCTATGACCATCCGGATGATCTCCATCGGGGAATCCAGCGGCACCCTGAGTGACTCTTTAACCAAGGTCTCTAATTATTACGATCAGGAGGTCCCAACTACCGTGAAAAAGATGTTCTCCGCCATGGAACCCGCTCTCATCGTCTTCCTGGCATTGATTGTCATGGTGGTTGCCCTCTCTATCTATGTTCCCATATACAAATCCATCAGTATGATAGGGAGATAACAGAATGAGCGAGAGATCCCTGGGAATTGAGGTTACGTCATCCCGGATCAAGGTGGCCGAGATTGATGCCTCAACCACTCCCCCAAAGACTTTCGGCTTCACCTCTGTCGACCTTTTCTCCACCCATCCAGAGAATATCTCCCGGCAGTTGCTATCTGCTCTCTCCCATATGGATGTCAAGACCAAAAAGGCCAGGGTCTCGATCGAGGACGAGAGCACCCACCACCTTATATCCCTCCCCCCCATGCCCAAAAAAGAGATGGAGGTGGTGGCGGAAAGAGAGTTGAAAAGTGCCCTGGGGCCCCGGATAGAGGAAATGGTTTTTGGGTGGCAGATCCTTGGCGATGATGAAGGAGGGAAAAAGATGGTTCTGCTCACCGCGGTCCCTTTGAGGTCGGTGAGGGAGAAGGCGCTCTTATTTCGAGATCTCGGTCTATCTCCGGATTTGATCACCACAGTTCCCCTTTCCCTGTTCAACGCCTTAAAATTGATCCAGGGCTCAGAGCGCGGCGCGAGTGCCCTCATTCATCTGGGAGAGGGAAAGGCTCATGCCATCTTTATGAGAGATGGTAAATGGGCCTTTTACAGAGAACTTACTAATGCAGCAGGGGCAAGTGAAGATTTGCTGAGTGAGATAAATCGCTCCCTCCTCTACTTTCGGCATCAATTCAGGGGGGAAGAAGTGGGAAGGGTATTCCTGAGTGGGGATGGTGCAGAGGGGTTGGAAAAAAGCCTGTCAAAGATTCAGGTATCAAAGGTGGAGCCATTTCACCCCAATCTTGACCTCTCCCCCCTTAGAGGAAGGGCCGAGGAGTTTCGTCGTGTCTTGCCCGAGTTCGCCATCCCCATAGGCTTGGCCGGGAGAAGGACGAGAGACTCCATCAACCTGCCCGATCGCGAGACGGCAAAGAGGTCACGGGAGACGGTCATAAAGAAGGCCGCTATGGTGGTCCTGATTATTTTTGCCCTGGTGATGGGCATAGGCTATGGATACGTTTCAAGGGCTATTTCCCATAATAAAAGAACCCTGTTGGAAAGAAAGCAGGAGTTAAAAAAGTTGGAGCCTTATATAATGGCCCGGGAAGAAAGGAGCCTTTATAAGAATAGTCTGGCTTTACTTAAGGAAATTGATAATCATACCCTTTGGGCGGAGGCCCTCAGAGAGCTGAGCCTTCTTGTTCCCAAGGAGATGGCCTTTCAGTCCCTAAATATAAAAAGGGAGAAGGAAAAGATACTCGTGAACATTAAAGGTGAAATACTCGTCCATCAAGAACTTGCGGGCCGGGAGATCTTCACCCAATTTTATTCCCGAGTGGAGTCTTCACCCCTCTTTGAGAAGGTGGTGGTGGAGCCTGCCAGCGTCAAGGTGATTCGGGCCCGGAAGTTCGATAAAAGAAGCCCTTTACGGGTGGAATTCCAACTCAAAGGAGAATTTGCAGCGGTCGAGATCGAATATGAATCGCATTAAAGACATCCCCTTCAGTATTAAGATTTTAGCCATCTTGGTGGTTCTTTTTGCATCATTCTACCTGCTCTTCTTATCACCAAAGCTGAAGGCCTTGGAGGGGATTAAGAAGGACATTAAGATCATTGAAATGGAACTCCAGGAGGCAAAGAACGTGGCGAGAATCATGGAACTTCCCAAGGAAGAGGAAAAGAGAGAGTGGGAGGCCATGCAGGCAAAGATCGATACCATACCAACTGAGATAAAACTAACTAAGCTCATGGAGGAGCTGGCCAGGCTTGCCCTGGTCAATCGCCTCTCTGATGTCTCCTTATCAAACGAACGAAATCCACCTTCCTCCAGAACAGGCAATTCAAAAGTAAAAATGGGGGATTTTTTGATCAAAATATCCTTCCATTGCCACTATCGCGACTTGGCCTATTTTCTGAACGAATTGGACACCAGCCCCTTAGGGGCCATGGTGGAGTCGCTTGAGGTGAGAAAGAGATTCCCCCTTATTTACGCCGAGCTTAAGATCCGCCCCACAGGGATGGAAAAATGACGAAAAATCAGGTTGCAATTCTCCTTTTCGCTGTGTTATTAATAGGATTGGGCTTTTACAATTTTCATTTCTTTTTAAAAGTGAAGGCCCCAAGGAGGCCCCTGGAGGTAGAAAAACCATCAATCCAGGAAGACTTCAAATTGGTGAGCCTGAAACGAATGCCCTTTGACAAAGGGTGGGAGCGAAACCCGTTCTTCCGGCCCGGGGAGGAGAAAGACGTAAAATCTTCGCCACAATCACCTGCGCAACCATCCAGACCTCCCGTTCAAGGGAAAAAGCCCCTGCCGCCATTGAAGCTTGAGATGATCTTGGCAGTCGATGGAACAAAAAGGGCCATCCTGGATGGCCAATTCGTAAGAGAGGGGGATCGTATAGGGGAGGAGATTGTTGCCAGGATCGGATCAGACAGGGTTATGCTTAAAAGAAATGGTAAACAGAGGACAATCACATTGGACTCATTCTCCAATCCCTTTCAGGTTGAAGGAGGGAGATGATGCTGATGATTCAGCCACGAATGGACACAAATGGACACAAATGAAAATGAAATTCTGTATAAAGACTTATCTTATAAAATTGTTGGACCTGCTATGAGAGTGCATAGTAAATTAGGATATGGATTTTTAGAAAAAGTATATGAAAATGCACTGATGGTATTATTTCGAAGAGAAGGTATCGAAGCAAAACAACAAGCGCCGATAATTGTATACTTTGAAGAAGAAGTAATTGGAAACTATTATGCTGACATTTTAGTTGAGGATAAAGTTATTTTAGAGATTAAATCTGTAGAAAATATTATTGATGCTCATATAGCTCAAAGTCTTAATTATTTGAAGGCAACTGGCCTGCGTTTAGCAATTATCTTGAATTTTTCGAAAGAAAAACTTGACAAAGTCGTAAAAAGTCAAAAAGCATCCATTTTCGTCATTCCCGCGAAAGCGGGAATCCAGTGACT
>Ga0075124_10001252_pt1 | contig 11893 bp, 14 predicted proteins | sample AntAceMetag02UKS_FD_69809 | JGI IMG/M metagenome (GOLD analysis project Ga0075124, IMG submission 69809) | Saline lake microbial communities from Ace Lake, Antarctica - Antarctic Ace Lake Metagenome 02UKS | ecosystem: Environmental > Aquatic > Non-marine Saline and Alkaline > Saline | place... | reverse complement strand
TTGCTCACCCGTGATCAGATCAATGGGATCGAACTGCTTGCGCTCAGATGACCACATCCTTTCTCTGATGGCCTGAGATGTCTGGGCCAGCCATTCCTCCACCTCTCTGACATCCTGATCAATGATCTTGCCAATCTCCACCAAATCCCTATTAGCCCTGCACAAGATGGAGTTAAACAGTACATCCTGGACCAGGAAGGGACACTGTCTGTGGATCTCTGTCTCATCGTAGTGGTTTCCCCTGAAGAGATCCACGAGGTAGACATAACGGTCGTAATCTTCGTCGCTGGGGCGTTGTTCTGCCGGCACCCCGTGTGTCAAGTCCTTACGTTCGTAGGCTGGCAATCCGGTTTTGTCAACCTGGATGTTTTTCAGGGGACGGTCCCAGCTCGGAGAGTTGTCCAGACCCGACTCCCATGGATGTCGGATATATACAAGCCCTGTTTTGGCCGGATCGCGATGGAGGTATAGGTAGCGGTGAGAGGCCATCAATTTAGGGTACATATCTTTCAGGAAATCATGGGCTTGGCGTCTGTTTTTGGCATGCTGGTATATGTGCAGGCAGGCTATGGCATGGAGAGGCGGCATTGTAATTCCGCTTGTCAATCTGCCGCCAGGGATCTGCCAGAAGTCGGGTTCCGGAAAATAATTGCCCAAGGCCTCAGGATTGAAAACTATTTGAGGAACCATACCGTTCTCCCATTGGTGCTCGAAAAGAGAGCGGATCTCCTTCATGGCCCGTTCCTCATTATAGTGGGCATATCCGATGGCCATAAATCCCGAATCCCAGTTCCACTGGTGAGGATAGAGACCAGGGGAGGGCTTTGTATAGCGGCCGGTCCAGTTTGCGTCCAATATCTTCTGGGCCTGTTTCACATAGCCCTTGAATCCTTTAGTGGAAAAAAACTCAAACATAATTCAATTCCTAAAGCGTACTCCTCCCCCAATTGCTTAATAAATCGGAATAGTTCACCGCAGACGCAGAGGACGCAGAGAGTCAGTTATTTTTAGCTTTTCGCTGAGAGGCCGAAAAGCTAAAAGACTCAATTTCCTGGCCATGTAACCTCTTGAACCAGCAGGTATTTATCTCAGCTACCTTATCCTGAGTTTCGGTGAAAAAAAGATAGACATTTTGGACGAATGCTGTTGAGCACTTTTCTTTTTGCCGTCCTCTCAACGGCAAAAGAAAAAAGTATTCATCTCTGCGCTCTCTGCGTCTCTGCGGTGAACTATCACAATAAATCTATATACATGATACCTACACAAATACCCACAGGCAGAAGACTGCTATTCCCCTTTCACTTTTTTGATGATCTTGGGGATAAAGAATGAGAAGATAAAAAGTCCAATGGAAAAAAAGACCTTGAATGAAATGAGCTCTCCCCAATTGCCGGATGCCCACACCTCTTTCAGTGTCCCTATAAAAAAGGTGAAGATAAAGGTCCCTACAATAATACCGAGTCCCGTACCAAAAAAATAATCCTTGAAACGGACCTTGGTCAGGCCCATACCGAAATTCATGGGCGTAAAAGGAAAATAGACCAGCCTGAGATAAAGAACAGTAGCAAATCCATTCCTCTCGATGGCGTCGTCATATTTTTTGAGCTTGTCTCCTATAAGTGAGGCAGCAAACTCCCTTCCCAGCGTTCGTCCAATAAAAAACGCAGCGCTCGCGCCAAGCATGGCCCCGATCCAGACATATAAGAAACCCCAGTAGGCCCCAAAAATAGCGGCCCCTAACCCGGTCAGCAATGTTCCGGGTAAGAACAAGCATACCCCAATGGCATAAATCAACATATAGAGGACCGGGGCCCAGTGCCCTGCCGTTTCCAGGAAATTACCCAAGGCTTCCGCTGTCAGATAATCCTTAATTGGTGTAAAACGGATCAAGGAAATGGCCAGAACAATAAAGGCAATGAGTATGCCGGCCTTCATCAGGGCTTTCCCGCGTGTATTTGTGTGTTGTTTCGTTTCAGTCTCCATCTCTTTTATCCAGTACCTAACCCGGATAAACCGGAAAAGTGCCTATCTATCCCGTTTGTAGCGGGGAAGTGAGCTAAAGTGCCTAAAATACCTAAAGTTGAACTCTGTTTTTTCATGCCTTGGCGTGATCGGAGTCTTCGCTTACCTGGACGTCTCCTCCTGGTAGTGGGATTCGACATTCATTTTTTGCTCGTATTAAACATTCGATGTTGGACGTTCGATGTTCGATGTTCATTTTTTTAGTAAACCTTCTACAGTCCGTCCTGAGCAAAAACAACTTAGCAGTATGCCCCAATACCCACTACCCAATCAGCAGGCCCTCCCTTTGAGATTAAAGAAAAACTTCAGGCCCTTTTTCACCTTGTCCGAAAAGATTTTGGGGGAAAAGAACGTGCCCGCCACACGCTTATTGATCTCGCCAAGTGTCGGGTATGGGTGGACAGCAGATGCCAGGGTGGAAAGCTTTACCTTCCCGTTTAAAACAGCCACCCATTCGTTGAGCAGCTCTCCGGCTTGTGGTCCAAGGATCTGGACACCGAGAGGCTTCTCCTTTTCATCTAAGATCATCTTTATCTTACCAACCTTTTCACCCTCTGCAAGACTTCTGTCATTGTCCTTGAACGCTTCAGTCCACACCGAATATTCAATCCCGGCGGCCTTGGCTGCTTTCTCATTCATTCCAATACTGGCAAGTTCAGGATCAGTATAGGTACACCACGGGAGAAATGTGTAGTTGGCCTTTCTGGGGAGATGAAAAATAGCGTTGCTGATTACAATTCCTCCTTCATATCCCGCAGCGTGTGTAAATTGATATGCGCCTGTCACATCGCCCGCAGCATATATGTGTTTTTGACTTGTCCGCAGTCTGTCATCTACTTTCAGACCCTTTCTATCAAATTCGACACCTATATTATTGAGACTTAGGCCCTTTAGATTTGGCGTCCTTCCCATGGCCACTAATATTTTCTCGGCCCTCAGTTTTACTTCTTTTCCATTTTTATCCTTTATCAGTACCTCTTTCTCGGAACCCTTGTTGCTTGTACGGATTATGGCAGCGTTTAAATGAAATATGACGCCCTCGGAGCTTAGAACATTCATGACCTCATCAGCCATGTCCTTGTCCTCTTTGCTCAAAATCTGGCCACTTCTCTGGATGACAATAACTTTTGTTCCCAGGCGACCGAAAGACTGGGCCATCTCCATGGCTATGGGACCGGCACCAAGAACAATCATGGATTCGGGCAGGTGATCTAATGAGAAGATTTCTTTATTGGTAATATATGGGGTTTTATTTAGACCCTCAATGGGAGGGATGCCGGGCGATGAACCTGTTGCAATGACCCAGTTCTTGGCGGAGTAGGTATCCCCGTTTAACCGGATGGTGTGTTCGTCGGAGAATGTTGGGTTGCCAAACTCCACCTTTGCACCCAAAGAGCAAAATCTTTCTTCGGAATCGTGTTTCTGAATGGTGCTGATCACCGATTGTATTCTTTTTTTTACCTCCCTGTAATCCACCGGTGGCAGCTCTACAGAGGGAAGGCCATATACCTTTGAATTTCTCATAAAATGGTAGACATGGGCTGTCCTGATAAGGGTTTTACTGGGAACGCAACCAAAGTGGAGGCAGTCTCCTCCTAATTCTTTCTCTTTTTCCACGAGAAGAGTTTTGGCGCCAAACTGTGCGGCCCCTGCCGAAATTGTTAGCCCTCCGGAGCCCCCGCCTATAATGCCGATATCAAAATCATAGTCTGCCATGAGTTCCTCCAAATTGTATTTATGTAGCTTTTTGGACGCAGATGGGCGCAGATGTTCAAGATCAAAAAAAATATTATCTGGTTACGTCTGCGAAAATCTGTATTCTAAGTTATTCATTATTTTCCATTCAATGACCAGTCATAATCAAGATATTTAACCTTGATCTTTTCTTTATTGACCTCTAATTGCTCTTTCAGGCTCCCTTTTGTGTACTTTAAAAAGAAGCCAAGAATATCCCCGTTAAAATCCTCTTCAAACCAGTCAAATATCTTGCTCACATAGAGCGTGTTCCCTTCTAAGCGATTCCTCGATGGGTCATTAATAAAGGCCGACGTCATTTCATCCAACTGTTGATTCAGAACATCCTCCTGATACGGAGCTGAGCGGAGAGGCGGGCAGCTCCTGGCAGCACAGTTTATTGTGAAGTGTACCCGTGGGTCCTTAAACCGGGGTCTGAGGATTTCGTGTTCGATCCGGTCTAATGAAATCACCTCTCCATCAATGCGACATATCTTCTTTTTCCACGGGCTACTAAAAAAACTCCCCAAATCCTTGATCGATTTCACTCCGGGATAACCGGTCAGGATCAGCTTAATGGTCCAGGCGTTGTAGGCATTGATGTAAAATGCGAACTGCTCGTCTCGAGACAGCTCCTTGGTATCAATCCCTTCCAGGACCTTGAGATACTGCTCCAGCTTTGCCTCGTTGTTTTTGAAGCCCTGATAATTGACAACACTATTTTTCACATATTTCTTTAGCAGCCCAGCATAAAGGCTGTGGTCTACTCCTTGAGCGGATAAGGCTGTTGTTGTCAGGCCCATGATCAGAAAACATAACAGAGCACCAACACATACTTCATATCCGTGATACTTCATGGTGTTTTTTCTCCTCCCCGGTCAAAACTAAAGATTTCAGAATTGTACAGATCCTTTTAAACATGCTTTTCAGTATATATTGTACCATACAGAACCATTTCACTGTAGTTGACGAAGATGTGAATAATTTAAACAGGTTATTGGTGGGGCTTTTCCAGTAGCTTTTTAGGTAAAGTTTTCTGGAGCGAGCACAGTGTATTACAAGAAGAAATACTGCACCGACGAACGGTTACCCTAATATTAAACTTCTTCCTCCTCAATCGCCAATAGGGGAAGATCTTTCAAATCGATCCTTTTTGCAGCATCGATTCCGGCATGGAGAGCCTTGCGATTTATTTCCTCTGTGCCTTTTGGCACTCTCGCCATCAGGGCTTGTTCAAGGTTTTTTAACAATATGATTTGGGAAAGGACCCCGACTGCACCAAGGGCAACCATATTGGCGACCATCTCCTTGCCAATCTCCTTTCGCGCAATTCTTGTAAAGGGAATGGCTGCCACACGATTTGTCGGTATTTGATGGACCAGTGTGGAATCCACCACCAACAAACCCTCGGCCTTGAGGTCCGGGAAATAGGTATTGCATGCTTCCTGATTCATGGTTAAGAGGAGATCCGGTTTTATTGCCTTGGGATAATCAATGGTTTGGTTGCTGATAATGACTTCCGCTTTGCTGGTCCCCCCTCTTGCCTCAGGTCCATAGCTCTGGCTTTGACAAACATACTTTTCATCATAGACCCCTGCCGCCTCAGCCAGCACAATAGCCGCCATAATTATACCCTGTCCCCCGGAGCCGCTTAACCGAATTTCGTAACGTTCTTCTTCCATTTCATCAATCCCCTTGGAAAGCCCTCAGTCCCTCGCCCTATCTCGAATCTTGTCATACTCTTCCGTATATACCGGTTTTTCCTCATCAGCGAGAACCCCTATGGTAAACTTATTCTCAAGCTCTTCAGGTATCATTTTCTCTGCTTTTTCCACTGTCACTGCATTGTCTCTCATCCATTCCAACATCGTCACAGGATTCCCCATCTCATTTCGTCTTCCAAACTGAATATGACAGTTGGAGATGATCTCTACTACACTGAAGCCACGTTTCAAGACAGCAGCTTCAATTAACTTGTCCAGAAGCTTCACGTGGTAAACAGTTCCCCTGCCCACAAAGGCCGCGCCAGCCGTCACTGCCAGTTCTGCTATGGAGAACGCCTGCTCTATATGACCGTATGGCGCTGTTGTGGCATTTGAACCATAGGGGGTTGTGGGTGAAAATTGTCCTCCTGTCATCCCGTAAATCTGATTATTTATTATTATAGCCGTCAAATCCAGATTCCTTCTGGCGGCATGTATAAAATGATTGCCCCCTATAGCCGTAGCATCCCCATCTCCCATGACAGTTATCACAGTAAGAGAGGGTTTCGCTAATTTAATGCCCGTGACAAAGGTCAGGGCGCGTCCATGGGTTGTATGAATGGTGTTGAAGTCCACATACACGGGCATACGGCCGGAGCATCCAATACCGGAAGCTAAGACAATCTCGTCTTTTGTTAACCCCAGTTTATCTATAGCGCGGATAAGGGACCCTAATATAACACCGTTGCCACATCCCGGACACCAGACATGGGGAAACTTTTTGTCATGACGGAGGTATTTGTGGATTAATTTTGTTATTTCCTTTGGCATATTTTACTCCTTGAGCAATAGTTCACCAAGGATTTCATCAGGGGTGATGAACTGGCCGTCAATACGGTTGTATTTCTTAACACGTGTCTTCCCCTGATTAACACGTTTTACCTCCCTGTAAATCTGCCCCATATTCATCTCGGGTACCAATACCTTGGTACACTGCTTCAATACTTTTTTTACCAGGTGCTCCGGGAAGGGGAAGAGGGTAATCAGTTGTAGAAGCCCCGCTTTTGTGCCCTTAGTCCGGGCATCAAGAACGGCACGTTGGGCAGAACGGGACACGGACCCATAGGCTATTACTGCTACATCCGCATCGTTCATCATAAATGTCTTAACAATCTGAATCTCGTGGAGACCCTGGGTGACTTTTCGAAACAGGCGGTTGGTAAAGGCCTTGACCTCCTCCGGACGCTGGGTAGGAAAACCTCGTTCATCATGGACAAGACCTGTTATATGATACCTGTATCCCTCCCCGAATGCGGCTATGTCCGGGATGCCTGTGCTGTTATTCTCATAGGGGACATACCATTCCGGGGGAACACTCGGAGTGATCCTGTCGATAATCTCGATATCCTGGGGAAAAGGGGACGTAACTGTCTCCCTGGTATGGGAGACTACTTCATCGGAAAGGAGAATCACTGGGATTCGGTACTTCTCGGAAAGGTTAAAGGCACGAACCGTAATCTCAAAACAATCGGCAACTGTTGATAAGGCGAGAACAATAACCGGGTGATCCCCATGGGTTCCCCATCTGGCCTGCATGACATCTCCCTGGCCAGGACAGGTGGGGAGTCCTGTACTGCTGCCTCCGCGCATCACATTGACGACAACGCAGGGTGTCTCCGTGATGCACGCAAAGCCTATGTTTTCCTGCATCAGGGAAAAGCCCGGTCCGCTTGTGGCGGTCATGCTCTTTACCCCCGCAATTGAGGCGCCTATTATGGCCCCCATACTGGCGATTTCATCCTCCATCTGGATGAATGTGCCCCCTACCCGGGGCAATCGAGCCGACAGGACTTCACTGATCTCTGAAGCAGGCGTTATCGGGTACCCGGCAAAAAAACGGCATCCGGCAGCCAAAGCTCCCTCAGCAATAGCTTCATTCCCCTGTAAGAGCAGTCTCTTATTTCTTGGCATAACGGTGGTAATCATTTCTCTCCCCCCGTATCAGGATCAAGTTCCTGGACAGTAATGGCAAAATCCGGGCAGTGCAATTCGCAGAATCTGCAGCCAATGCAGTCTTCCGGACGCTCGAATACCGGCCCTCCATACTCATCACGTTCAATCACATTTTTGGGGCAAAAGGAACTACAGATGCCACATTTTTTACACCAGTCCTTAAAAACAGTCTGGGTGTACAGCTTTTTCGCTCTCCCGGATTGCTTCTCCAAGGATTTGCTCGGTTTACTCCTTTGTGTGCCATTTTCAGGTTTTACAGCAGATCTTTTCTTTTTGTCGATCACCGTCCTACCTCTCTTGATTAGTCGCCGCCAACAATATCTTCCATAGTGGATACGATTTCCTCAACATCATCAGGTAAGACTCCCGCAAACCATATCTTTTGAGGGTAAATCATGACATTGGAGCCTTTGGCACAGAGCCCCATGCATCCCGATTGGGAGACCCTCACTTTTCCCTTCCAGCCTTTCTCGCTAACAGCTTCTTTTAATTTAGACCTCACTAACTGGCTATTATTATCGGCACACGATTTTCTTTTCCCGCCCCTGTCATTTGTACAAACGAAAATATGACTTATAAATGGAGATTCTTTTTTTTCGGCCATGGCAGTACTCCTTTATTTTCAGACGAAATATTTTTCCCGAGTCCTTAAGGCGCCCTTTATTTCTTACCGTCTAATTTAATCATAACCACACTTCGGTTAAGCCCGATGTTGCATTAAAATTCACCGGAGTTGATAGAATATGCTACCGTACGAGTACCAAACAAGATAATTGATGCTTTTTCAGGACCTAATTCCCGCTGAAAAGCGGGATGAATTCGTTATAGATCAGTAATTTGGTGGTTTTCCCGCTAACAGGGGGACAAAAAGAGGCAATTTTGCAAGAAGCGCAGATCGTTTTTCTAACATCGGGGTTCATGTAGTTTCCAAGAGATACTTTCAAAAGTATTCTGGCTAATCACCTTCAATGCTGATAGCCCCGCCAGGGCACTCTTCAGCCGATTGAGTTACAAGATCCTTGTATTTATCAGGAATCTCCTCGACCAGAACTATGGACATGAGTTCATCTTCATCATATTTAAAAACCTCGGGGCATAATATGTTGCAGTTTCTGTCTCCCATACATAATTCCTTATCCACTGATGCCTTCATTTTTCCCTCCATAATTAAATTAAATGTAGCTAATCTTCCTTCGGCCATTCAACACCGCTTATCTCTTCGGTAAAATAGCAGAATCTGCTCCACTCAAACTCACGCTGAGAAATAGGACAGCGTAACTTTACCTTTTTATCACTGACACCGATTACTTCCCAGTCGCCCTTACGCGGGCCACCTTTGATATTCAATTTCTGTCCCACATTAAATGGATATGGTTCAAAATAGACTACTTTATCAGTTTTCATGGGATAATTCTCTCCCCAATACCTATCATGTCCCCGCAATTCTGTTGTTTATTCCACCTTAAAAAATGCCTTTGCCAGTGCGCCGCATACGGGGCACCTTTCCGGGGGCTCATTTTCACAGGTGTAGCCGCAAACAGGACAGACGTAGTAATCGACTTCTTCAGCAGAGTCGATGTTGTCAAGGGCCTTTTGATAAAGACCTGCATGGACCTCTTCTACCTTATTGGCATAAGTGAAGGATCTATCCGCAGCCTTTTCTCCCTCCTCCTTAGCAGTCTCGATCATACCCGGGTACATCTCTTTAAACTCAAACGTCTCGCCGGAGATGGCTCCTTTAAGGTTTTCAACTGTCTTACCGATACCTTTCATGGCGCGCAGGTGTGCGTGGGCATGAACCGTTTCGGCCTCCGCTGCAGCCCTGAAGAGTTTGGCCACCTGTGGATAGCCCTCCGAGTGGGCCTGTTTGGCAAAGGCCAAATACTTTCGATTTGCCTGTGATTCTCCTGCAAAAGCTTCCTGAAGATTCTCTTGTGTCTTACTCATAACTACCCTCCTTTTTGTTTTATAAAGTTGTTAAATCAACCACCTCAAAAGACCGACAGGGGCATCAAACACGGCATCCCGTTCGGTATTTAAATCCTTCTTTCATCTTAATCAAGCTTACTTTATTTAAGACCTACGAGCCTACAGCAGCTTCTTCAGTGCCCCCAGAACATCCTCATAGTCAGGTTCAGCTGTTACCTCTTTGACAATCTGTACATATTGAACAACCCCGTCTCCATCCACTACAAATACTGCCCTCGCCAACAAACGCAGCTCCTTGATAAGGACACCATACGCCTCGCCAAAGGAAGCGCTCAGGTGATCTGAAAGGGTCGTCACTTTATCAACCCCGGCAGCCCCGCACCAGCGCTTTTGGGCAAAAGGCAGATCCATACTGATGGTGAGTATGGCAACCTCAGGGCCAAGTATTCCCGCCTCTTCATTAAACCTTCGAGTCTCCATGTCGCATACCGGGGTGTCTAAGGAAGGAACCGAAGCGATAACGCAGACTTTACCCCGAAATGATGAAAGCCTTACCGGCGAAAGATCATTATCCAGGACTTCGAAGTCAGGAGCATGCTCTCCAACATTGGGTTGTTTTCCAATTAGGGTCAGTGGGTTCCCTTTCATAGTGATTAATCCAGCGTTCTCTTCCATTTTTAGACCTCCTAATCAGTTATGTTGTTAATTTGTTTGCCCTCAAGTTTGACAAACTCGTAAAAAGTCGGAAAGCATCCGTTGTCGTCATTCCCGCGAAAGCGGGAATCCAGTAAAATTATTCCCGCCACGGGAGTGACGGCCTTGGATATTTTTTACGAGACCATCAAGTTTAGCATCCCATAATTAGAAATATGGGGATCAGTTTTAACTTCGGCCACATGATCCAATTATTCGAGAATACGTTCCAGAACTTGTAATTATACTCGCAATCATACCCTTTTACAATCTATTTGGGGGGTGTTCGATTATGATTACGATTATGACGAAGAAAATAATCTAATGATCTTTCTCCTACCTCCCTGCATTCATGATGCCTCAGAGATCCATCTTTTGAGAATATCTCTGTCTTTCTGGCTGATAGAGGTGATTCTCAATCGAGTGACTACCTTATCTTCAATCAAAGCCGCATATATGAGGGTTCCAATCAGCAATATTCCTTCAATGATCAGTATACGCCAGAATACCCCCATCAAGACCACTGCCCTGACACTGCTTTTCTCATTTTTGTTAGAATCTGACGGCATTTTGTTATCTATCGAGCCTGTCATATCTCGGGCCTCAACGGTAACCTCACAGTAAAAGTTACGCCCTTTTCGTGGTTAGCACGAAAAGAGACATCGCCCCCATGTGTCTCCACGATTTTTTTTACGATACCCAGACCCAGACCGGTCCCTCCCCTCTTCGTTGAAAAGAAAGGGTCAAAGATGTTCTCACGATATTCCTTTGCTATACCGCCACCATGATCAGCAACCTGCAGCACTACCCCAAGGCTATTCAGTTGAGTGGACACCCGCACATGTTCTCCGGCCTTGGAGGCCTGTATCGCATTGGTTATTAGATTTAAAAGGACCTGCTCTACTCTCGGTGCGTCCAGAACGACAGAAGGGAGGGAAGGCGCCAGATCAGTTTCCAGTCCCACCCCATTCTCCTTTGCCATTGGTTGAGCGACTTTTACGGAATCCGAGACTAATTCATTGAAATCTATTTCAGTAAACTGGAGGTCTACAGGTTTCCCAAAATCCAGCATCTCCTTGACCATCGATTCCAAATGTGCCGTCTCTTGAATCACAAGGCGCAGTTTTTTCCGATCAGGGTTATCCGGCTCAAGTTTTTTAAAGACTTGTTCGGCAAAACCACCAATCGCCATAAGAGGTGTTTTCATATCATGGGCTATTTCCGAGACAGCCTTACCAACAGCAGCAAGGCTCCTGACCCGAACAAAGGCCCTCTGCTTCTTCCTTTCTCTTTCAACCAGGAATCCAAGGATCAACGCAATACCAATATAGAGCACCCCCTCCGAAAGCCTATGAAAATCATCAAGCGAAAACCATTCCCACTGTCTGATGGCATGTGGAAGAAAAAGGACGGAAACACTTACACAGATATATACGGCCCCCCTCATTCCAAACCATAAGCTCCCTAAAACCAGTGGCAGGTAGAAGAGCATCCGGTAAACCGCGTGGTGGTATCTCATGTCCGGGAACGCCAATTATGCAGGCAAAGGATACTGCCAATCATAACAGAAATGATCACAATTTTCATTTGTTCTTTATGACTGAACATAGCTAAGCTTTCAGTGTGAGGCAACTAACTGCCACCTTTTTGTTTGGCTTAATGGTTGATGGTTTCGTAAAAAGTCTCCAAGGCCGTCACTCCCGCGAAGCTTGTCCTCGACCTGATCGGGGAGCGGGAGTCCACAAGTGGTTGAGTTCCCTGGATTCCCGCTTTCGCGGGAATGACGAAAAGGGTGTTTC
>Ga0075124_10001251_pt1 | contig 11893 bp, 10 predicted proteins | sample AntAceMetag02UKS_FD_69809 | JGI IMG/M metagenome (GOLD analysis project Ga0075124, IMG submission 69809) | Saline lake microbial communities from Ace Lake, Antarctica - Antarctic Ace Lake Metagenome 02UKS | ecosystem: Environmental > Aquatic > Non-marine Saline and Alkaline > Saline | place... | reverse complement strand
TAATACTACCTTCTTACGGCCAGCCGATTTGACGTGATCCCCCTCATCAAAAACCAGAGAAGTCCGGAGAAACCTGTTATAGAATTTAATATTCATATCTTATACCCCACTGCACATATACCGGTAATATATGCAGAGGGGTGATCAATGTCAATGAGCAATCCGCCAATTCTATTTCTTTCAAGCTTACGAATTATTTTAACCATAAATACTTCAAGCGCTAACTTATAACTTTAGGCACTTTTAACTTATAACTCACTTCAGTACGCCCCTTCTCCCTTAAAAACAACCACAATGGTCCGGAGGATTATCTTGATATCGAGCCAGAATGACCAGTTCTCTATGTAGAAGAGGTCAAGTTTCATCCATTCACGGAAGGTGAGATTGCTCCTTCCGCTCACCTGCCAGAGGCAGGTCAGTCCCGGACGGATCTCCAACCGCTTCAGCTGCCAGTCTTCATATTTAACCACTTCATTCGGGGTCGGCGGACGGGGACCGACCAAGCTCATATCCCCGATCAGCACATTCCAGAGCTGAGGAAGCTCATCCAGGCTGTAGCGCCTCAAAAATCTTCCCACCCGGCTGACCCGGGGATCATTCTTGATCTTGAAGATCGGTCCATCGGTCTCGTCCATATGCCGGAGTTCCTCCAGCATCTTATCGGCATTTTCATGCATGGTCCGGAATTTGTAAAAATTAAATAGCTTTCCCTTCTTCCCGTTCCTCTTTGAAGTGTAGATAACCGGACCGGGGGAATCGATCTTGATTGCCAGCCCGATCCCCAGCATTACCGGCGAGAGAACGATAAGGGCCAGCACTGAAGAAGCAATATCGAATGTCCTCTTCAGGATGAGATCGGCGCCGTGAAGACCCCGGTTATAGTATTCCAGGAGCGGGATCATCCCCAGATAGCCGGACCTGACGCCTTCCATCCCCAGGCTGAGGAGATCCGGCACCACCCGGATACTCTTCCCCAGTTTACGGCTCTCCATTATCAACCGGGCCACTAGTCTCCGCTCGGAGGGGATCGAGACCAGCACATCATCAATAAACTTCTTTCTAACCACTTCTTCAAATTTATCCGAGCCTCCCAGGATCTGATATCCTCCGACTTCCCCGGTCATGTTATCGTCCAGAAACCCGACCACTTCCAGCCCCAGATACCGATTCCGGGCTATCTCCTCGGCAAGTCTATTCCCCACCTTACCCGCCCCGATTATCAGGACATGCTGGTTATTGAATCCACGGGAGACCCGCCGGCGAACCAGATGCCGCTTCAAGACCCGCCAACCGATCAATACGATAAAGAGGGAAACCGTCTGGATTACAAAGACTTCCCGGGAGAAGATCTTGATCTGAAGAAAGAAGACGGCCGCCGCGGCCGGAAGGAGCGCCAGGAGAAGCGCTTTTCCGGTCAGGATCGACTCGTCCAGGTAGGAGATCGTTCGATCGGTGGTATAGAGATTATACAGCCGGAGCAGAAGGAGGAGGAGGACTCCCCAGAAGAGGAAGACCAGCGAATGCTGTCCCAGATCGGGGAGCCAGAGCGCGTCAAGGCTCCTCCGGATACTTAATTGCTGGATAGCATCCGGATTGTATTTAAAGATATAGGGGAGATAGAGACAGAGAACTATCAGGATCAAATCAATGATCAGGTAGATTATATATATCTTCGATTTCAATTAAATGCTTTTCCTTGCTCGAAAAAGTATTTTTAAATTCCAACTGAAACAACAAAGAAATTAACCACAAAGGTCACGAAGAACACGAAGAATAGTTGAAAAAAACAAAATTTTCCTCATTCTTCAAAAAAACCTTCGTGATCTTCGTGTCCTTCGTGGTTTTATTTAGCTTTTCTTCAATTGGATACTCTTTTCGAGCAAGAGTTAACCTTCATGCAGTAGGCGGTTTACTGTTTCTATCAGGCTACGGCGCTCGTCGGTAAGCTGCGGAAGAGAAAGGGTCTGCTCGCCGCCACCCTGATAGTACCGCCGGACAACATCTCTCAGTTCCCGCGTCCCGACTGGATAGAAGACCAGACCGCTGGCCTTCAGACGGTTGGCCAGCTGAAGTTGGTGGTCATCGACGTGCTCCCCGTATTGCTTCAACCGGGGGAAGATAATCGGCTTTTTATTATTGATCAGGCAGAGAAGTATACTCCCCACTCCGGAGTGACTGATCACTAGATCAGCGTTTCGAATGCGCCAGCTCATCTCTTCGAAGTCGGTATACGTACAGCAGTTCCCGCTCCGGGGCAGATAATTGGAGTTGCCGATCTGGAAGAAGACCTCCGCCTTTTCAATCTCCAACCCGAGGATGACGTTATCCACGCTGGAGATCATCCGGTCAAATAAATACTGACTATATCCGACGGTGACGAAGATCATATTACCCTTCCCGCGTAAACGGCTCTTTTATATTTTTTAGGCAGGTCTTCCCACTGCACCAGAAAGTGATGGGCAATGAAGTACACCAATCTCCCGGAGAGGGAGAGATCCTCAATCCTGGTCATGGACTCAATATAGATCGTCTTTACTCCCAGGAGACGGGCCATATAGATAAAGGAGACCCCTACCCCCGCCCCGGTACTTACCAGATGTGTGGGCTTCTCCCGGACAATAATCTTAGCGGCCAGAAAGAGATTCTTGATAAAGTTCTTAAGGTTCCGGTTGGTCGGGTAGAAGGCCCAGTAAATCTTTTCTGATTTAAGTATCATCTTGGCGTCATCGGTGGGAAAGGTAACCCAGAACCGGGGATGGTCCTTGAAGCAATCCTGTAGACGGAATAGCTGAAAGAGATGGCCCCCCGAAGAACAGACCAGAACTATTTTAACCGGATTATTCATATTTCACCATTCTCTGAAAAGAATATACTCCAGACAGAATATTATCAACTAAATAAGGCTTCACTGAAGCGATCGCGTTAGCCGGAAGATATCGATCGGGCCGGGCAATTACTTCCTCTATCGCCTCGGCCAGTCTTTCGGGTTCATCGGTCCGCACCACCCGTCCGGAGAAACCATCCTCTACCACATTTCCGGTCTCTCCAACGCCGGTAACCACCGCCGGCAGCCCGCAGTTCATCGCTTCCAGAAGAGAGATCGGCATTCCTTCAAAAGCGGAGGTTGAAATATAGACGGAGCAGACGTTGGCGATCCGGGCTATCTCTTCCTGGTCCCGGCGGCCTAATAATATAATCCCATGCTGCAAATCATGCTCCTGGATCAGTGAACGGATGGTTTTCTCCAGGGGGCCTTCCCCGATTAAGATTAGTTTAAGGTTATGATTTAGGCCATGGCATATCCGAAAAGTATTTACGAGCAGGGGGAAATTTTTCGGTTCGACGAAACGGCCCACGAAGAGGATTAATTTTACCTGTGGGTCAAGCCGGTGCCGGGCGCAGAACCAACTTCTCAGCAACTGAATCCGATCGGGTGTTCTCCGATAAAAGATGTGCCGGTTCAGGCCGGTTCCCAAGAATTGAAATTTGTCTTTCCAGTCAGGGAATCGCCGTCGATAAAATACCAGCCCTTCCCGGCTCACGCAATAGACCCGTTTCATCTTCTCCAGGACGATTTTTTCCAGGAAGAAATAGGCACCCGGTAGTCTTCTCCACTTACTTGCCGAGTAAGCACCGCCGAGCTGGCGGGGATTGCTGTGGATAAAGAATATTCGACCTGTTTTAAGCTTGAGAAAGGGAAGCGCGCACTCCGGTCGGTGAAAATGAAGAATCGTCCCTCCCGCGGCCCGTGATATCACGCGAAAGTAGAAGATTGTCTTCAGCATGAAAGTGAGCCCGAGGGGGATGAGAGGTTTTTTCTCAAACCCTGAAATATACTGGACGGGGAAGAACTTAAATTCCCGTCCCCCGATCGAGGAGAAGTGCCACCGGCCGGGAGGGAATGATCTCCGGTCGGTAGTTATCCCCACCAGTCTCAGCTCGAAGTCGGGAGGAGCAAATCGGATAAAATCTCTGATCAGGGTTCCGATCCCCCCGATCTTCACTCCGGCCGGATCCGCCGGATGAATGATGGTGACTTCTGTCTTTTTCATATAAATTAGTCAAAAGTTGAACAAATACTTTTTTTGTGCAGTAAAAGAATAAAACCAATCTATTTTAAGATGTTTTTATGGCTGTTTCGGGATTTATTGAAATTCCCAAACAGCCAGTTAGCTCACTTCGTTCGCAACTTGTAGTGTTAAGTGTAAGGTGTAAGGATATTTGCCCTTCTTTACACTTCACACCTTACACTTTACACTGCTGTTATTATCCCGAGACTTAATATTGAACAACTCGGGATCCCGATGGATATCGGTCCCGATATTATCAATTAAACAAACCGGTATCCCGAAGGATTTTGGGAGAAAATTCTAAAGCAATAATACTAGCCCGATTTATTCATAAATCTGGATAACCCTAAAGCAAGGCCCACACTCCCAAAGATGAAATAGACTATGGGAGGACTTGTATAAACCGCCCAGGCCGTGCTCTCTATCACACTTTCGGCAAGCACCATTAATGTTCCCAGGGTGAAGGCCCGGATAAACAGGTCGGACGTCCTTTTGCTCCGCGAGTAGAGCAGCCAACCTAGCCGCGCCAATATCCAGAGAAAAAATAGCACCCCCAGAAAACCCGTCTCTCCCAGGACTGCCGGCCAGAAGGTGTCGGTCATGTATTTCGGGCTTCTCCTGGTGAGACCATACACTCCGCTCAATCCATACTTTTTATATATCGGGCTATAGTTCACCTGGCTCATCCAACTCCCAAATCTCCCCAGACCAGCACCCCAGGGGAAATGTTCCTTCATCAAGGAGACACTGGTTATGTACAGCGCGTTGCGGGCTTCTTCCATGGGATTATCCGGGGTAACGTAAAGCTGGGCCATATTCTGGTACAAGGCCTTGATCTTCGGCCAGGCCAGAATGAAAAAAAATCCGCCTAACACTCCAAGGACCAGACCATAACGGATCTTCTTGGATAGAGATTGCTGCCAGAGACCGACGGTCAATCCCAGGCCAATCCCGATCAGGTTTCTCCGCCGCATGGAGAGGAAACTTCCTCCGGAAAAGATCAGGCCCAGCCAGAGGTAGCGGCAATGCCCATAGACCATATAAAAACCGAAGCTGTACAAGGAGAGTAGGGCGGCGAACCAGCCGAAGGTTCCCGGATGGACAAAGATGGATTTAACACTGGGGATATCATATCGTATTTCAATGAAAGGATCGTTCCCGGTAACCGACCGAAACCACTCGGGAGTGATCAGGTCAACCATCCCCAGACTCAGGACAACAAATCCCGCGCCGATGAAGAAGACGGCATACCGGCGGACTATCCGGCGATCAACCGGGAGGTTGAGCATGATGAAGAGGAGTAGAAACCCCTTGAGATAGAGGAAAAGCTGGATCGCGGCGATCCCGGGAGGAACTTTGGCGATCAGGCTGCCGATTATGGCGACCAGGATAAAGCCGAGTAGGGGGATCTCGATATGGGTCTTGAAGAACTGCTTTTTCCGCGACAGGCCTCGGAATACGGTTATTATAAAAAAAATACTGACCAGCAGTTCATCGAGGTGTCGGAATGATTGAGCGACACTGGTTGAACCGGCCGCCAGGTTCACAGCCAGCAGTTCCTGGATCAGCAGAAAGACGCCCATAAACATAAGAGTGCCGTGGGGAAAGTGGATAAAGGCAACTGCGGCCAATAAGAGAAAAACTCCACCGGCCAGAGCGGCGCCCAACATCCCGGGAGGAAGGAGGTTTCCGGCATATACGCAGAAGGCAACGGAGAGACCCAGGAAGATGGTAAGAGCCAAACCTGATAACAGGGAGGGAAGACGCGAGCCGCCCTCACTGTTATCGCTATTTGAGGAAGAAAATGATTCGTTTGTTGTCATCCATCATCCTGACTGATTTCTACCTGAGTTGAGCGATTGTCGCGGACCGGCCCGGCGGAACGGAGCTGATCAATTATTTCAGCATTATCCGGGGTAAATATAGATAAAGATAGAGGTCGGATCAAGAAAAACCATAGCGACACGGAGCTTTTTCCCCGTTACGAATCATCCATCAGGAAGATGGCCTCAATCACCCAGTTCCCTTCCGGGGGACCGGCATATTTCAGCTTCAACAGTCTCAGATCGATCACCTCCGGAAACTGCAGAACCCCCTGATAGGTATAGATAGAATAAGGCGATTTCTCCGCTTCGATCCGGAGGGAAGAGAACGTCCGGACCGGAAGATGCCGGGCCACACCCGGCGCCCGCGATTCCAGCCAACGGTCCGCCGTTTCAACTCCCAGCCTGATGGAAAAATCAAAGATCTCTCCATCCGCCGCCCGGCATTCGATCCGGGCTATCTCTCTTCCCAAAGGCTGAGCTATACACCCTTCCGCGTATGAGATAAAACCTACCGCCCCGGACCGGTTCGCCTCTTCGATCTCAATCTCCACCTCGGAACCTTCGGCCAGGACAGTTCTCTTTCGCAGATCGAATGCTCCCTCTCCAATGACTTCCTTTAGCCGGGGATAATCTGAGACGGTGGAGAAGAGCCGGGGAGCGACATCGACTGAACCGATCATGTATTCCTGATCGCGGGATCCGGATAACCGCAACGGTTGGCCGGTTTCGTCCAGAAAACCAATCAAGAGCTGGGAGGATAACGGGGAGATATTCCAGGGCACTTCGCCCTCGACCCGGGCGACCCGGTTCTCACCCGGGGAAGTCTCCGGTAGTGTGACTGTATCAAGGGTGATCAGCCTCTGAAAACGCCCCGATTTTATTCTCACCCGGGGGGTGATCGTCCGGGAGGGACCGGGGAGAATCTGGTGATAGAGATCGAAAGAGAATTTTTCTTCACCCTCGATTCGGTCGGGCGTTGGCTCGTACCCCAGGAGGATCATATCAGATCCAAACCGTGCGTGGGCTGAAATTGGCGGGGAGATGACGGCGGCGGCTTGCGCGGCCCGGGAAGATTCTTCACCCTGCCCGGCTTCAGTGTAGATCCCGGCCAGCGCCTTCCAGGCAGCCCCGTGCCGGGGGGAGATCTCAACCGCCCGTAGGTATTCCCGCTCCGCCGGTGCAGCTTTACCCATGGATTGAAAAGCCCGGCCCATCTGAAAATGAGTATCGGCAATTCCCGGGTCCCGGGCTACGGCGATCCGCAAGATATTTACCGCTTCCGGGGCGCGGTCCAGTTCAATTAGAGCCCGTCCCCACCAGTAATACCTCCACTTCAAACCCGGATTCAGGCTCTCCACGTCTCGGGAGATACGGAGCACTTCATCCCAGGCCCCCAGGCCGGCGCAGCCAAGTATCATTTGACGGACCGACGCGGCTTCGTTACCTCCTCGATTATAAGCGGCCGAAAAAAGCAGTGCCGCCTCTCTATCGAGTCCCAGGCTTTCAAATTGATGGGCTAAACCGAGATAATCGTCTCTCTCGACGTTAAATATCCGCTCGCTCAATATGGGGCGGTACCAGACCGTCCGGGCAAAATTCACGAGGGACTCTTCTCTACCATCTCCCCCCTCAAACCAGGTGGCTTTCGTGAAATACCAGGCAAAGGCCAGGTGGTCAATAAAGCCCTCCGGAATGTTTCTATCCCCCCGGTCCAGAATCGGCGGCTGGTAGTATAACAATATGACCCCTGATATGACCAATACCAGGATCAGAATAGTAGTACTTATGAATATTTTTTTCATGAAAAACCCAGGTAGTAAGCAACACAACCAAAATCACTTATAAATCGACTCATCCCCGGAGATCAGTTTATCTCGTTTTAGAGAAGACGCGGCCAGCAGGAAAGGTATAGTTAAAATTAAGGGATATTGATATCTAAAATTGGAGGTGGGCGCGCTTAATAATAAGCTGATGGTATTAAGTATCACCGGCGCCCCCATGATCAGATATTTAAACGACCTCATTCGGAGACAGAACACTCCTAAAGCCAATACTGCTATATACAGATAAAGAGGGGGGCGCCAGACCAGCCAGATCAGATTCCGACGATGAGTGTACTTGGTTATCTCCATGATCCATCTTCTAACCGGGGGGAGGACGGATTCTGTTTCCAGTCCTTCATCGTTTTCAGTTATCCGGTAGATGATTGTCTTCAAATGCCTCTTCTCCGGCAGTACGATATTCCAGAGAAACGCGGTAACAACCTTCTGGTGATTCCATAATATCCCGGGATTCCTTCGTGCCGCTCTCCACCAGATCCCTAAAAATTCCCCTTGATTTGAAGAGAGCTTTTCGAAATCGAACCTTCCCTCTCTGAACATAGTGGTCTGCACAGTATAATTATTGTAATTCCATTTATCTTTTAAAGACCGAAAGGAGTTCAGGAGTTGTCTTTCTTCTCCGGTGAAGGGAATATCATTATCAATAAACGCAGCCATCTGGTGAACCAGGGGGACGAATCTTCTTATATTCGGACCTACTTCCAAGAACGGAAAGAGTACGAACTTGATCACCCCGAAGACAACTAACGCCGTCACCAGCGCTTTACGGATATAAACCCGAACCGGCCGGAAAACTACCAGCAGCCAGGGCCATATTAAGACCGCCACTAAAGTTCCGTTATGGCGATAGAGTGGGATAGTCGCGATTATTAAGCCCATTGAAAACCAGACCGCCCTTTTTTTTATCCAGGATCTATCAAGCAGAAGTTTCAGGATAAAGAGAGTGAGGAGCAAGAGGAAGATGGAATAGATAACAGTTTTCCAGAGGGTCACTATCAAATATCCATTGGCGGGATGGAGACAGAGAATGCAGAGGGAGGTCATAACAACTCCCAGCGAGGCCCCGGCGCGCCGGATGAGAGTAAATCCCCACCCACTAACCAGGGAGAGAGCCGTTATCTGAAAGAGGGCCACGGAAGCCGGACTAAACCAGAGTCGGGTGAACAGCCAGATGGTGAGGGTATGAAGAGCGGGGTGGACGTCATTCAACTCCATCACTGTCATCTGCTTCCACTGCCAGATTGCATCCGGCGACATCAAGGCCGGGTAGAAAGCCAGCCAGTAGATCGACCAGATCAGAAAGGGAGCTATGAAGAAAGGAAGCCACTCTCTCCAGGAGAGCCGGGTCATCACTGAATTTTCGGTCTTCAATGTCTCCATCAGGGATCTAATCCTTCCTCTCTTCCGCTCCCCAACCATCATGGATGATCAGTGATTTTGTTATTCCTAAAAACCTCTCCTTATAGACAGCGCCCTTCGGGAAGAGCGCCCGAAGCTCTTTTTCGGTCAGGAGCCGGATTGAATGAACCGCTTTAATCGCCGCTTCGGGAGAGCGTTTCTTATACCATCCAATGTTAAAATGGCTTAACAGCCAGATCCGGCACCGAAGAGGAAGAAACTGAAAAAACGGAAATAAAAAATGCGGCTCAATAGGAAAATATCTATTGGGGGTCTGCAGATAATACCTCTCCCCCACCCGGATCATCTCCTTCGCCATCCGGAGCTGATCCTTAAAATCCGGGAGATGCTCGATCACCGAATTAGAGAATACAATATCAAACTCCCGATTCTGAAACTGTTTCAGATCTTTCGCGTCACCAATAATACTGTGATAATGGGGGGGGACTGATAAGAAGCGCACAAGATTAAGAAGCCATATTTCAATCCCCGCCCCCTCTCTGATTCCCATTCTCTCCCAGAAGACCGGAGTCCCTCCGATATCCAGGATCCTGACCGGAGGGGGGAGAGAGTTAATCAGCGTTTTAAAGAATGCCAGACGCCGCTTTCTCAACTTTACCGCCCAGGAGTCAATATTTCTGTTATCCGCTAAATGGACCAGTTTCTGGAACATAACAATTGTCTCTAGATTATAAAATTAGCCTCCACCGACGGGCGGGGCAACTTTTCATCTTAAGAAAACAGGAGATCAGGAAAATTTTCAAATAATCACCCTCCTGCCTGCCTGCTTTCCTAATAGGCATTGAAATTCCGAAGCAGCAAGATACTATACTTTCCAAGCTTACTCGACAGAAATTACGCTTATCCACATTAACTCTACACCCGGGTTCCAGTTTTTGATATATATTAAATCAGTGCCTGCGGTAGTGATTTAGGTTTGAACAAATACTATCATCAATAGTCAGAAGCAATGCCGAAAAATATTTCAGCGATTTTATTCAAGTATTTTATTGTGCACCGCCGTCGCATCAGCCTCAAGCTGAAAATTTCGAAGTAAGATTTCAGTGAAACACGGCGGATCGTGATCGTAGCAACGACCTTCAGAGGTTCACTGAAAGCTTGCGACGAAAGTCTGCGGCTACCAGAATCGGATTTATCGGAGAGCCTCTAAAGACTGCGGCTACTACTAAAATCCAACAAAAAGGTATACCCGGAATGGTGATAAACCTGATTGAGAAGATAAAGTCCAATCCATTTCTCCGTGATACCGTGACTACAACCGGGTGGAACTGTCTGGGGAAATCCGTCAGCCTCTTGATCCCATTTTTTATCGCCGCCTGGTTTGGTTCTACCGGCCAGACCGACGCCTTCTTCTTCTGCTACGCCTGGATTATCGGTCTGTCGCTGGCCCTGGAGAGTGTTATTGTTCCTTTTATCTCTCAAATTCGCGCCCGGGGTGAAGATGTTGGCGGATTCGTTGGTCGAATCCTCTTCCGGGGAAACCTGGGATTGATACTGGTGACCCCAACCTTTATTCTGCTGCTGAGTCTGGCCCTCCCCTCGATCACTAAATTTTCTCCCGAAGACCTCAAGACGACCAGGATCCTGCTGCTGCTGATCGCTCCATTTGTTATCCTGATCACCAATGCCTGTATTCTGGCCGGGACATTGAACGCGCATAAGCGTTTTGCCCTGCCGGCGTTTTCACCGGCTTTCCGGGGATTGGTGGCGATCGCCTTTATCTTGATCTTTCATAAAAGTCTGGGTATTTACTCCGTCGCCGTCGGGTATGTGCTGGGAGAATCGGTCCGCCTCTTCGTTCTCCTGATAGCTCTACACCGGGCCGAAATAAAGCTGGACCGAAAGAGCGCGCAGCATACCAATGATTTCTTTCCTACCGCCGGGCGCCAGATAATCGCCATCATAGCCGTCTCCTTTATCCCGATAGTTGATAAGACCATGGCCTCCTGGCTCACCCCGGGGAGCATCTCCAATCTTTCTTACGCCGAACGGCTCTACCAGATACCGATTGCCTTCCTGAGCGGCGGCTTTCTGGTAACCCTGCTCTCCTACTGGTCCCGGAGAGTGTATGGAGAAAAGGAGAGGCAGGATCTTAAAAAGAGCTTGGCCAAAACCATGAAGATCATAGCGGGAGGATCATGCGGCCTGGTTCTGATCCTGGTCGCTCTGCGCGAAATTATCATTAGGATCGCTTTCGGTTATTCCAGCCTGGAAGCCCATAACATCCGGAGTATCTCCCTCCTCTATCTCATCCTTATCTTCACCATAATCCCGGAGATGATCAGCCTGGTCCTGACCCGCGTCTGCCTCATCTACAAAAGAACGGATATTATGCGAAATCTGGGCATCCTCCGCCTGATTTTAAAGATAGGTTTTAACCTCCTCATGATGCATTTCTGGGGAATCTATGGGATTGCTGTCTCCACGGTGATCACCGTCTCGATCTCCCTGATCTATCTATGGAGAAGGGTAGCAAGGATTCAATGAAAATAGTTATTCTTAACATGAGCGACGCCCGGAATAAAGGCGACCTGGCAATCCTGGAAAGCACGGTCGGACTCCTCCGGAATAGTTATCCGCGAAGTTCAATCTCTCTCTTTAATATTGATTACTCTCAATCCGAGGTCGATCAGCCGGAATGGGCAATTGATCTCGGCCGGATCCGCCTGGAATCCCATTATGGCTCCTTCTTTCCCCGGGTCTTCACCGGGAGAGGTAAGGCAAAGGACCTTATCCA
>Ga0075124_10001245_pt1 | contig 11925 bp, 9 predicted proteins | sample AntAceMetag02UKS_FD_69809 | JGI IMG/M metagenome (GOLD analysis project Ga0075124, IMG submission 69809) | Saline lake microbial communities from Ace Lake, Antarctica - Antarctic Ace Lake Metagenome 02UKS | ecosystem: Environmental > Aquatic > Non-marine Saline and Alkaline > Saline | place... | reverse complement strand
CACTGATTTCATAATTGAAATCATCAGCAATGATAAGTTTTTCCATTGTTAATGTATCTGTCTTACCATCATCGTCAAAATTTCTACAAGAAGAGAGAATAAATACCAAAGAAATTAAAATTAATGCTATCAGATTGTTGGGAAAGGTTATTTTCATAGTTAATAGGTTTTAATTATCATGCAATTGATATTATTTTTCAAATATTATTTTGAAAATTTTACTGATTATCCTTTTGTAAAGATAAAACAATTTGAAAAATATTCTCGATCTTTTTAGTAAAAATTATTTAAAGCAAAATTTCTATTTAAAGAAAAAGTTGCATCCCGTTTTTAAGCGGGATGTAGCTTTTTTAATAATTATTTTTATGGAATATCATAAATATTGCTTTCGTTTCTGTATCCTGAATTGCTTTCATACCAGTCTGGAAACAAAGCACCATCACTTTGAGCCCAATCAGAAAATTTTAAATGGGTTGCTGTTATTTCTGTTTTTTCGTTAGGATATTCGAACTGAGCCCAAATATTTATAGCCCATGGCAGATTATTAACTGTTTTATAATACCTTCCAATACCAAATTGACTATTATCATCCCATGTTCCAAATATGCTTGTCTCAGCTAAATCAGTTGGAGTCTGATTTGGAAGGTGTACTTCGTAGTCTCTGTTTTTATCAATGATTATAAATGGATTAAATGGTGGTATTCCTAATTGAGCTTGTGTCATCGGTGTATTTAGATTTACACTAATGTTAAAAGTATCTGGATTTACATAAAGTGCGCCAGGGCTTGTATTTACACCTGTCCCTGATCCGGGATGAGGTAATAGATTATAAGCATTATCATAAGCTATAATTACTGCTTTGGATTGACCTGATTCTGTATTATTAGCATTCAGAGTAATAAATCCTTCCTGCAAATTTTGTCCACTTACAGTATTTACTGATGAGGGAGTAGATAATAGTTCAAAACCAAATCCATTTTGGAAATTAGCACCATGAGCTCTTGCAATAAATTCTGCATCTATTTTTACAATTTTATTTTCACCATTTGTAATTTGATTAAAATTGTAGTTAATTACAAGGTCGTTAAAATCATAATCACCTTTTGCTGGCCAGAGGTCTTCATATGCCAGGGTTCCGAAGTCAACTTCGCAAGGGTAGTAATTGTTGAAAGCATAATCTGCATCAGTTGGGTAATCATCAAATAAATCTGGAATATCATCTCCATCCGTATCAGTTGATGTATAATCTATTAATGGAAGTTCAAGAATCACACATGGTAATGGATCAACAGTTACATAAAAAATGCAATCATTAAAATCGTGATCGCAATTAGATGGATCGCCACCATTATTGTCTCTTCTGATATCCTCAAAACAAAGTAAAGCTCTGTTTCTCGAAGGATCATTAATAAATACACTATGTTGTTTTAAATTTGGATTTGGTTCGGGATTAAAATCACGTTCTGAATAATAAAGACCATAGCCTTCAGAAACAGTTCCACTTGATGCATCCCACCCATTTGCTGCAAGAACCCATCCAATTCCGGTGTTTTCAGGAAATGAGCCAATATTTACTTTGTTTCCTGCTTGAAGTCCACCACCACTATTTGAGTAAGAACTATTTGGAAAAATAATAAAAATACTGTCAATGTCATTAACTGTTGCCGGAGGTGAACCTAAATTATATGTATAAAAACCAAGAACGTTTTTATAACCAGCACCTTCGTGTACAAAAGTAACATATACGTCCCCTTCGCATATAAGTTCAAGATCGTGCTGATATGAGCTTAAAAGATATTCAGGGTGATGTGCGTTTACGTGCTGCCTTTCTGGTAAGGAATTTGTAATATCTGTCATAAATCCTGAAGTAATTACATCATTTACAGACTCCAGATAATCAGGTACACCCTGACTATTATATGTTCCGAGAAATTCAAATATACTGTTTGTGCTTTTTGTTTGAAGTAGTCCTTTGGATTTATTTGGCGTGAATTGTCCGCCAAAGCTATATTCAGCAACACCATTTATTATGGGCACTTCAATAAAATCGATCAAACCAATATGCTCTGTTGCAAGAATAATATTTTCGCTTGCCGCTGAAACAGGTCTTTTGATTTCAAAGTATCCATTTTCATCAGTTACTCCTTTTACCATTTGACGCCCTCCAAGTTCAGGGAAATCAGTATATGCTTTAACTATTGCTTTTGATATTGCTTTGTCCTGATTATCCAGTGCGTAGATTTTTATTGTAATATCCTGTGAAGTTTTCCAGTCAAAATCTGGGTTGACTACAATGTTTTCCATGTTTATATTAACATCATCTGTGTTAATATTGTCATTAAATTTATTACAAGAAGTAATAATTATAATAATGGAAATTAATAAAATATTTTTTAGTGATTTCATGATTACTTGGTTTTATTATCCAAGCAAAAGATTTACAAAATGTATACCTTAAACGTAAAACGCAAAGAATCAATGAAATAAAATATATTAGAATTAGCATTTAATCCCAATATGGGATAAATGCTCTTAATTTGGAACTATTAAGATTTAAGAATTGTTTTTAATTTTGAGAATTATAATGGCTGTAATTTATCAATTGGTCGTATTGAGTTCCAGGCTCACGGTAATAAACTAAAATGTTATAATCGTTTTCAGTTTCAAAATGATTTCCTTCAATGAAACTGATATCACCTTGCGATTTCCCGTTTTTCTGAAATGCGTATAAATAATTATAATAACCTTGTTTTAAGAAAAGTGAAGTTTCGTAAGCTTTGGTTTCATAATTGTATTTTAAACGGTTATCGTCAGAAAGCTGCCAATTAGTTAATGATCCTAAAATATAAAGTTCTCCATCAATTAATGGTACAGGATAAGGTAAAGTGAAATGTACAAAAGAGTAATCAGCTTCTGTTGGAGTGTCTCTCCTTTCTGAGGTCTTAATAAGTTTTTTACCGTTAATATCCTGTTGAGAAATATAAACTTTATATGGTCTTATGTTATCAGTATGTAAAAAAACCTGATTAATATTATTAAAATAATCTATTTTTTTTATCCTTTCGGATTGATATCGTAAATCCTTGATGTCAAAATTCCTGAATTCATTTCCGCCATTAAAAACATTTTCTTTATCGTGATTGTATATTATATCATTTCCTTTTATCATTTGGGCTTTAAGATCATAAATTATATTATCCCATCTTCCGTTTTGTTGAAGAATAACAGTTAATTCACGATAAGGATTTGCAATTTCAAAACCATTTTTATGAACAGTAAAATCTATCTCCTGCTTATAATTCATATCAGCTATACTTGTAGCTTTATGAATACTTGCTTCTATCGAAACTTTTTGTTCAACTATCATAAATCGAAATGTAAAAATGACATTTTCATCTTTGTCATCATCATCAAAAACCTTTAATATATAGTTTCCCGAAATAATGGGTTTTGTATAATCTGACGGGAAAATAGTTTCGTAATGTGTAAATTCTGTATGAGTGTTAAAAGAATATTGATAATCACTGATTTCATCAATGGTAAAACCATCAATATATTTTGATTTTGGAATATCGGAAGTTTTCCAGTTTGCATTACAATGAATAATGGTGTATTTATAATCTTTTACATCTCCTTCCAAATCGTCAAATGAAAGCTTTAGTTTGTCATCTGTGTTTAATCTGATAACAGGTGCTGACATTTCCCATCCTTCTTTATGAAGTAGAACTGTTTTAATATTTTTTTTATAGATGTAATTTTCGTTTCTGATAAAATCCTTTTTGTAATAATCATCCTGATCATAATCTGTAATTAAAATTGAGTTTTCTAAATTTGAAAAAAAAATATTTTGATTGGTTTTTCCGAATGAATAATCGTAAATAATCAAGAAAACCAGTAGAATTATTATAAATATGTAGGATTTCTTATTCTGTTTTTTCATTTGTTATTTTTTTGCAAATTTAATTATAAACTGTTGTTAATGTGTGATTATTGTTGAAAAAGAAAAAAGCATATATTTTATGTTATTTCAATATGCTCTAAATTGGAGCTTTTTTTATATTAATAATTGATAAATGTCAATTATTTAAATGATTTTTTGTAAAATTGTACCTTCAAAAAAAATAAAGTTTTTTATTGACAAATTGAACTTATGTCGAAAGAAATAAAAATTAAGAAGGGTTTAAACATAAATTTATTTGGTGAAGCAGAAAAGACAATTTCTGAGTTAAAAGCTAAACAATATGCAATTAAACCTACAGATTTTGTTGGAGTTTTCCCGAAATTATTAGTAAAAGAGGGTGATTTGGTAAAAGCCGGATCACCTGTTTTTTATGATAAACACAGGGAAAATATTAAATTTACTGCACCAGTCAGTGGAAAAATTGCAGGAATTCATCGAGGAGCAAAAAGAGTTTTGCAAGAAATAATTATTGATGCTGATGAGGAAATAATTTATGAATCCTTTGGAAAAGAAGGACTCGATGATCTGAAGAAAGAAGAAATAATAGAAAAATTATTGAAAAGTGGTATATGGCCTTTCATTCGTCAAAGACCATATTCAATAATTGCAGACCCTGATACCGAACCAAAAGCCATTTTTATTTCAGGTTTTGATACATCTCCTCTCGCTCCTGATTACGATTTTCTAATTCATGGAAAAGGTGAAGAATTTCAAACAGGATTAAATGCAATTGCAAAATTAACATCAGGAAAAGTTCACTTAAATATTAATAACGACCTTCCGGGATCAAGAGTATTTACAAACTCAAAAAATGTACAGGTAAATAATTTTACCGGACCTCATCCATCTGGTAACGTTGGTACACAGATAAACAAGATTGATCCTATAAACAAAGGTGATATTGTGTGGTATCTTCGTCCGCAGGAAGTTATAACAATAGGTAAATTATTTCTTGAAGGAAAATTTGACGTTTCTATAGTAATTGCTTTGACTGGCTCTGAAATAAAAAAAACGAGTTATTTTAAAACTTATGTTGGAGCTTCAATCGAAGGAATGATTGAAAAAAATCTTGAACAGGAAAATGTAAGGTGTATAAGTGGAAATGTTCTTACCGGAACGAAAATTGAAAAGTCAGGTTTTTTGAGTTTCTACGATTATCAGCTTACAGTTATTCCCGAAGGTGACCATTATGACTTTCTTGGATGGATGTTGCCGGGATTAAAAAAACATAGTTTTTACAGAACTTTCATGGCTTGGTTAACTCCAAAGAAAAAATTCAATGTTCATACAAATCTTAATGGGGGCGAAAGGGCTTTTGTTATGACCGGTCAATTTGAGAGAGTGTTTCCATTAGATATTTATCCAATGCAATTGTTAAAAGCAATTATTATTGAGGATATTGATGAAATGGAGAATCTTGGAATTTATGAAGTTGATGAAGAAGATTTTGCTCTATGTGAGTACATCAGTATATCAAAAATTAATATACAATCTGTTGTAAGAAATGGTTTGGATATAATTAGAAAGGAAATGAGTTAAAGATTTATGTACTTAAAGTGAAGTAAATTTAAATCATTATTGCTCATTTATTTTTTGTTATTAAAAGCCAAAGTACTAAATTGAAAAAAATAAATACATGAAATTAATTAGAAACGTATTAGATAATATAAAACCTCATGTTGAAAAAGGTGGAAAATTTCATTTTTTCAAATCCACTTTTGAAGCTATTGAAGCTTTATTTTTTGTACCAAATCATGTTACTCAAAAAGGAAGTCATATTCGCGATAGTGTGGATATGAAAAGGACAATGATTGTTGTTGTACTTGCTGTAGTTCCAGCCTTGCTTTTTGGAATGTGGAATACAGGTAGATTACATTTTTTATCAATAGGTGAAGTAGCTGCTTTTTGGCCAACATTTTGGTATGGATTTTTTAAAATATTACCTATTATTATTGTAACTTATGTTGTAGGACTGACTATTGAAATAATTTTTGCACAAAAAAGAGGGCACGAAGTAAACGAAGGATTTTTTGTTTCTGGGATTTTAATTCCATTAATACTTCCTGCAGATGTTCCATTATGGATGGTAGCTGTTGCAACTGCCTTTGCAGTGATAATTGGAAAAGAAGTTTTTGGCGGATCAGGGATGAATATTATGAATCCTGCTTTGATTGCAAGAGCTTTTCTGTTTTTTGCATATCCTTCCAAAATGTCGGGTGATGTAATATGGGTTAGCGGAATGACTAATAATACAAATATTGTGGATGGATTTTCAGGAGCAACTCCTTTAGGAAATGCCTTGGTTGGAAATCTTGATAAATTGCCAAGTCCTATGGATATGTTTCTTGGAATAATACCCGGATCAATTGGTGAAACTTCTGTGGTTGCTATTCTTATTGGTGCGGCAATATTGCTTTATACAGGAGTTGGCAGTTGGAGAATAATGTTTTCGGTTGTTGCCGGTGGGTTAGTTATGGGATTTATTTTTAATCTAACAGCAGTAAATGATTATATGGCACTTCCTGCTTGGGAGCACTTGATAATGGGTGGTTTTGCTTTTGGTGCAATTTTTATGGCTACCGATCCGGTTACGGCAACACAAACTAATAAAGGAAAATATATTTACGGATTCTTAATTGGTTTGCTTGCTATACTTATAAGAGTGGTAAATCCGGCATACCCTGAAGGTATGATGCTGGCTATATTATTGATGAATGTTTTTGCTCCTCTTATAGATCATTATGTGGTTGCAGCAAACATTAAGAAAAGATTAAAAAGAATAAAAACAGTATAGAAAAATATAATAATCATAAATTATAAAACTTATTATTATGTATAGTAATTTCTACATATTCCGGTATGCCAGCATTCTGGTAATAGTGGTTGCTGCAATTTTATCTACTGCAGCGATGTTGCTTAAACCTTATCAGGACCGAAATGTTGCTATTGATAAAATGCAGGGGATATTGAAATCAGCAAATATTGAAGCAGATGCAAGCAATGCAATTCAACTTTATGATAAATATATTACTGATGAAAAAGTAATTAACTCCAAAGGAGAATTAGTAAGTGAGTATATAAACGGTGATTTTGTAAAAGGTGATATACGTGCTTTAGACATTAAAGTTAAAGAAGAACTTTTTAAAAAATCAAAAGGAGAAGAATTTTCCCTTTCGATATTAATTTGTGATATTGATGGAAGAAAAGTAAATATTATTCCCATGTTTGGCAAAGGGTTATGGGGTCCAATTTGGGGAAATATCGCTCTTGACGAAAATTTCAATAAAGTAGTTGGAGTTTATTTCGATCATAAAGGAGAAACTCCTGGCTTAGGTGCTGAAATAAATAAATCCAAATTTATGGATCAATTTGTAGGAAAAAAATTATTCAACGAAAAAGGTGAATTTTTATCAATTGATGTTGTGAAAGGTGGAGTTAATTTGAAACCTAAAAATATGAGAATACATGGTGTTGATGCTATTTCGGGTGGAACAATTACAAGTAATTCTGTTAAAGATATGCTAAAAGACTGTTTAGAAAATTATGTACCTTATTTCAAAAAACAATAAAGTAAATGAGCACAGAAATTAAAGAAAAGGAAGCAATGTTTTCAGTAAAAAACAGAAAGTTATTACTGAATCCTCTAAATAAAGAAAATCCAATAACAGTACAAGTACTGGGAATTTGCTCTGCACTTGCTGTTACAGCAAAGTTAGAACCGGCTTTTGTGATGTCATTATCAGTTATGGCAGTTCTTGCAATTGCAAATGTTTTAATCTCATTTATGAGAAACGGTATCCCGCCACGTATCAGAATAATTGTTCAGTTAGTAGTGGTTGCCTCATTGGTAATTCTTGTTGACCAATTGCTAAAAGCATTTTTATTTGATGTAAGTAAACAGTTATCAGTTTTTGTAGGCTTGATAATTACAAACTGTATTATAATGGGAAGACTCGAAGCATTTGCTATGGCGAATAAACCCTGGCCTGCTTTCCTCGACGGATTAGGAAACGCCTTCGGATATGCGTGGATACTTCTCGTTGTTGCTTTTTTTAGAGAGCTTTTAGGATCCGGAACTATCTGGGGATATCAGGTAATACCGGAAGATTTTTATTTATTTGGTTATGAAAATAACGGCTTAATGATTTTGCCTCCAATGGCACTGATAGTTGTTGGAATAATTATTTGGGTACAAAGATCGAAAACCAAAGAATTGATAGAAGATAAGTAGAATACCGGATATTTGATAATGGAATTAAGAATTAAGAAACAAAATTAAACAAACATAATCATGCAAGAGATTTTTAACATTTTTGTCAAATCGATATTTATAGATAACATGATATTTGCCTATTTCCTGGGTATGTGTTCCTATCTTGCAGTATCAAAGACAGTAAAAACATCGATGGGTTTGGGTATTGCTGTAATATTTGTTTTAGCAATTACAGTCCCGGTAGATTATTTGTTAAATGAATATGTATTATCAGCGGGAGCTTTAGTTTGGCTTGGGCCTGAATTTGCAAATGTAGATTTAAGCTTTTTAAGTTTTATCATGTTTATTGCTATCATTGCTTCTATGGTACAATTAGTTGAAATGATAGTAGAAAAATTTACTCCTGCTCTTTATAATTCTTTGGGAATTTTTCTTCCATTAATTGCTGTGAATTGTGCAATTCTTGGTGGATCACTTTTTATGCAGGAAAGAGAATATCAATCAATTGGCCAGGCTACTGCTTTCGGACTTGGTTCAGGCGTGGGTTGGCTTCTTGCTATTGTTGGTATTGCAGCCATCAGAGAGAAAATTCGTTATTCAAATGTTCCAGCTCCTTTGCGTGGTTTAGGAATAACTTTTATTATTACAGGATTAATGGGAATTGCATTTATGAGCTTCCTTGGTATTAAATTATAATTATTAATTAAGAAAGTTTAAATATTTTTAAAATGATATTAAGCATCGGAATGGGTACAGTAATTTTAACAAGTATAATTGTTTTTTTATTGGTAATTATGCTTTTAGTGGCACTTTTACTTTATGCCAGAAAAAAATTAACTCCTCAGGGAGAAGTCGAACTTACAATTAATAAAGATAAAAAATTTATTGTTAATCCGGGTTCAACTATTTTAACAACTTTAGCAAACGAGAAAATCTTTCTTCCATCAGCATGTGGTGGTGGAGGTACTTGTGGAATGTGTAAATGTCAGGTTTTATCCGGCGGTGGCTCAATCCTTCCTACCGAGACAGGTTTTTTTACAAGAAAAGAACAAATGAATGACTGGCGTTTAGGCTGTCAGGTTAAGGTAAAAGAAGATATGGAAATTGCAATTCCAAAGGAAATATTTGGAATTAAGAAGTGGGAATGTGAAGTTGTGTCGAATAAAAATGTCGCTACTTTTATTAAGGAATTCGTTGTTAAATTACCTGAAGGCGAAACAATGGATTTTAGATCCGGTGGCTATGTTCAAATTGATGTTCCAAAATGCGTGGTTGATTATCATGACATTAAAATTGATGAAGATTATAAGGGTGACTGGGATAAGTTTAAAATGTGGGATTTAAAAATGAAGAATCCTGAGCCTATTTTCCGCGCTTATTCTATGGCTAATCATCCTGCCGAAGGAAATATTGTAATGTTGAATATTCGTATTGCAACACCTCCTTTCAATCCAAAGACAAAAGGATTTAAAAAAGTGAATCCAGGAATATGTTCTTCATATATTTTCTCTCGTAAACCTGGTGATAAGGTTACTGTTTCGGGCCCTTACGGTGAATTCTTTATAAAAAATACTAAAAGAGAAATGATGTTTATAGGTGGTGGTGCAGGTATGGCACCAATGAGATCTCATATTTTTCATCTTTTTAAAACTGAAAAAACAGATAGAAAATCTACTTTTTGGTATGGTGGCCGATCATTACGAGAACTGTTTTATATTGATGAGTTTAGAGAAATTGAAAAGAATTTCGATAATTTTACATTTAATATTGGATTATCAGAGCCGATTCCCGAAGATAACTGGAATGGTTACAAAGGATTTATTCACCAGGTAATAATTGATAATTATCTAAAGAATCACCCCGAACCTGAAGAAATTGAATATTATCTTTGCGGACCTCCTATGATGAACGATGCCGTGCTCAAAATGCTTGACGATTACGGTGTCCCTGATGAAATGATTATGTTCGATGATTTCGGTGGTTAGAACTTATAAGTCTCCTTTGCGGAGACTTTTTTTTGGCTCTATATAGACTTTTGTTGTGAGTAAACAAATTGGGTGTACGATAAATGTTCCTGTTTTTTTTGTTCCTAATACAGTCCCCGAAAAAACGGGGCAGGCTTATCTTCTTGTGGGACAGGTGTTCAATTAGATGACAAACTATTCCAGCTTGTTAATTTAAGGAAATTTAATATACACTCATAATTCGCACTTTATGGAAATGTTTGTTTTTGTCCGTAGGACAAATATTATTGTAGTAAAAATACAACAAGAGAAGATACTTACCGCGTAGCGGTTACACATCAAAAAAATTGAAGAGGAATTTTTCATTTTACTCAATCTCATATTTTAGTTTATTATGAATCTCCTACAGAGATTCAGTTTATTCTTACTTCATTTTAACTACAATAATTTATCCCCTACGGGGAAAAATGCTTACTAAGCATATTTGAAATATTCATCTGTAAAGTTAATAAACCTCATCGAATAAAAATTCATATAATTCCCGCCTTCATTTCATTTCGTACGAACAGGCATTTAATTTGATGATAAACTATTCTGGCTTGTTTATTTAAGGAAATTTGTCGTACACCCATCAAATTTGCCATAGATTAACTCTGATAAATATTTTGTAGTTTTGGGTTTGTATATGAAAGTTATAAACCATATTAAAATGACAGAACCGATGAATAAATCGGAAATTGAAAAACCATTATTAAAAAATGCAGAATCTGTATCGAAAGAAAACGAACAAGAAATCAAACTTTGGAATGGGCTAGTATTGTCTAAGGATAAATTGTTTATTCCTGGATATATACCCTACATAGGAAACGAATATTTGAATTCAAAACCAAAAATAATAAACTACGCTTTAAGTCAGAACCTACATCCTAATTATGATTTTGTAGTTAGATTTGCTAACAACTGGAAAACAAAGAATAACATTGAAGAAACACTGAATAGACAAAATACTTCTTTTGAAAATTCTGGAATGGTTCAAATACATCCTTTTGATACAGGTCATCTACCAATTCTTTCAGGTATATTAATTTATCTTACTACAAAAAACAAAAATATTGACCCTTTAAGTAAAATTTCAGCAACTAATCTTTCAAAATTTTCATTTAGAGACGGAAAAAATGGTACGACAGATAATGAAATAAGTTTAAACAAGTGTTATGATTGGTTTACGAAAAATGAATTGGAAATCCTTAATCCTGACTATATTATTTGTGCTGGTAATAGAGTTTATAATATAATAAGAAAGAACATAATTAAACTGGATATTAATTCTAAACCAATACTAGTTAAATTTCCAAGTTTACAGGTAATTAATGGACTCAAAAGGCCTTTAACAATTGAAGATGAGAAAAAAATTAAACTTATAATTTCCATTTTTTCAAATGAATTTCTAAACAGAGAAAGTAGTTATAAAAACAAGAAAAAATTAATTGAAATTATAAAAAGAGATGGATATTATTTTGTAAAAATGTTTGAATCAATAGAAGAACAAATAAAAAAATATTATGTGTAATAAAAAACATAGTGCATTTGGCAAATAGTGCTAAAAATGAAGATGATAGCAATAAATCGAGATAGTAGTAAATTGAAATATTGGAGCGTTGAAATGCCAAACGCACCATATTCAAACTTTTATAAACCATAAAAATTAAAAAATGAGAATAGTTTTGTTTCTAATATTTACATTGATAATATCTAAAGATATTTCTGCACAATATTCAAAAGATAAA
>Ga0075124_10001240_pt1 | contig 11932 bp, 11 predicted proteins | sample AntAceMetag02UKS_FD_69809 | JGI IMG/M metagenome (GOLD analysis project Ga0075124, IMG submission 69809) | Saline lake microbial communities from Ace Lake, Antarctica - Antarctic Ace Lake Metagenome 02UKS | ecosystem: Environmental > Aquatic > Non-marine Saline and Alkaline > Saline | place... | reverse complement strand
ATCCAGTAAAATGGATCTCAGCCATTCAAAACGCGGATGAACCAATCGAGTCATGAAGAGCATGAAGTTAATAAATGCCTTTCTTTTATTTAACAAGCATATCACTCACTAGTAGAAAATTGGTTCATTGGCTAATCATGTTTTTTCATTGCGCCAATATAGGCCCGATCTCATCGTTTTTTAAAGGTATAAAGAGTTTTTTAAAACACATTTCATACTGCTTATTACAGTTAGGCTAATAAATAATTGCTATTTTTTTGCTGTTTATTTATAATCAGTCTATAAACCAATGCCGTTGAGGAGGTTGAATTTGATATGCTATATGGTGTATCAAGTAAGACGAATGCTAGATAAGGTAAGTGGTGCAGGCCACGCCAGCGGGCAGGGTTTGATAGAATATGGCTTGATCGTCATTTTAATCGCAATTGCTGTGCTTCTCACGCTTGGACTCTTTGGGGGTCAGATTAATCAGATGTATCTAACAATCAGGAATTCACTCTTTCCATAATCCTTAGCATAAATCCTGACCCGGCTGATTATCGTTTTATTGTAATCGGGTCACCAGCTGCAGACCTTTCGTAGGATCATTCTAAAAACCACATTTGTGAAGGTGTATTCGTATCATTTTATATTATTTTGGAGTGTCTCTTTTCCTGGAATCAACGCTGGATCATCTCTGAGAGGGAATCGCAGTGGAATCCTGTTGAAGGCTCTTCTATCCTTGATTTTAATAAATTATATTTATTATATATTATATTGAAATTATGTAGAAATTATGAAGATATATGTTATACTCATTATACACTTTCCAAAAGTAAAATACTCATACTGAATTGACCCAATAGTATTTTGGAGGAAAGAAATGTTATTAAATATAATCGTTGAAGTAAAAGAGTTCTTTAGCATGATGGGTACACGTCAACAAAAAGGGCAGGGTCTGATTGAATACGCATTGATCGTTCTATTAATTGCGATTGCTGTACTCGTAACCCTTGGCCTGGTTGGTGGACAGGTTCAAACCGTCTTCCAAGAGATTTTCGGCGAACTTGGAGGTGCTGCAGGAGAATAGGCACATATTTGAAATATAATCGAAAATTCATATAAGGTCTCCAATCTCAGAGACTTTATATGAATTAACAAATTTAAAACAAGATGGTAGAGTTAGACTTGGAAAATAAACCGTAATTTAGGTTGTAAGTATCTGGTGGTGGTTTTATAATTCAATTGCCAGTAAAGGGTTTCTCGGTCGGATTTTGGGTTATTAACATATTATTCCAAAATCTATATCAATACCGGTTCAGAAGTTTTGGTTAATGATGTGGATTGATAAAACCAGGATTCTAAAATTCACACTTACTGTTGTTCTTCTTGCCTCAGTTTCTTTAATGGCAGGAGGTATTAACTTCTCTGATTCACATCACCATAATGTTTCTGCCCAGACAGTGTCCACTTGTCTCAATCGGGTGAACATTCCAGTGGAGGATATGCATTGGGTCTATGTGCCGGAATCCGCGGATCAACTTTACACAGAAGAGGAATATTTTTTCCTGGCTGGTCAGCTAATTACGAATAACGTTGTGGATGCGAGTATTTGCCCATCAGGCGGATTGATGCTCAATGGTTACGCTAATGCCTGCGGTATGTCCATAGCGATGCCGAATGTGATCATTATTCAAAATATGCTGAATGAATCCATCCTGCAAACCTATGAAGATGTCGGTGTGCCGCCAGTGCTGCTCAAGCAGTTGATCTCTAATGAAAGCCAGTTTTGGCCATCGCAATACAGTATTTACCACTACGGCTTTGGTCATATAACCAATATCGGGATCCGGAATGCGCTGGAATGGAACAGGGATCTTTATAACAAGGTTTGTCCAACATCAGACGACGGAACCTGCGCATCGAATTATTACACCGCCAACCAGATACTTGCCACGCTGATTTCCACCTGCGAAACATGCGAATATGGAATTGACGCTTATACAGCGAATCGCAGTGTGGATATATTAGCAGAGACTTTACTGGGATACTGTTTTCAGACTGAGCAGCTTGTCTATAATGCTACGGGTTGGCATTCCAGCCTGGCGGTGGATTATGCAACTATTTGGAAGCTGACGCTGATGGATTACAACGCAGGATCAAAATGCGTTCTTGATACACTGGAAGCAACGTTTGAAGCCACACAGGGTCCTATGAATTGGTCCGACATATCCGCCTATGTAACAGATGAATGCATTCGTGGTCTGGCGTATGCCAACCAGATTACAGCCAAAGTCTTCGACTTTCCACCGGCTGAGTAGAGAATTTATCATCTTAATTCTCCATAACATATTCCTGAGGATTCTTATAAAGGTTATTTTTTACCCTCTTCTATAAAAATCTCTTAATAGTCATCATTAATAGTACATAAATTTAATGGTAGGAGAATGGTATGAAAAATGCAAATGAAGAAAAAGGAATTCCTCTTTCGAATTTTAATCAATTCAAAGGGAAAACCTATTGTTGGAGTTCTAGGCCAGATGAAACGAAATATAAACAGCAGAAATTTAGAAAACCTCGAGGCCAGTCCCTAATGGAAATGGCTTTGTTGCTGCCTTTCCTGCTTGTTCTGGTTATTAGCGGAATAGAAATGGGACGTTTATTCTATACCAAGATTGTGATTACCAATTCAGCCCGTGAAGGCGCATACTACCTGGTGACTCACCCTACTGATTATGACCAAATCACTGGGACCGCGCCAAATACTGTAACTGCGGCTGAACAAGAAGCGGGCAATTCGGGCATTTCAAGTGTTACGGTAAGTTTTTCGCCACAAAATTGTTGTGCGTTGGGAGAGTACAGCATGATTGTAACCGTGGAAACGGAGGTGGATGATTTACTTATCCTGGGATTTTTAGAGGATATTCTTTCAATAACCGCCACAAAATATGATGTATTTTCCCTCAGTTCTTCTGTGGAGATGATGGTCCAATGAGAACAGGTAGGATGAATTCGGGTCAGTCGCTGATCGAATTCGCGCTTTTGTTGCCATTACTTTTCTTACTGGTGATGGCGTTATTTGATATTGGTCGTGCTGTCTTATATTATTCGATACTTAATACAGCTGTACGCGAAGGCACTCGGTACGCAATTGTTCAACCTAAATGTGATTATAAATCAAACCCCAGTGATTGCACTGGCGATTATCTGGATTCATATCCTTTGGATTGTACAAATGCACAATCCGCTGCCAACATAAATATATGTAATGAATTAACAAGTAAATTATTTAATGTCACAGAATTGTCCGACAGTACAATCACGATTAACCATGTCTTTTCCAGCACTGACGATCCCATTATTAGCGTTGATATTAACTTTTTATTCGAACCGATCACACCTGGGATAACGTTAATTGGTGATTTAACGATGCATGTTAATTCACAAATGATTATGGCACCCATTGCGGAGCCTTGAGAGTAAAGGTTGATATGACGAAATTCATCATCAAACATAAGCTTGAAATGGGTCAGGTGATCCCGATCGTTGTTTTGATGTTGGTAGTCATTATTGGGATGGCCGCCCTCATATTGGATGGAGGGTCCATTATGTCAAACCGGCGGACTGCACAGGCTGCAGCTGATTCGGGTGCCTTAGCGGGTGCACAAAGGGCATGCTATGGAGAATCAGACGCTGAAACAGTGGCAGAGACTTTTGCAACAAATAATGGCGCTACGACCGTAGTGGCAACCGTAGCAGGGACAGAGGTCACAGTAAATACTATCGTAGAAAATCCATCTTTCTTTGCAAAAATATTTGGTGTCGAAACGCTGAATGCTAGCGCCACAGCAACTGCGGGATGTTTTGGCGTTTGTGGTAACTCTGTCGTTCCATTAGCATGGTACTGCAAGGCGTCCACTGTTGGTGGAGGTCCTTACCCGGAAGAATATGGTTGCCAGATACAAACGTTAAGTTGGGATTTGATTGGACCGCTGGTGGAGGGAACAAAGAGCAGCGCTGTTATCAGCGATTTCGATGGGAACGAAAAAACGTATCATCTGGAGGGCACGGATATTGTCGATAACTCGGGGACCCCTCCTGAGCAAATCTATATCATCATCGACAGTGACAAAAACTGCATCGAAGATGGTGGAGACATCCTATGTGATTTAGATGGGGATGGAAAGAAAGATATCCAGCTGAGCGGTGAACGCGGCTGGTTGTACCTCACTGCGGATACAAGCAATATCGGAGACTGGATTGATGAAGGCCCCCATCCTGATATTACACTTCAAACACACATTTGGCTTTCAGGAAAAAGCGGTGTTGACACCAGCGTATATATTAAGATGGTCGCATCAGGCTATATTGGCGAGATTGTTTTGGTACCAGTTTTTAATTATGTGTGCGATGACGATCCTCGTGATTCAGATTCTACATGTGTAGCGGAAGCACACGATCCCACCAAGTGGCCCCCATTTTCTGGAGAAGATGATTTTAGTGAGATTCGAAATACATCTGAAAATTATCATATCATTGCCTTTGAACCGTTTTATATATCTTGCATTTCTAAAAAGGGCGATTGTCCAGGATTTAGATTAGCTCAAGAACTATCAGGGGGAGAATTAAAAGATGGTCCGGTTATTGAAGGGTTTTTCCTGTCTGATGTGGATGTTTCACCTGATGTCAATCAAAGCTGCGATATAAACCTTGGCAATTGCACGATATCTTTATCTAACTAAAGCATTTATCATTGAGCGTATTGTGAGGTCTCTATTGTCCAATAAAATAAAACTTATACTAATCGTCATTGTGGGATTGATTCTGGTCGCAGTTGGTGTATTTGCAAGTGTCATGCTGATCCAGCGTCTGCAGTCAAGCCAGGAATCATCTGTCGTTGAGGAAATGACCGTCAAAACCACAGTGGTCGTCTTAACCCGTGATCTGTACTTGGGGGATACGATCGGATCAGGTGATGTCAAGCTGACCAGTGTGCCGGTGGAAATTGCGCCACGAAATGCCATTACCTCCCTTGAAGAGGCAGTGGGTAAGATCATTAAGACAGATCTTATCCAAGGAGAAATGGTTCTCTCGCACAACCTGGCAGACCCAACCAACAATAATTATGACCTCAGTTTCGTCTTGAGTGATGATCATGTGCTGATGGCGTTCCCGGCAGATGACCTGATGAGCCGGGAGAGTATGGTGCAGCGTGGGGATATTGTGGATATCTTTGCTACTTTTACAGAGCAGGTTAAAACCGTCGGGGAGACCGCCAGTACCACTGGTGAAGATACAGAACCGGAGACAAGAACTTTTACTGTGGATACGATGCAAAATGTGAGTGTGACCGCTCTGGTCTTGGAAGTAATCAAAGGGGAAGAATCAGGTCTTTTGGAGGGTGATACTGGTCAGGGAACCAGACCCGCATCAACGATCGAAGCCTACTTGCTGGCATTGGATCCACAGGATGCCCTGATTTTAAAGCATTTGAAGGACACCGACGCGATATTTGATATCGTTTTAAGAGCACCCACTTCAACCGTTCAGTTTTACCTGACGCCTGTGACTGAAGAATACATTATCGAGTTCTATGGACTTGAGATTTTACCTTAATTGTAGAGGAATACATTTATGATGGAGAAGACGACTGAAAGCGCAACGATCCTCCTGGTTTCCCAAAATCCAGTTGTTATCGAAGCAACCCATACAGCCCTTGCGAGTGAAGAGATCCTGGATCTAATCGAGAGAGAGGTGTCTTCTGAGAATCTTTTCGCGGTCATCGCTGAAACCCAACCAGATGTAGTCTTATTGGATTTTGAATTCCAAAGCCATCATTTTCATTTAGTGGAAATGATAGTGTCCGAATGCACCACATGCGCAGTGGTTGCTGTTTTATCTGAATCTGAGATTGTTAATCTGGATCGTGTGATTCTCTCAGGTGCAAGGGCTTTTGTTCAATATCCATATCAATCGGACAAGTTAGTCATCACCATCAAGCGTGTGGTGGAACTCCTGGAACGCAACCAGACGACTACTTCGCAAGGTCCTGATCTGGATAAATATACTGCCCCCTCAAATACGTTTACTGTTTTCAGCCCAAAGGGCGGTGTAGGAACTACAACCATTGCCACGAACCTTGCGATCAGCCTGCATAAGACCTTGAAAGAGGACGTTTTGCTGATTGATGGGAAACTATTGTTCGGGCACGTTGCGCTTTACCTTAATTTACTAACGGGTAATTCGATCACGGACTTGATTGCTCATGCAGGCATGCTGGATCAACAACTGATGAAGCAAGTGGTTGTGAGACATACATCTGGTATTCACGTGCTGCCTAGCCCGAACTCAATTACAGAGGCTCAAGGAATCGGGCCAGAAAACCTGTTCAAGGTGATTCAGGGTTTGCAACAGGTCTTTCCAAACATCATAATTGATGGTGGAAGTAATTTAAATGAAAACACGGTCACGTTCATGGATTCCTCGGACAAGATCTTACTGGTGCTCAATTCCGACCTGGCCTCAATGCGGGATGTGAGGCAATTCATGGAAGTCACAACAACGCTTTCCTACCCAAAAGACAAAACATTGCTTATCCTTAATCTGACTGGGAGAAAAGGTGACGTAAAAAGGGAAGAGATTGAGAATATTCTGAAGATGGAGGTTTTTGGTAAGATTCCTGCTGATGAAAACATAGCGCTCAGCAGCCTGAATGAAGGTGTTCCCATCCTGTTGAAGAAACCTCGTCATCCCATCAGCAAGGCATTTTCTAGCATCTCAAAAAAAATAGTTAAAATGATCCGCAATAAAGCTGGATAACTCTATAAAGGAAATAGTGGAAAGACTGAGCTTTCATAATAATCAACCAAACCGGGATATACACTTCAAGAGAGGATTACTGTGAACCAAGATTTGATTACCGTTATCCTTTTGGTGGTCTCCCTTGCATGTATATTAGGCGTGGCCCTGATCGGCTATTGGCTGTACAAAAATAAGGCTTCATCAAAGAAGCAGGGCAGAATATCTCGTTTTGTAGCGCCCTCACCAGAGGATAGCAAAACAACTCCCGCCCGGGATTCCACGCGCCAGTCGAACCAGGGTCTCAGCAAGTTCAGGGATTGGATCAATGAAACTTTAAGCAGTCTGTCATCAGACAAACTGCAAATGAAACTCTCAAGTGCCTATTGGGCTATCACCGATACAGAATATATCCTGATTCGCATCGTCGCAGCTGTATTTGCATTTCTTCTGGGGTGGCTAATCATTGGGAATATTCTGGGAGGAATATTCCTGGGATTGATCGCTATCATGCTTCCTTCCATAATGCTGGACAGGGCAATTGCCCAGAGGCAGCAGAAATTCCATAATCAACTGCTGGATGTCCTGATATTGATAAACGGTGCAGTTCAGGCAGGTTATAGTTTAATGCAGGCGCTTGACGTGGCAGTAAATGAAATTCCTGCTCCGGCGTCTGAAGAATTCGGACGGATATTGCATGAAATGCGTTTGGGGATTTCGCTTGAAGGCGCTCTTATAAATCTTGCGGAAAGAATGGAAAGCGATGACCTGCAGATCGTGGTGACAGCAATCATCATCAATTCCCAGGTTGGCGGTAATCTTTCCACAGTCCTGGATGCTGCAATAGCCACTATTCGCGATCGTATGCAGCTTACCAGTGAGATCCAGTCCCTTACTTCGTATTCCCGTTATGTAGGGAACTTCCTGACCTTGATGCCTTTTGTTACAGGTTTGGCAATATTTGTTTTGTCACCTAATTATTTCGACACAGTCAAAACGTCCTTGATCACACAGATGATTCTTGGGATAGCTGTGGTGGGTGTTGTCATTGGGAACATCTGGATCAGGCGGATCGTGAAGATCAAGGTTTAATAGAAGGACTATCTTTATGAATTCTAGTTTGATTGATTCTAATCTATTGTTGGTTCTTTTAGGAGGGGTTTCGGCAATCCTGGGTTTAGGCTTGTCCATATATGGGATTTTCACCTGGTTAAAACGAGGAAAAAAGATTTCTGATCGATTGGAACAATTCGTTGCCCCTAAGGTTCAAACAAGCGACGGTCCTAATGCAAATAGAATCATTCCACGCGAAATTAGAGGCTCATTAATTAACCGCACGATCATGAATTGGTTTAGAAATTTCCTGAAATTTTTAGGAAGGTTTACACCCGATAAAATGGCTGCTGATATGGAACACCAGCTGACGATTGCCGGGAACCCATCCAATTTCCATGCACGCGAGTTTTTTGCGATTAGGATTCTGGTATTTGTGGCAGGTGTTTTTCTTGCATTTCTGATCAATCGGGATTTCGACAAAATCAGCATGAACTCTGTGCTGATTGGGCTGATGGCTGTTGTTGTTTTCTTAGCTTTACCGGGTGTCTGGCTTAAAGGACAAGTGCGGATAAGACAAGAAGAGATCCGCCGGGGGCTGCCAGACGCGCTGGATATGCTTTCCGTGTGTGCGAGCGCTGGTTTAGGCTTTGATCAGTCATTACAAAAGATCAGCAGCTATTGGGAAACCGAACTTGGGCTTGAGTTAAAACGTATTACCCAAGAAATGGAAATGGGCGTTTCACGTACCATAGCGTTAAGGAATTTGAGTATCCGGCTTGATGTAGATGATCTCTCCCGTTTCATTTCGCTTATCATACAGGCGGAAAAAGTTGGCATGAGTTACGCTGATGTGCTTCACAGCCAGGCGATACAAATGCGTGTCCAACGGCAGTACCGGGCTAAGGGAATCGCTAATAAATTACCAGGCAAGATGATCCTTCCTATAGCCCTAATGATCTTCCCTGCGATGATTGCAGTGATCCTCGGGCCATCCATTCCAATTTTGTTAAACCTTTTTTAAACCTTATAGACAAATCAAATATAAAGAGTGGAAATGACAAATTCGTCCACACCTGAATTCAATAAACCTGATTATCACGTTTCTAAGCTTGGTGAACCGACAAGCAATGATACGCGTCCACTCGTTCTTACCAATGATCCTGAGTACTCAAAATTATTCGAATATTATCAAAACGGAAAATTTTCCAAGTGTATGGATGTCATAGAGGGACTTGAAAAGCAGTACCCGGAACACCCGGAACTGCTTAGATTTAAGGATGATCTTCAAATGAAGTTGTCCTTAAAATCAATGGCGGTCACTAATAAGAAAGAAGAAAATACGAAAAAGGCTAAAGTTACCCTCAAGATGAGTGTTTTCGTCATCGCCAGTACGGTTTTTGTGCTGATTGTTTTCCTGTTTTCCTACTATTACCTCAGCGAAATGGGTTCCACTCAACATTTGGCAAAGGAGACAGCGCAGCTCAACTCACTCAATTCTCAGGTAGAGGAACTTTTACTTGTTGGGCAGCCTCAAGCCGCAGCAGAGATCATTGAAATGATCCGGTTGATCAACCCGGATTACGAGAATCTTGAAGCATTGACGTTACGGGCTGAGGACCTATTAAGATTAGAAGATAGATATCAGACAGCGCTTGGATTACTCTCAGATGAGAACGAATCTGAGGCGCTCGCCATTTTAAATGAAATTAAAGAGGAACAACCTGGCCTGTGGGATGTCAATCAACAAATAGCTTTGATAGAAACCTCTCTTCAAATCACCGAATATCTGGAGGAAGGAAGTGCCGCTTACCAGGCAGAAGATTGGGGTCAGGTGATCAGCGCCTATGAGAATGCTTTGCTGCTAAACCCTAAATTAGATGATCCATTGGTAACGGAGCAATTATTGAAGGGCTACCTGAATAAAATCATCAGCCTGCTCCAAAATGAAAACACCACGATAGATGACGTTGAGAATGCTGAAACATACTACCGCAAGGCGGTTGCCCTGATTCCGCAGAGTAAAGAATACGCCAGCGAAAGGGGGAATCTTCAGGAAGTGAGCAGCAATTTGCTTGAACTTAAGTTTACGCAGACAGCCAAGTTAATATTAGGGGATAAGAATCAGACTGTGAGCACAATTGCGAATGCTGTATCGTACTTGGAAAAAGCCGCGAATATTGAAGCAAATAATACCGCTATGCAATTGGATCTGCAAAATGCTGAGTACTATCAAATCGCCTTTCAGGATTTTATTGAAATGAACTGGAGCCAGGCGATATCAAAATTGGATCAGATATTATCTGTAGACTCAAATTATGCGGACGGAAATGCCAGCATTTTGTTGTTTGAAGCATACTATGCGCTTGGAAAGCAGTATTATTCATCTGGTTTCTATCAAGACGCTCTGTATAACCTTGAACAGGCTGAGATCCTGACATGGAATGACACTGATAATCTGACGAAATTATTTCAGGTTCAAGTCCTTATTGGAGACACTTATGGAGAAATGCATGATTATCAAAACGCCGATTCCTATTATCAATATGCGTTGAATGCTATTGAGGTATTTTCAAGATTAGCTGAATATCCTGATGCCACAATAAAATTTTCTGAGGCGGTTTATTTAACAGATATTGGGAATTACGAAGATGCGTTTGCAGCCTATCAAGAAGTATTAGAGTCTATTGACATTGTTTACACGGTTTCAGAGATAGAGGTCAGTGATGGCATCTGTCTGGCGTTTTTCGCTGACGAGAATTTATCCACAATGGATGCTGTCATTGAGGAAAACAAATTAACAAACAGCGTGGTCATCACTTTTGGACGATCCTTATTGGTTCCCACGATTGAGAAATAGGATGTCCCCTTATCAGTATTTTCGATAGAAGGAGAATTGAATGTTTACAAACCGCCCGGCGATGAACAGGGAGACACCAACAAAAATTAAACAAAGCCAGACTAAGAATTCTGAGCTCGAAAAGGAATTCATTAAAGTACGTGACACCGTTCAAAAGAAGCTGATTGCCAATACTAATAATGAAGCATCAATAGATCCGGAAAAGCTCAGATCGTTGATTGAGGATTGTTTTAATGAGGTATTGGAAGACGAAAATAAGCTTTATAACCATTCCACAAGAAATCAAATGTTGGTTTGGATAATTGCGGATATTATTGGCTATGGTCCGATTGAACCTCTGCTTGATGATCCGGACATTACCGAGATCATGATCAATGGATATGATCAGGTTTATGTCGAACGACATGGATTGATCGAATATACCTCAGTGAAATTTGAGGATGACGCTCATTTGATGCGTGTGATTGACCGCATCGTCTCCCCAATTGGTAGAAGGGTAGATGAAGCATCACCGATGGTTGATGCGCGCTTACCAAGCGGCTATCGTGTAAATGCCACCATTCCTCCACTTTCACTGACCGGACCGATACTCACCATACGTAAGTTTGCCACTAAACCTTTTGAGGTTCAGGATTTGATCTCAAATAACACAATATCTGTTGGGCTTGCGAATTTCTTAAAAGCCTGTGTAGAAGCCAGGATCAACCTTGTGGTTTCTGGCGGTACTGGTACTGGTAAGACTACTTTCTTGAATGTGCTCTCATCATTTATCCCTATAGATGAACGTGTCATCACGATTGAGGACACCGCTGAACTCCAGCTGCACCAGCCGCATGTGGTTCGATTGGAAAAACGCCCACCGAACATCGAAGGCAAGGGAGAGATCACCATCCGTCAATTGGTGATCAATTCCCTGCGGATGCGCCCCGACCGTATTTTGGTGGGTGAGTGCCGTGGTGGAGAGGCTATGGACATGCTTCAAGCGATGAACACAGGTCACGATGGCTCCATGACAACCGTTCACTCGAATAGTCCACGAGATACGCTGCGCAGAATCGAGACAATGGTAATGATGGCTGGGATGGATCTGCCATTAAAGGCCATCCGTGAGCAAGTCGCGTCTTCTATTGAGCTGATTGTTCACCAGGACCGCTTAAAAGACGGGACGCGCAAGGTCGTGAAAGTCTCAGAGGTTCAGGGTATGGAAAGTGACACAATCGTTATGCAGGATCTGTTCGTATT
>Ga0075124_10001238_pt1 | contig 11940 bp, 10 predicted proteins | sample AntAceMetag02UKS_FD_69809 | JGI IMG/M metagenome (GOLD analysis project Ga0075124, IMG submission 69809) | Saline lake microbial communities from Ace Lake, Antarctica - Antarctic Ace Lake Metagenome 02UKS | ecosystem: Environmental > Aquatic > Non-marine Saline and Alkaline > Saline | place... | reverse complement strand
GGCTATGCGTAACAGCCACAGGCACACCCTCCAGCTTGCCGCGGAAGACCTTCCCGGCAAAATTATCATCCCGCATTCCGCTGATCTTTTTCTGGATGGCACCCGCAGTGACATCCATATTCCCAATCGTGTAGATCAAACGGAAACCTCGGAACTGGGGAACCAACTCAAGACTGGTCAGGTCGCCGCAGTGGATCACTGTTGCAATCCCTTTTTCCCGAAATGTTCCCAACACCATAATAAGGTTTGATAGGTTATCATGGGTGTCGGATAGCACGCCAATTTTCATGAACTGCAATCCTCCAATCAATGGTATGAATTATACGTGAAAATCCAACTGCAGTTCTCTGCCCTGGGGATAAACCCGCTTGTGGTAGAATCATAAAAGTAAGAGAACCTCCATAAAGGACACGATTTTCCTCTCGAATCTCAGGCTAGTCATCAGTGGATTGAGTTGAAAAGGAATAAAATACGACCATGACATCCTCGCTACAAAAAGGCATCAATGCAGCAAAAGCCGGGCGCATGCAGGAAGCACTCGACTTTATGAAGGACGCGATCATTGAAGAACCGCAGAACGCGGATGTCTGGGTCTGGATTGCCGCCATTATTGACGACCTGGATAAACAGGAGATCTTCCTCAAGAAAGCTCTGGAAATTGACCCCAACAACATTCCAGCCCAGCGCGGTTTGGCTTACTTGCAGAAAAGAAAACGCGACAACAGAGATCTTCAAGGGGATCATTTATCAGACCACACCAGACCGATTTCGCCGTTTCCCTCATCCAAACAACAGAAAACCGCGGAAAAAGAAGCCGGCTGGTCCAAATTAAACGTTGATGAGCTCAATGGATTGGCAAATACAGAGGAAGAACCCGCCCAAGAAGGCTTTTTCCAGAATCTACCCAAATTAAACACGATAGAAATCATCCTCCTCGGTGTGGTAGTGCTCGTTTTCTGCTTCATTGGCCTGCTTGCTGCCAGTGCGATCTTTGAATTTGAGCTGCCGTTAAATTCTCTTTCCTTCAATAAACCCACTCTGGCAACCGAGCCCCCTTATCCTGGCGTTTTCCTGTATGAAAATGAGATCTTCTTTGATATCCAGGCACATCAAGGCGTTCCAACGCAAGAAACTGGCATCCCAACCAGCTTTGAAGAGGATCCCGTGATTGTTCTCTGGCAGACAACTGCGAATCCTGACCAAATGCGCCTGATCTATGAAACGGGAAAATACATCAGCTTCCAGGTATTTCAGGGGAAAAGTGACGCTGATCTGGTCAAACCTGAACAATCCCTACAGACAGGTCTATATTGTTTCCAACAAACTCCAGAACAAGAGGAATCTGAAGTGCCATTCTACTGGTGCTTTAGAGTGGCTGAGTCAGATTCCGAATGATCATTCTTCACATATGATAGATTATTTAGTAATATGTGAGGAAGGGCTACTTCCCATTTAGACAAAACAACATATAATCATAACGATATTCAACTAGATTCTAGGACGGTTTATGCCTCCAAATGTCATTCTCTCCGCTGAATTCATCGCGCCGCAGGTCAAGCGTTTCATTGTTGAAGCGCCGGTGATCGCTCGAAAACGTAAGCCTGGACAATTTGTTATTGTGCACCTCTCCGAGTCTGGTGAACGGATACCACTAACGATCGTTGACTCAAACAAAGATAAAGGCACCATCACCCTGATCGTCCAGGGTGTCGGTAAAACGACCCGGGAATTGAATCAGCTGGAAAACGGCGATTCGATCCGCGACCTGGTTGGTCCATTAGGGAATCCATCTGAAATCGAACTCTTCGGGCACGTTATTGTGATCGGCGGCGGCGTGGGGACTGCCGTGAGTTTTCCTCAGGCCAAAGCCCTCAAAGAAGCTGGCAACCATGTCACCACAATCGTCGGCGCAAGGACAAAATCATTGCTGATCCTGGAAGAGGATTTGCGTCAAATTGCTGATGAAGTCCTTGTCTGCACAGATGATGGCTCTTACGCCGCTAAAGGCTTCGTGACCGATCAGCTCAAGACACTGATGGATTCTGATACACCCATAGACTACGTTCTGGCGGTCGGACCCCTGCCAATGATGCAAGCAGTTGCAGAAATGACTCGCCCAGCGGGGATCAAGACAGTTGTCAGCCTCAACTCGATCATGGTGGACGGCACTGGTATGTGCGGCGGCTGTCGGGTGGTGATCAATGACGAGGTTAAATTTGCCTGTGTTGACGGTCCAGAATTTGATGCGCATACCGTTGACTTTGCGACGCTGATGAACCGCAACCGAGCTTATCAGGAAGAGGAACAATGCGCGCTTGATGCTGCAGCCGAAAAGGCAAAGCAGGAGAACCAGCGGGAAACGAAAAGACCGCCACGCCAACCCATGCCAGCCAGAGACCCGCATGAACGCACAACAGATTTTCAGGAAGTCAACCTTGGCTTTACAGAAGCGCTGGTCCAGCTTGAAGCCCAACGCTGCCTGAACTGCAAACGTCCTGCCTGCGTGGCAGGCTGTCCTGTGGGTGTGAAAATCCCAGCATTCATTCAGATGATCACCAACAAAGACTATATCCAAGCCTCCAGACTGATCAAGGAAGATAATGTCCTTGCCGCAGTTTGCAGCCGGGTCTGTCCCCAATCAGATCAATGTGAAGGTGCCTGCATCCTGGCGAAGCGCGGAGAATCAGTCGCCATTGGCGCATTGGCGCGGTTCGTGACGGATTACGAGCGCTCCCATCAAGAACTCACCCCTAAAAGAGATGATACCCGTCAGGAAACAGGCAAAAAGGTTGCGATCATTGGGTCAGGACCTTCGAGTTTGTCATGTGCAGGTGATCTGGTCCGGATGGGACACAGTGTGACCGTTTTTGAAGCCTTCCACGAATTTGGCGGGGTGCTGACCTATGGTATCCCTGAGTTCCGTTTACCTAAAGCAATCGTCCAGGAAGAGGTAGCGGCACTGGGTGCCCTGGGCGTTGAATTCAGACCTAACACGGTGATCGGGATTGCTTACACCATTGACGAGTTGTTGGAAAAAGAAGGCTATGATGCAGTGTTCATTGGCGTTGGCGCTGGGTTACCCCATTTCATGCATATCCCTGGCGAAAACCTTGTGGGCGTTTATTCTGCAAACGAGTTCCTGACCCGGGTCAACCTGATGAAAGCTTACCGGTTCCCCGAATACGACACGCCTGTGATCAACTGCCAGGATAAAGAGGTTGCCGTTATTGGCGGTGGGAACACAGCATTAGACTCGGCCCGGGTGGCGCTTCGTTTAGGCGCCAGGAAAAGCAGCATCATTTACAGGCGCACAGAAAACGAAATGCCCGCCAGAGTTGAAGAAATCAACCATGCCCGTGAAGAAGGAATTGATTTCCAATTCCTGAAGAACCCGACTGCTTTCATCGGCGACGAACAGGGCTGGATTAAGAACATGCGTCTTGTCCGCATGGAACTTGGAGAGGTGGACTCTTCTGGCAGGCAGCGCCCTGTCCCCATTGAAGGTTCTGAATATGAAATCCAGGTGGATCTCGTCATCGTCGCCATTGGGAATGGGTCGAATCCCATCTTGCAGCGCACCACTCAAGACCTGGACTTTAACCGTTGGGGCAACATCATCGTGGATGATGCAACGATGGCGACAAGTATACCCGGTGTATTTGCGGGTGGCGATATTGTCACAGGCGGCGCAACGGTTATTCTGGCGATGGGCGCCGGTCGAAAAGCAGCGCAAGCCATTGATGCATACTTGAAAAAGAAACTGGCTGATGTCTAAAAAGGAATTGATCTGCCGGGGCAGCGTTTTTCAGTTGATCCATGATCCATTGAGTGACGCTGGAAGGAGAATTCCGCATGGAATTTGATCTTAAACGCAATCTTTGCTTTAAATTTATGGTAAAACTAGATTAGAAAATTTTATTACAGGGAGTTAATGATGAGCGAAGAACCTATCAAAATAAATCCACAGGAAAAAGAATTGTCCGGATTTGTTCGCGCACTAAGTGAACCCCTCTCGAAGTATGGTTGGCCCTCCTGGCTGGTGTATACCTTAGCTGTCATAGGTGTCGTATACATACTGAACCCCACACTCGGCGTTCTCGAATTAATCCCGGACAACCTGCCGATTATCGGTAATCTGGATGAGAGCGTGGCTGTAATGCTTATCCTGGCTGGTATTGTAGAAGCGCTTGAAGGCAAGAAATTCAGGAAGGTGAAGAAGAATTCTAAAACCACTGATGACGATAGAGTAGAACGCGTTGATCAGAACCCGACGGAATGAATAACCTTACGCATACAAAGAATAAAATTCGCCTTTCAGATAAATTTTTTCATGTCATATGAGCATTTAAATATGTTGACGATTTTAAAATCTCATAGTATATTAGAAAATGATGGTTAACGGAAGTTCAATAAGGCAGGCTCGTTTTGTTCTTGTTTGGAACGTACGTTAGCAGGAAAAGTAGGAATATTGATAAAAGGAGGTTTCCAGGCATGGCAGAACAAGAACTTGGCGTCGTCAAATGGTTTAACGGCGAAAAAGGCTATGGCTTTATCGCCCGTGACAGCGGTGAGAAAGACGTTTTTGTACACTTCTCTGCGATCAAAGCTGAGGGTTTCCGAACCCTGCGCGAAGGTCAACGAGTAGAGTTTGAGGTCGTTGAAGGTCAGAAGGGTCCCCAGGCTCAAAACGTCGATATCATTGAGTAAGTTTTAATTATCCATTATATGAGAATTTGCGGTGCTAAAATAGCACCGCAAATTTTATTTAAAACAAAAGAATTCCCTCTTATTTCTAAATATCTTCGTTCAATTACCTGCTTCATTTGTCTGAATCGGAGTGAGATTCACACAGACTGAACTGCCGCCAAGCGCTTTGGCATGGTAAGCTTCCTGGTCTCCCTTGCGGTAGAGCATCTCAGGCGTAACATCTGTGCCCGAATCGATTCCAGTCACACCGAAACTGGCTTTTATTGCTATAGTTTGTTCATCGTATACTATCGGTGTTTTCTCCAAAGCCGTACAGAGTCGTTCGGTAAAAGTTCTCGCCTCTGAGACATCAGTCTACGGCGCAATAATCATGAATTCTTCCCCGCCAAACCCATGCCAACCGAGAGGGTCACCGGGTGGTTGGAGGAAACTACGTTTTCAAGATATTCAGAATAAATCACCTGTATCTTCCCTTAACAATTTTTGATTGACATAACCAAAATTTATTTGTGGACACCGTCGTTTCCTTTCCCACTTTTTTTGATGTTCTTTCAGCCTTCCTTCCGCTCAGTTTATGCAAGATTATTTTATTGACATTTCAGTCTGATACTGGCTGAGGATGATCACATTCAACGTAATAATAATCACAAGACGCGGACGATACCACTGCATAACACACCTCCTCAATCCCGATATCTTTCCTTTAATGAGCATATATCATTGGGAAAGGATTTTCATCTACGCGGTGGATGGATAGGAGGACATCTCTCTGGGGTTTTGATGGTGAAGATTGTCTATGAACTTTAGAGAATATTTGAAATTAAACACGTGATTATAATATAAGTCCCTATTTTTTAGAACTTTTTTTATTAGGGATCAATGACACATCTGAATCCAATGGTGTCATAAGAATTTTCGGGATGGTAAGACCATCGATAGGAAACCCGCATTGATCTATGAAACGGATACCACGTTACCCCCCGTACAACCCGATTATCACCAGAAGTGGGCCCTGTGGGATTATTGTCCGTTGAATGAATGTAATATTCAAATTCGTACCAATCAGCCGTCCATTCCCAGGCATTTCCAGCCATATCCATGACACCAAAAGGGCTCATCCCTTCGGGCAGACTTCCAACCGGGATCTTCCCGGGTCCACACTTCTCGATATAGGCAAGGTCGCAAGTTGGAGATGAATTTCCCCAAGGGTAGAGCCTATCGTCGATCCCACGCGCTGCTTTCTCCCATTCGGCTTCAGAAGGCAGACGGCCACCCATCGCTGTGCAATATAAATCAGCTTCATACCAGGTGACATTGACAACGGGTAGGTTATTTTCGGAATAATCGTTCAGGTTTCCCTGGCAAATATTTTCAGCAATACATGAACGATACTGTGCATTTGTTACTTCATATACATAAATCCAATAGGCATCCAAATACACAATGTGTTCTGGCGCTTCGTTATTAAAAGCAAGGTCAGATTCACTTCCCATTATGAATTCCCCAGCTGGTACATAGACCAAATCTGCACTGTCTATGTCATTCACCATGGTTGAGCCTGTGCCCAAGAGTAATTCTGGAGTGAGTGTGAAAGCGGTCGATTCGGTCGGCGCAGGCGTGGTCATGCTTGTTTCAATCGTTGGAATGGGTGTTACTGTCTGTGTCAAGATAATAGCACTTTGCTCTTCTCCCCCAATTTTCACTTTTAACAATTTTATACTTATACCAATCAAAAGTCCAATGACAACAATACACACAACACCAACAATGATCCCATACCCCCATTTTGGAAAACGTTGCTTTTGTTTCTCATTTTGCATCGTTTTTCTCCATCTACATCTGGATATTTTATTATAACATGAGGGGATCAATTTGATGGGGTAGATGAGATTGGTAGGAACAAGTTTTAATGCTGGAAAGTCAGTCGAGTAATAGGAAAATTGTAAATCCCTGCCTGGATTGGTCCTAAAGAGACTGCATCAGTTTTTCAATCCTTGTAGTTCCTTTAATAATTATTCAACGAAAATGATGAGCCCTGAAAACGAATAGTTTTATTACTCGTACAAAGTGAGGAAAACGATAAAAGCAGCGACATATCTATACTTCAAACACAATGCAAAGGAAGCCATCGAAACCTATAAAACGGTATTCGGTGCTGAGGTTGTTTGTGAATATTTTTACGACGAAGATACAACTGAAGACCAGGACTTGATTGGGAAAGTCTTCCATGCGGAACTTAAAATCGGTGATATGACCCTTTATATCTGCGCTACGGGTGAGGACGCTTCCTTTTCGTCAACGAGATTTATCGTTGAATTCCATGAATAAAGTGAAGCCCAAAATTGCTTTGACCTCCTTTCGAAAATTGGAGAAGCTCTCAGCGAGTTCACAAAAATGGCGTTCGGCCTGACCATCGCCCATATGAAAGATAAATTTGGGATATCGTGGGATATCGTCACTTGTTGATCAGGGCGGAGGGGTTTACCACTCCAGGGCTTGAACGTTCAGTTGGCCTGATACATAAGCACTTATTGTTACAGAATCGGATGGAGATATTTCTCATCAGTAAGAAATCATTGTAAAATAAGGATAGCGTAACGCAGCCCCCCCCCTCACAGCGCAATAATATCACATCGCACAAGAGCCAAATGATATGAAAGGAGCCACTCATGCTGACCACGGTTCGTGATCTACTCCGGATGAAGGGGGATGATGTCTGGTATGTCTCTCCCAAGACGACTGTCATTGACGCGCTGAAGCAAATGGCCGAGAAACGGATCGGCGCTCTACTCGTGCTGGAAGAAGACCAAATCGCCGGGATCGTTTCCGAGCGTGATTTCGTCCGCAGGATCGCTCTCTTGAACACTTGCGAGCTGGATCGCCCCGTCCGTGAGGTGATGACCCAGGAAGTGGTCACCATCCAACCGGACGAAAACATCGAGACCTGCATGGCAGTCATGACCGAGAAACGCATCCGCCACCTGCCGGTGATCGAGCAGGGGAAAATAGTGGGTTTGGTCTCTATCGGCGATGTGGTGAAGGCTATCATCACCAGCCATGAATTCACCATTGAGCAGTTGAGTAAATTCATTGATGGCGGTGCGTACAACCAATAAACGCTATCCCTACGGCACCCATTAATTTATAGTACACCTGAACTTTCGCTCAGTGATTCTTCATGCTGGTTTGGTTTCAGCAAACGCCAAAATGGATCTAGAAGCTACGAATCCCTTGTTGGATTCCGCCCTTCCCCTACCCACGCAAGATGTTCATTCAGGACCGCCTTCATCCGTGAGATCACAGCCGGAATCACCCGTCTGCCCTCCTTTTCAGGCTTCAGGTCTGCGAACTTGAAAGGCGCGCCGAAACTGATCCTGGCATGTGCCTGGACTGACTTTGGGAAGCATAACTGCTGGATGATCTGGATGAATTCAGCCAGCCGGCGTCTGTCCAGACCCTCCCGGCGCAGTTTGGCCAAAGGAGAGTCCCGGAATCGCTTCAGCAGGACATGGCTGGTGATCGTGGGGATTACGACAAGTTCCGGCATCTTTCGCAAGATGATTTCCAGGCTGGGCGACCATTTCGCAAACACATCATCGCCGATGAGGTCTGTAGCCGGATCGGGTTCGATCAACCCTGAACCAAACTGCAGCAGGAGGCCACCTCGCTGCAGATGGTCAAGTGCGCCCCTCAGAGCCAGCATGCCGTCGCTGCCTTCTTTGCTGACCATATGGACATACGTCCGCAGGTGCGGCAGTACCTGGTAGAGACGGGTCTTTGAGACGATCGCGTGCAGGTCGGGCCGGTGGAGAAGGCTGCCGATAGCCATTGAGTCGTAAGCGCCCGGGTGGTTCGCTAGAAGCAGCGTTGGCCCCGAACGGGGGATGTTGGACTGCCCCTTTGCTTCAATCTGCACAACCAGAGAGTCCATCATCACCCGGCACCCCGCCGGCGATCCGCCGGATGCCATCGCCTCATCCACTGCCGCCATATACCGGGCAAACTTGCGAGTCGGGAGGGTAAAAGCCCAACCCAACATCCGGCGCGGGACGCCGCGCCGTCGCATGCCGAGGGCGAAGAAGATCTCATCGGTGATCGCAGATTGGATCGTGCGCACGAGAGAGGCAGAAGTCATGATGATTCATTATAGATTGGATTCATGATTTGAGGAATATTTTGGAGTACCGCATCTCTCCAGAGCTTATAGATTTTCCTATCCCGAAGCGTCAACTAAAGGAAACCGTCGACCTTACGGACACAAACCATATTAGTCATTTGTTCAACCAACGTACTCGTAGTTACGGGTTTTAAGCAAACCACGAGACTTTCACAACAGACAATTTTATGATAGCCATGGGTATCCCTGTCTGAGAAGAATGATACAATTTATTAAGATATCAAAAAAGAGATAAGGGGAATTATGCCAGAAGTCAGCAATAATGCGGCGATTTTTATAGCGCAAAGTTGGCAGGCGCAGAAACGTGCAGAATACTATGAAAGGGACTTAAGATACTGCAACTCTATTGTTTGTCTAATATTTGCCTGTTTCTATTTAGAAGAGACTCTAAATGTAATTAAAGAACAAGATGGAAATAAAAAGAATCATTTAGATTTCTTAGATAATATAAAAAATCCAGGCTTGTTTCAGAAAATGTGTTGGTTTTATAACTCATATATTTCAGAAATTCCAGTAGAAAAATATAAACAATTCGTTGGTAAGGATTTTCATAAAATAATGAGACTATTAAACGATGAATTTGAGAACTTCGATAAATTATATAACTTTCGAAACAATTTATCACACGGAAAAATTAATAATAATATCGCCAAGAATTTCGGGCTTGTTCTCGAACTCAGGCAATCTGCAAAAGATATTGTAGAAAATTTACTAAGTAAAGCCAATTTACAACATATAAGGAACGTTAAATATAAAACAGCAGTTAATAAATTAGTAAGAGAGTATCAAGATGGTACTTAGTGAAAATTATGTTTAGGGTGCGCAGCGTTCCAATGCACACAAAAACAATATAATTATAATGACCAATTTTTCGATACATCATTTATAAGTGGATAATTAATCTGGTGTGTTCAAAACCGGAGTGCACCGACTAAGAACACTCCCTTTCAAGAGTGTCTTCTTGTCAGCCGCCTGCGGGAGTTCAGATTCGCTCCAATCACAGACCCGACCCGTACGCTCTATCCAGAGCAATTTCCCCCATTTATTAAATTCTATGGTATAGTCATTCAGTCTAAGTTGATTAAAATTTAATTTTTCAACGGACCAGGGATTTTTCCCTGGTTTTATTTTGTCAAAAGCCGCTCATGATCATTTAATGGTGTACCGCGATGCGGGGTGAGAGAGCGGACACGGCAGGAAACAACCGCCGTGCGATTAGTGACACCAAAAAGGACTATTTTGTGAATTTTAATACGTTTGCTTTCCAACCGCAAATCAACGCGGGTATTGATAGGGCTGGATTCGACAGCCCAACGCCTATTCAGGCGAAAACCATTCTCCCCATTCTTGAAGGGCGAGATGTGATCGGATTGGCACAGACAGGGACAGGGAAAACCGCTGCCTTTGTCCTGCCGATACTGCAGAAACTGATGAGCGGATCGCGCGGTAAACCACACGCGCTTGTCTTGGCACCCACCCGAGAATTGGCTGAGCAGACCCACACGGTCTTCAAACAGCTTGGGGCAAAAACCGGCTTGCGTTTCATCTCTATTTATGGCGGTGTCAGCTCTAAATCACAGATCAGCCGGCTTCGCCAGGGTGTGGACGTGGTCATCGCCTGTCCTGGACGCCTGTTGGACCTGCACAACCAGCGTGTGATCGATCTTAGAGAGATTAAGATCCTCGTGCTGGATGAAGCTGACCATATGGTCGACATGGGATTCCTGCCAGATGTTCGCCGGATCATCCAGCTGCTGCCAGCAAAGCACCAGTCGCTCCTCTTTTCAGCCACCATGTCAAAAAAGATCAACAGCCTGGTTCAGAAAATGCTTTATGATCCCATCACTGTTGAGATCTCGATCTCTGAACCGCTCAAAACCATCAACCACGCCATCTACAAGGTGGAACAGTTACATAAGCTTGAACTCTTGCTCCAGCTTCTAAACGATGCGAAAAAGGGCCAGGTGCTCGTTTTCACTCGCACCAAGCGCCGCGCCAGCAAACTGGCAGACCAGCTAAATCGTGCCGGGGTCAACTCGACCTCGCTGCAGGGAAACCTCTCACAATCCAAACGGCAAAAAGCGATGAATGCCTTTCGAAAAGGTCAGGTGAAGGTGCTGGTTGCAACAGATATTGCCGCCCGCGGCATTGACGTCATGCAGGTCACGCATGTCATCAATTATGATATCCCGGATACTGCCATCGCCTATACCCACCGCACCGGACGCACCGGTCGAATGGATAATCTGGGTACCGCACTCACGCTGGTGACCCGTGAGGATATGAAAATGGTGCATTCCATTGAACGCCTCATCGGCACGAATCTTGAACAGAGGAAGGTAAAGGGTTTTAAACCGACGCCCCACGTAAACCACCCACAGCCAGCGTACCACCAACGGTCTAGAAGCGCTAAGCGGCACTAATTTTGTGGTAAGGAATCCATAAGCTTGAAGTTATAAATTAAAACTCCTCTTTTCAGAGGGGTTTTTTGTTGGCCCCCTTCTCGGTGGTTCCGCTTCGCTCCTACTCCCTGTGGGAGTTCCGCTTCGCTCCAGAATGGATTTGCCTGTCCCCGTCCAGGGGAAACCGTCGACCTTCGTGAAGCACCCCCGAAGGGGGCACGAACCCGAACCGTGCTCTCTATCCGGGCTGAGCCACGCCCCGTTTATTTTGCTCATCCTTATTCTTCCTGGGAAAGAGGAACGAACGAGAACACCAACGGCCTGATCAGGCATTACATCCCTAAAAACAAAAATTTCAGTAATTTGACGGATGATGACATTGCTTTTGTGGAGGATCAACTAAATGCGAGGCCTCGAAAATGTCTTGGTTTTTAACAACCTGTGATATTCTTAAAAAGTCGCTGTTGCACTTAGTAGTTGAATCTAGCTCATTCCATTCCTCCTTATCAAATCATATATAAGACAAATGAAATATCACATAATCGATGCATTTTATTTTGTTTAATTTATCATTACAAAGTATTGTGTTATCACCATGTTCTGGTTATTTTAGTTATTCCTTTAGGCTGATCGGCATCCAGCTTTTTCGCTTTT
>Ga0075124_10001234_pt1 | contig 11972 bp, 13 predicted proteins | sample AntAceMetag02UKS_FD_69809 | JGI IMG/M metagenome (GOLD analysis project Ga0075124, IMG submission 69809) | Saline lake microbial communities from Ace Lake, Antarctica - Antarctic Ace Lake Metagenome 02UKS | ecosystem: Environmental > Aquatic > Non-marine Saline and Alkaline > Saline | place... | reverse complement strand
CTCATAACGCTGGAAGATATCCTTGAGGAATTGGTAGGGGCCATAAAGGATGAATATGATTAGGCCGCCATCTTTAACTATGAAATACTTTCTCCAACCATGAATTGAAGAGCGAGCGCAGTCCCTGCTCTATGCAACGGGGGAAGCGAGCGAATAAAAAAACAAACATTTTCCTTAACAATCGGAGATTCCCCTCAACTTGTTGCGGGGAGCTTCAATTTATATAGAATAGTGTATGATCGGTTTGAGTATTCTTCATTGGTAGGCAGGAGGGCTTAGTCCTTCTTGGGCGATAGAGCCCTTTTCGTATGATGCCTGAAAATGCCATCGTGATACTTCAACAGCCGCATATATTTGAGAGTTTGATCTCCAGAATAAACTGTCCTTCCTCTTCGGCGCCCTCAAAAATTTCTTGTATCAGAGAGAAAATGAGTGTCTTCGGCCCTTTGATTTCGGTAGCGAATAGACCTGTGTTCCATTCAAGCCCGGAATTTTCTATCAAGGAAAGAATTTTTTCGACCTTTTCATCGATGCGGTCCGTTATTACAGGAACATAACTTATCTGACAGGCAATTATTTTCTCCATGCCACACATATAAACCCCCCTCTTTTCTCCATTTTTAGTTTTTCCTCCATGAAGGGAGTAATGGCGGTCTCGTCAGTGTCGGGCGGGGTGAAGAGGCATTCTTTCATTGCGATCATGTGCCCGGGTTTCAGCTTTTCTATATCCTCAGGTGTGGCGAGTTTTGCATATTTGAAGACGGTATTTTCCGTAAATGCGGGGGAGGTATATAGCCTTCCCCAATCACTCTCCCGGTTGATTGTTCCCAAGATGATGGTGCCGCCGGGTTTTGTAACCCTGACCATCTCTTCCAATGCATTTTCGGGATCCTCGAGAAATTCAAAGACGGCCATCGAGAAGACGCAGTCAAAAGATTCATCCGCAAAATCAAGGCCATGCGTGTCCATGGCGATAAATTCTATCTCAAGCCCATCGGCCGCAGCCCTCTTTTTTGCAATGGCGAGCATTTCTTCGGAGACATCGATTCCGACGACTCGGTATCCCATCTTCGCAAGTTTAAAAGAGAAGTTTCCCGTACCACATCCGATGTCGAGGACCCTTTTCCCCCTCTCAAGCGATAGCAGGCTGAAGGCGCACTCCGTTTCTACCTCATCAACAAATTTCCCGAGTTTCGTTTCATACCAGCTGTCATAGGCAGCTGCCTCGTCGTCAAAAACTACCATAGAAATCCCCGTATAAATTCATTATTCCTGCATTAAATCTAATAGGTTCCCGTCGGTGAGCTGCGATTAAATTCTGTTACCTGTCTTTTATCTCAAATATGTTGCCGGAACGATCACGTAGAAATACGATGTCGTCCCTCGATTCTCTCTCGATCCGTGTGACAGGAAATCCCTTTGATTTTGCTTTTTGTATGATATCGTTCCTGTCCTCTATGGAAATGCAGATATGATTGTAAACAGGGGTTTGCTTCTTTTCTGTGAGGAATACTTCCATAAAAAAATCCTCACCGGAGAGAAGTGCTACGGGAACCCTGTCACCTGTGCCGAAGAGTTTTTCCGATACATCTTCGTAGAGCTCGAATTTTCTTTCCTCTTTCAGCCCCAGCAGATCTTTGTAGAACGCGTTGATATCGTTCTTCTCATTGATTGTTATTCCAATATGTTCAAGCATGGTTACCTCGATCTATCAAAAGTAGGGATATACAATATCACACTTATTGACTCTTATAAATGACCCCATTCAATTACGATTATTTTGATCAATAGAGCTCGCACCAAAGAGACAGAATCATGCGTGAGAGCCCTGCGCTCATTCTTATCAGCAACAGAAGGGTGATCAAAAACGATAGGTTGCCCCCGCCTTGAGCACCCTGGTTTCGGCCGTAAGTTCCTTTGTCATGCGGTCGAGGGCGTAATCACAGGTGTCGTGTCCTGAAAGATACACCTCTTTAGGGCCGGCAGCATTGATAGCGGCTATGGTGCGGCTCAAATCATCGTCGGTAATCCGCTGCCATGGGGGTTTGCCCGTGCCGAAAATCGTCTGGAGTTTAATGCCGGCACGGTTGCCTCTCCCATCGGTAATGGGGAAATGAAGCCCTCCTCCAACGGCATAGAGCGGCTCGTCGGTGAGGTGTTTTACCATTTCTAAAATAACTTCAATAGTGGGGTGACCGCAGCCGGTGAACACCACCAGACCCTTGCCCTTGACTCGGGCCAAAAGTGCCTGTTCTTCCGTGTGACCGAGGAGGAACAGCCTTCTGGCCAGAGGACCGGTGGACGCAATGCCGGCAGTAAGGAGTTGCGGTCCCTCGACCAGCCGGGCGTCAAATCCCTCGGCTTTAGCCTTGTCAGGCAGAAAACAGATCTTTTGCTCTTTAGGCATCAGCTTTTCGGGTACCGTTACCCTCAGTGATCGCTGGGCAGACATCCCTCCCATATGATCACAGTGAAGGTGCGAGATTGTAAGGGCATCCACCTGATTCAGATTAAAACCAAGCTTGTCGGCGTTATGAGTGAATGCCGGACGGGCCGGACCAAATCCGACGTCAAAGAGCATCGAACCCAATTCATTCCTGAAAAGATAGGACACACCGGCATCACCGATGAATCCTTCCTCTTTTTTCCATTCCACCAGTACTGTCAACTCCAGAAAATCGAGTTCGGGCAATTCAAGGTGTTCGGCCCGGTGAATGCGATCTTCGTTCAGATCGACGACATCTTCGCGACCCTTCTGAAATCGCCGGTTTTTGACAAGCAACAGGGGGATGATAACCGGAGAAGTCACGGCCACAATTGGCCACCATAAAGGCGATATGCGAAACGACATTTTGAACCCTCCTTTTGTAGTTAGAAACTTTTAGGCGTCTGACAGTTTATGAAATTATTACCATGAAATGAACTGAACAGCGAGCACATTCCCCGTTGCTTGCAGCGGGGTTAGCGAGCGAATAAAAATATAATTTTTCTTAACAGTCGGAGATTCCCCGCAACTTGTTGCGGGGAGCTTCAATGCGCTCGCTATTCAATTCAGCAGTCAGCTTTTGTATTTTTTCTGTCACGGAACTTTCGATCTGATTTTGTCATAATCAGACCAAAGATTCACTTTAGGACCTCTTTGGTTTAGCGTGTTTCATGGAGTCTCGGTATTTAGACGATACTGCTTGCCTGCGCGTTGGCATGAACTGAAGAGCGAGCATTCCCCGCTTTATGCGGCGGGGTTGGCGAGAGAATAAGAAATACATTTTTCCTTAACAGTTGGAGATTCGCCGCAATGTGTTGCGGGGAGCTTCAATGAATTGTTATCGAATGGTAACTTGTGAGAGGGAAGACATCATATAGGAAAGGGCCATTTCATAGGAATCCTGAGAAACAGATTCCGCCTTTACAAGGCCCCATGCGCGCGAACTTTGCGCCAAACCCATGGCCTGCCATTGCTCGAAACATTTGCCTCTTCTGTCCAGTAACTTGATGCGAAGCCAGGTAGTTGCTATCCAATCATCATCATGCCTGAGAAACGGCCGATGCTCGATGATGTCGATAATCAGGGTATAGTGATCCGGAGACTGTTCCACCTCCCGGGAAGATAGTGAAGCCATTACCTGTCCTTTGAGAAAGGCCTTGAGTCCATCCGTTGCCTCTTTTTCAGGCCGAAGGTCATTAACCTGAACATCAACAATTTTAGCAGGAATTCCAGGAAGTTCATAGGTCGTACTGGGCAGACGGGTAGCGTGCTTCTTTGTCTCTGCGCATCCAGCAGCGAAAGTAGTGACAAGAAGTATACAAAAGAGTACTTTGCCAATATTATGCACGAATTTGATCATCGGTGTACTTCTACAGCAAACACTATGCCAACAACGCAACCATACGATATAGTTGTAATAAACAGGAAGTATCGTATGGGACTCATGTCAAAAGTGTAAAGTATTTGGACACTCGAAAATACGTTACCCGCTGCGGTTGTATAATAGATATAATAATATCATATTGTTAGGATGCAAATACAACTGTAAAATATCTTGACAGTTTAGGGGGGCGTGAATAGGGATTGTTTAGCTATGCAGGATGTCTGATATATGTACGAGTTTTATGTCGGGATCTTTATAGTACTTTATATAATCTCCGATGGCCTTTGCTGTCACTTCGTGAGGATGTCCAATTCCGATTGCATGTCCGTGCCTTTGTGCCTGTTGACTGAGCAGATGAAGCTGATGAAGAATTTTCGTTTCATCGCGGGAGTTATCGAGAAAGACATTCCTGCGTTCGGTTGTCATATGCAGCTTTCGCGCGGTTCCATATGCCTTTGAGAGGCTTGAAGTGCGGCTGTCGATAAAGAAGAGATCTCTTTCTTTAATAGTCTTGAGAGCATCTGTTATTTCATGCTGACACTCCGTGAACTTCGACCCCATATGATTATTAACACCGATAGCAAAGGGCACATCGGAGATATTATCGTTTATCGTTTTGCCAATCTTTTTTCCTCTGTCTCCTACATAAAGCGCTCCGGGGCCCGGATCAAGACGGGAGTTGTAAGGTTCCATAGGCTGGTGAAGCATGATTTCATGTCCTTCGTGATTGATTTCGTGAGCGAGTAATTGAGAGTTTCTGAGGCGAGGCAAGATTGAGAAGGTAATGGGAACACCCATTTTAAGAAACCGATATGCCTGGGATTTTCTGTATCCAATATCGTCAATGATCAGGGCCACCCGGGGCCGTAAAAAAGACTTCCCCCTCTGTACTCCATAGGCAAAAGCCCTGGAGAACATAGCAAGATTCAGAAAACTTCCAGCCATTACGAGGGTACCTCTGTACAAAAAGCTTCTTCTATCCATTTTTTCGCCGCTTCAAGTTAGTCAGAATTGTGGGAACCCTTCCCCCTTTGGTAATGGAAATAGAAAGCTTTTAAATTATCCGACAGATACAATATATTGTATCTGTTGTCAAGTAAAATACCATATGTAGAAAATGGGTGAAATATTGTAAGGAGGAGAATCTCTTTGCAGTAAGTGAAGGCGAGGATTATGATATGTAATATCATATAGTTATTGATATTCTATGGAGCAGTATGCCTGGTTCCCGAAGAAAAAAAGCAATAATATGAATATATAGGCTGCCCCCGATTTTTCCCGATATCCCTCTCACTTTTTCGTGACGCTTTACTGTAATGACGAACTGGTGAGCGAGCGCATTACCCGCAACTTGTTGCGGCGACCTTCAATGATGCACCAGTCGCAGGAATGTGTTAGGGAGTCGCTGTACAATAATTTATACTCGGGGAAACGGCGCTCTCGGAAATGGAAAATGCTTTATGTCATTAATATGGATTAATAATATTTCAATGAGTTTCGGCGGGCCACTGCTGCTCGACGGCGCGTCGCTCCAGATTGAAGCGGGTGAACGAATCGGGCTTCTCGGACGAAATGGTTCAGGAAAGTCTACACTGATGAGGCTGCTTCATAAGGCCATTGTTCCCGATGCGGGCGAAATTTTTTGTGGTGGTGAAGTTCGCGTCTCTCTCATGCCTCAGGATATTGATGAGCTTCCGGGCACTGTCTATGATGTGGTTGCCTCGGGGAGTCAAAAACACCTGGATTTATTGCGGGTATATCATGATTTGACCCTGCAGATGACGGGCAGCGATGATCAACTACTGCTGCATAAAATCGAGCAAGTCCAGCACCAGCTGGAAGCGGCGGGTGCCTGGCAATACCACCGCAAAGTCGAGGGCGTGATTTCCCGACTTTCTCTGGATGAACAGGCCGAGTTCCGACTTTTATCGGCGGGACTAAAACGGAGGACGTTGCTGGCACGCGCGCTGGTGAGCGATCCGGATATTCTGCTTCTTGATGAACCAACGAACCACCTGGATATTGTTTCCATCCTCTGGCTGGAAGAACTTCTGCAAGGCTTTGATAAAACACTGATGTTTGTTACGCACGACCGGACATTTCTGCAAAATATCGCTACCCGTATCGTTGAAATAGACCGGGGCAAGCTTTATTCCTTTTCCTGTAATTACGCAAAATACCTTACGCAGCGTCAGGCGATGCAGGAGGAGGAAGAAAGACACTGGCAAACATTCGACAAAAAGCTGGCCAGGGAAGAAATCTGGCTCCGGCAGGGCATCAAGGCGCGGCGAACGCGCAATGAAGGCCGCGTGCGCGCACTTATGCAGCTGCGAGAGGAGCGTGTTCGCAGGCGCGAGCGAGAAGGGAACGCCCGGTTCGCTGTTTCGGAGGCCAGGCGTAGCGGTAAGCTGGTAGTCGACGCCGAAAAGATCAGTTTTGCCTATGGCGATAAGAAAATAATTGATACCTTTTCCACCACGATTTTGCGCGGAGACAGGGTCGGCATTATCGGCCCCAACGGTTCCGGCAAGACCACGTTGCTCAAGGTATTGCTGAGCGAACTGCCCATCTCCGGCGGAAAGATACGGCTGGGCACAGGGATTGCGATTGCCTACTTCGATCAACTGCGCTCACAATTAGACGAAACCAAATCCATCAAGAATAATATAACTGATGGTAGCGATACGGTTTTCATCGGCGGTGCTCCCCGGCATATTGTGGGTTATTTGCAGGATTTTCTTTTTCCGCCCGAGCAGATTCAGGCGCCTGTTGCGTCCCTTTCCGGCGGCGAACGAAACCGTCTGCTTCTGGCCAAGCTCTTTGCCACGCCCTCCAATATTCTGGTGCTGGATGAACCAACCAATGATCTCGATGCGGAAACGTTGGAACTACTGGAGATTCGTCTTTTGGAATACAGCGGCACTATTTTGCTTGTCAGCCATGACCGGACGTTTCTCAATAACGTCGTCACCTCAACCATTGCCCTGGAAGGGGAAGGACGATTGCAGGAATATGTAGGCGGCTACGATGACTGGCTCCGGCAGAACGGTAAATCGGATAACCTTTTACACGCCGCGCCGAAGGAGTTAAAAGCTAAAAGGGGAAGGCCCCCGCGTGAAAAGCGCAAACTCTCTTTTAAAGAAACGCGGGAGCTTGAAGCGTTGCCGCAAAAAATTGAGGAGATGGAAAAAGCAAAATCAGAGCTGCTGAAATTATTAAATTCTCCGGATTTCTATAAAGACCATGACCATGTGCGGATGACGACAGCCAATACAAAGCTTGAGGAAGTGGAGGCCGATTTAACATTGGCTTATTCCCGCTGGGATGAGTTGGAAGAACTTGTTACAAGCCTTGGTAATCGATCATAAGGAGAAGAAGATGAACCTATCCGATATGCGCTTTCCCCGTCAGTTGGAGGCGGAAGGTTCTGTCGAAATTATTCGCAGGGAATTGATGGCACGCACAACAAGGCTCTGGACCGGGAGCAACATTGATGTGCCCCTTATTACCCTGAGTGAACCGCTGAAAATTGCGCTGAAGAAGGCACGGCTTCAGGGCCGGATTCGCTTTGGCTTCGAGCCGATCTTTGAAAAACTTGCCAGTGAAAAAAGAGGAATTGACAATGTTCGCAGGCAAACTGATGCCCCCTATGGGGAACGGGTCTCCAGGCTGCTTTTATTTTCTAATGATGGTGCGGAGCGTTTCTATCGCCATATCGAGCAGGTCATGCAGGCGCATGCACCCAGATTGCTCGGCTGTCTTCTGAATATTAACGGCGCCGATCTGGGTGAGTTGTTTACGGGTGAAGGAGGAGTAATAAAGATCATTATGGCTGAGCATAAGGATGGTGTCTCTGACGTTCTGCGGGCCCTTGTCTCCGGTCATGATGGAAATTCACAATAGTTGATGGTGGGGTGTCTCGGGGATTCCCCTCAACGTGTTGCGGGGATCTTCAATTGGGAAGCGAGCGCATTCCCCGCTGCTTGCGGCGGGGTTAGCGAGCGAATAAAAAATAAACATTTTCCTTAACAATCGGAGATTTCCACAACTTGTTGCGGGAATCTTCAATTTTCCAGTTTCAATTGCCTGATTAAAAAACTGTCCAGTTGGTTGGCAAAATTTTGGCGGTCTTTTTTACTGAAGGCGGCCGGGCCGCCTGTTACCATGCCGTTATCTCTCAGATCCTTGAGCAAATCACGCATGGCAAGCCGATCTTTGATATTGTTCTCAGTATAGAGTGTTCCTCTGGGGTTCATCGCAAAAGCTTTTTTGGTAACTACCCGGTCGGCAAGCGGTATATCGGCTGTTATCACGAGATCACCCGGTTGCACTAACTCTGCAATTCGGTCATCGGCCACATCGGCTCCCTCAGGAACCAGGATCATAGACAGGTTTGCCAATTTCTCCAGACGCAGCGGGTTATTAGCCACAAAAATCAACCCCAGCTTCAATCGTACGGAAGCCTTTATCAGGATATCCCTGACTCCCTTCGGAAAAGCATCTGCATCAATATATATCTGCATTGAAATCCTGTTTATTATTACGCAAACTCAAGGCCTTGCAGCCTCTTGCGTTAGATTATTTCTTTCACCCGACCGACGATCCCGTTTTCCAGGCGCACCTTTATCCCGTGCGGATGCGTGCCTGATTTTGTCAGAATATTCTGCACGACGCCTTCGGTCAACATGCCTGAGCGCTGATCCTGCTTTTGCACAACTTTTACACGGGCACCCACTGTAATATCGGCGCGGTTAGTTCCATTCATTCAGCATATCCTCAAAATTAATTTACACAGCACCACAACACGTTGTCGAGAATTCCAGGGAACGCATACATGTCTTCCGATTTCCCCCATTCGGCTCATCGAGCGGGTCAATCGTTTTGGGACAGTTTCTTTCGCGCGAGCAGGGCAATGACGAGGCATCCGACCGATACGGCAAGGCAGAGAGAAAAGGCGTTCTGATAGGCCTCGGGCGGATAACTACCATTGACCTGTCCCACCCTGTTAATAATGGCCCCCGTCCAAACCTGAAAAATCGCGATTCCCAGCATTGGGAAAGGATTAATTAAGCCCGTGGTGAGACCGAGGACAGAACCGGGGGTTGATTCGCGGATCATCGTCCAGATGATGGTGAACAGGCCACCGGCTGTGCAACCGATAACAAACATCACGATCATAACACCTGTAATCCCCCACGGAATATGACTGATAATCAATCCTGCCCACATAGTGGTCATGATAAAGAGGAGACAGATGAGAAGTGTCATCTTGTTTCGAAAGACACGGCTGCCGAGCCATCCCCACAGGGGGGACCCCGCTATAAATCCCAGGGGAATCAACATGTTTATCTTACTGGCATGAGTGAGCTCAATACCAAACCGTGACATGAGGTAGGGCGTGGCCCAGAGACCCTGGAGCGAAAGGTAGGTACCGGCAATCCCAAAGAAGAGACTTCCATAAACCCAGAAGCGAAAGGAGATTAGTACCGACACAATCGAAGGAGAGGCTTTCCGGGGTGGCGGGTTTTCAGATGCATCGGAGGAGTTGACTGGTGATTGGACTTGTGTATGATCACGGGTAAAGAAAAATGCTGCCAGTGCAAGGATAACGGTTATTCCGGCAATAAGTTGAAAGCTTATCCGCCAGCCGTATGCCTGTGCCATCCATACAAGGGGAGTAGTTGCGACGAGAGCACCCAGATTTCCTGCCGCAAGAAACAGGCCGACCATGGTGGAAAACTCTTTTTTCTCAAACCATTGCGAGAAGGCCTTGAGGGCCGGAACATAAACGCCGCCGACTCCGAATCCGATAATAGCACGCCCAACAGACGCCCAGCCAATAGTAGGGGCAAAACCGAAGATAAGACACCCGAGAGTCGCTATCAGAGTCCAGAGAGAGATCACCCGCCGCGGACCCAGACGGTCGGTCAGGTAGCCGACAAAAGGCTGTTCGAAGGCATAGACATAAAAGTACATAGAGGACATAAAGCCCAGAGCGGAGGCATCGGTCTGAAACGTAGCCAGGAGATCTGGGGCGATAACCGACGTGGATACTCTGTGAAAATAGACGAAAAAATATATTGAAGATATAATGCCGAAAACGATCCAACGATAGGGATCTCGAGCGGGCGGAATATTTTCCGGTTTTATGATGGCAGCACCATGGCTCCCAATTTTTGTCGACATCTAATGCGTATATATCCTTTCAGGTACTGAAGCTCCCCGCCCACAGGGCGGGGCTTCCCGGTAAGGAAATCGAAGATTCATGAGCCGAAGGCGAATAATATATTCCTTTTTAATTGCGCCCCTTACCCCGCCTACAAGGCGGGGCTTGCGGGTGCGCTCCCGGTCAATTCGCGGCCGCAAACTACCCCATGGCCGATCATACTGGAGGGGGAAAAGGGGCTGACTATATATCAGAGCCTTGTGGATGTCAAACATGTAAAATGACTCGGATTCACCGCCTGATTTTCATGTTTCAGTTTTACCCACTTCCGGGGTTAATTTTTCAGAGTATTCTCAGCGATACAGTATCGAAGGGGTTTCTGCCTCCACGGGACAGTATACCTGTTTCTCGGAGAAAAAAAGCAATAATATGAATATGTACACTGTTCACCGATTTTCCCTTATCGGCATTTTCCTGAACTCCTTAGATGACGGATTTAGGTAAATATGCAACAGTACAAATGGAAATATTGAAGAATGATATACCTTGACTTTGCTGAGAATAAGAGTACGCTTCAATCATCATAGTGGTAGACGAAGAAAAATTGAATAATTGCCCTTCCCGTATAGGGAGGTGAAGAATGAATCTTTCAGCCCTGTCTTTTATTGTGACGGGGTTTTTTGTTTGTAAGGGCATAAAACAAGGATATTGAATTTATGTCATCTTTATTAAAATTGAACTCTTGGAGTATTAAAAGAAGCGGGAGATGCAGAGGGGTTAAAGAAACGAGACCACCATTGAGAAAGGATTGATCGATGAAAGAAGAGATGGCAGCGAAGGTTAAATACGGGGTCTGGGGTCTGATTTGCGGGGCCATTGTCGCAATGATCATCGGGTTTGCGTGGGGGGGGTGGACAACTTCCAGCACAACCCAGACGATGAGCGATGAGGCGGTCTTGTCGAGTCAGGCAGCGATCTGCGTCGCCCAATTTATGAAGGATCCGAATCATGAGGCGAAACTTAAAGAATTTGAGGGAATGGATAGTTGGAAGCGATCTGACTTCATTGAAAAAGAGGGCTGGGACAAAATGCCCGGGCAGGAAAAGGCTGACGATGGTGTAGCTCGTTCATGTGTCGCAGGGATTGAAGTTCTGGTCAAGAAATAAGACAAGCAATTAAATTCTAACAGGAAATGCATTTTTTGTGCACGCAATTTGTCCGCCGAATAGTTCGGCGACACTATAAAGGGTTCCCAGAAGGAACCCAATACGAAGGAGGAATAGAGATGTCGGAAGGAACAGTGAAGTGGTTTAATGATTCAAAGGGGTTTGGCTTTATCGAGCAGGAAGGTGACAAAGATCTTTTTGTGCATCATTCGGCGATCCAGGGAGAAGGTTTCAAATCCCTGGCCGAAGGTGATCGGGTCAGCTTTGATGTTGTCCAAGGCCAAAAAGGTCCGGCTGCGGAGAATGTTCGCAAGCTGTAGGACCTTACCTTATTGGGGGGGGTGTTGATCTGTGACATGCCCCTCGACATGGATAATGAGAAACAATATTTTATAATCGACGAGATACTGCGATGCGCGTATTGAGTCTATTCTACTGGATGTAAACGGAAAGAGAATCATAGGGTCTTTGTGGTGATTGTCACCCCCATAGACCGGATATTGAATGATGGACTCCAGTAAAAGACAAGACGGTATTCGCGGCTCTCGTTTTTTTAAAAACAACCAACGTCCCAAACAGGCTCAGGAACCATTTCCCCTCTCATCCTCCCCCATATACCTGTCCATGGCTTTTTTATTGAAGCCTTGCTGAAGTCCAATAGAACACGAAGACATCAGTTACTTCCGTAAGATCTTCCAGCGGCACACGGGCCTCCGTCCGAAGGAGTACCAGCGGCTCTTTCAGTAGGGAGCTCAAGTCTCATGGCATGCC
>Ga0075124_10001233_pt1 | contig 11972 bp, 9 predicted proteins | sample AntAceMetag02UKS_FD_69809 | JGI IMG/M metagenome (GOLD analysis project Ga0075124, IMG submission 69809) | Saline lake microbial communities from Ace Lake, Antarctica - Antarctic Ace Lake Metagenome 02UKS | ecosystem: Environmental > Aquatic > Non-marine Saline and Alkaline > Saline | place... | reverse complement strand
TTGGTGATAGTGGGCGTCTGAGTGGATGTAGGGGTAATCGTAATCGTAGGCGTCTGTGTTGGTGTTCCCGTAATCGTCGGTGTCAGCGTAATAGTGGGTGTGGACGTAACTTGATAAACAGCATGCAAGATACTGTTATATGAGCCGATATAAATCGTCCCGTCTTCCGCTATAGCCGACGATGATGTTACCCAATCTCCACTCATATAAGTCCACAATAAGGAACCATTTGAATTAAGGCTGTAGAGATTCGAATCCCAAGAGGCTACATAAATATTCCCCTCTGAATCTAAAGCCGGCGAGGAATCAACCCAGTACCCGGTTCCGTAGCTCCATGATAACGAACCATCGGAATTGATACTGTAAATCTTTGTATCATCTGAGCCGATATAAACCTCACCGCTAAAACCTATGGCTGGCGATGATAAGATACTTCCACCACTCCCATAGCTCCACGATAAGGAACCGTCAATATTTAAACTGTAGAGATTCGCATCATATGAGCCCATATAGACCTTACCGTTAGAACCTATGGCTGGCGATGATAAGATACTTCCACCACTCACATAGCTCCACGATAAGGAACCGTCAGTGTTTAAACTGTAGAGATTTTGATCATATGATCCTATGTAAACATTGCCGCAAGAATCTATTACAGGCGAGGAATTGATCCAATCCCCGGTTGCGTAGCTCCACGATAAGGAGCCATTAGTATTGAGGCTATAGAGATTGTTATCATAAGATGCTATGTAAATCTTACCGTCAAAGTTAATGGCTGGTGAGGAACCGACCCAATTCCCGGTTGCGTAGCTCCACGATAAGGAGCCATCAGAATTGATGCTGTAAATCCTTGTATCATCTGATCCGGTATAGATTTTACCGTCAAAGCCTATGGCCGGTGAAGATTCGATCAACCCCCCCGTTACATAGCTCCATGATAAGGAGCCATCGGAATTAAATCTGTAGAGATTGTTATCATCTGAAGTTATGAAAATCTCTCCGTCGGGACCTATGGCAGGAGAGGAATAGATAGTATTTCCGACTTTATAACTCCATTTCAGACCAGCGGCGGCAGAGCCCTGATACTGGCTGCGACCCGTATGCTGTAAATCATGACGGAACATTGGCCAGGGGGCATATGGTGTGGCAGTGATTGTTGGCGTATTTGTAACTGATGGCGTTTGAGTAATGGTAGGTGTCAGAGTAATTGTCGGTGTTAGCGTGATCGTTGGTGTAGGGGGCGGCGTCCCCGTATAAGTCGGAGTTAACGTAGGGTCCTGGAAGCAGTATATTCTTTTGTCCAAAGATCCCACATACAAACGACCGTCAGATCCGATGGCGGGGGAAGACCACACATCACCTCCTGTCATGTAACTCCACAAAAATGATCCGCTTTCACTCAATGCGTAGATATTATTGTCAGCACTTCCAATATAGAGATGACCGCCCCAATCTATAGCGGGTGAAGATCGCACTGCGTCACCGAACTCATAAGTCCAATAAATTGACGCGTCACTATTAAGTGCGTACACATTACTATCATCACTGCCAACATAGAAACGCCTCTTAGTAGAATCTATAGCGGGTGAAGAATATACAAGTCCCCCCGTCAAATAGCTCCCATATAATGAGCCGTCAAAATTGAGGGCGTAAATATAGTGATCTTCACCGCCTACATAAACTAGCCCATGATCAGAGTCTATGGCGGGTGAAGACTCTACAACATCTCCGGTCACATAGTTCCATGAGAGGGAGCCGTCTGTCGTGTTAAGGGCATAGATAATGAGATTATTACTACCCACATAGACACGCCCACCAGAACTTGTGGCAGGAGAAGATTTCACCAAGTTTCCTGCATTATATGTCCATATAGATGAGCCAGATATCCTGTTGAGGGCGTATATATAGTAATCATCACTCCCTATATAAACATTCCCGACTGCGTCTATGACAGGTGAAGACTGCACAGCACCTCCGGTTTTATAAGTCCATAAAGTTGTGCCATAAGTAGCGTCCACAGCATAAATAATAGTGTCTTCGCTACCCACATAAACACGACCGTAATAGTCTATAGCAGGTGAAGAATACACATCATTACCGGTCCCATATTTCCATAAGAGGGTACCGTTGGAGTTGAGGGCATAGATCTTATCGTCATTACTGCCTATATAGACCCTGTTGTCAACACCGACAGCCGGAGAAGAATATATCTCGTCCCCGGTTATGTAGCTCCACGCAAGGAAAGCAGTCTGTGGACCGTTATAATAAGCGCTCTGTCCAGTGTGTTTCATATCATAGCGGTACATCGGCCAGGGAATTACCGTACCTGTCGGCGTCGGTGCCGGTGGGACCGGTGTGCTCGTCGGAACAGAAGGCGTATTCGTGGGACTGGCTGCTGGGACCGTCTGGGTGGCTGGTGCGGTAAATTGTGCAGGGGCCGTGAAGGTAGGGGGCGCCGTGAAAGTCGGCGGCGCGGTGAAGGTCGGGGGCGCCGTGAAACCCGCCACGGCTCCGGAAGTCGGCTGTGGTGTTGGAGCAACTCCTCCCTTCGGCGTGTTAGTAGGAATAGCGGTGGGAGTGGGAAAGGCAGAGGCAGAAAACGCCAGGCACAGCACGAGGGCGAGCGCCGCACCCTTCAAAACCGTCACTTCGCGATAATGCAACTGGATCCTCCCTTTTATATTGTACGTATGAAGCAGGAAAAGGTTTGAATCTGCCTTCAGAAAGTATCGCACAAAGCTTGAGGTATGAAAATATGGAAATAATGAACCGGGAAGACGTGAAACGTGGAACGGAGAAAAAGAAACAAGAAACAAGAAACGAACGAATAACCAATGAAGAGACCAAAGACCATAGACCGAAGACTAAAGATAAAAACAAAAAGAGAATTAGCACCTGAATAAACCTGATTTACCTGAAAAATAAAAAAACTAAAATAATTATCAGAGAAATCAGGTGCGATTTATTCTTATTCTCTACTTCTTTCTTTAACGATATACGAAATACGCTGTACGCAGAACGCTGTACGATATACGAAACACGCCATCGGGAGTCAGGAGAAGGCGGGGGCAGCCGCGGTCTGGGCCTCTTGATATATCCCCTCTTCCCGCAGGTAATTCCGCAGGCGCTTCACGTGCTCCCACATGTCCTTCTTCTTGCGCGGGTCCCTCAGGAGGAATGCCGGGTGGTAGAGGACCATGAACTGGATACAGGGGTATTCGCTGATGTTGAAGAACCTGCCGGCCTCCTCTTCCATCTTGAAGTCCCCCCTTTTCTCGCAGAAGTGCTTCAGGGCTACTGCGCCCAGGAGAATCACAACCCTGGGCCCGACCAGCTTTATCTGTCTATCCAGGAAGGGGCGGCACGCCCTTACCTCGTCGGAGAGCGGCGACCGGTCAACCGGCGGGATGCACTTGACCACGTTGACGATCAGCATGTCCCTGTTCGTGTCCAAGTCGATGGACGCCATGATCTTGTCGAGGAGCTCTCCGGCGTGGCCCACGAAGGCAACCCCCATCCGGTCCTCGTTCTCACCCGGCCTCTCGCTTATCACCATGATCCGTGAGCCGGGATTCCCCCTGTCTATCACGATCTTCTTCCTGCTCCTGGAAAGGGGGCAGAGGCGGCAATCGTAAGATGAGAGATGGTCCTTGAACTCGTCGTAGGTATCGGAGGTGAGTATCCTGTTGTGGGTATCGTCGAAGAGGTCGAATTGTACCATGGTGCAGCCTGCCCTTACGGGCCGATTATAAACCTCCATATTTAAAAGCCAAACATTTTTTTAAAAAAATTAACCGCAAAGGCGCAGAGAACGCAAAGAAAAAAGAGGAAGAATAGTAGACGGGATAACAGGATTAACAGGATAGAAAAAAAGAGGGAACAACAGTATTCTTTATCCTGTGAATCCAGTTAATCCTGTCTGATTCTGTCTGTTACTATTTTTTTCTTCTTCCCTGTTTTCCTTGATATTCCTTGATCTTCCCTGTTTTCCCTGCATTAATCCTTTTGCTCTTTGACGGTGATCGGGGTAATCTTTGTATCTCAAGGTCATGAGGAAGAAGAAACTCAACGTCGCCGTGATCATGGGCGGGCGCACCGCCGAGCACGAGATCTCGCTCCAGACGGGCGAGATGATAGTCAACTCCCTACCGCGCAGCAGGTTCAATGTAAAGCCGGCCGTCATCACGCGGCGGGGCCGCTGGATCGTGCGGCGCGGGTACCTGCCGGAAGGCAACTGGAGCCGCAGGCTCTTCAAGGGGAGAAAAGGCACGGGAATCGGCGCGGCGCTCACCACGCTGGAGAACGACAGGGTGGACGTTGCGTTCATAGCCATGCACGGCCCATACGGCGAGGACGGTACGATACAGGGCCTCTTCGAGATCATGGACCTGCCCTACACCGGCGCCAATGTCATCGGAAGCAGCATCGGCATGGACAAGATAAAGTTCAAGGAGCTGCTCCTCTTTCACAAGATCGGGGTACCGGCCTACATCACAGTCAGCAAGGAAGAGTGGAAGAAAGCGCCCGCTGCGGTTGTCCGGCGGATCGAGAGGGGCATCGGCTACCCTTGCGTGGCGAAGCCGCCGAGGCTCGGCTCCAGTGTCGGGCTGGCCATCCCGTCTTCCCGAAAAGAGCTGAAAGAGGCCCTGTCACACATCTTCGAGCTGGACAGGCTTGCAATAGTGGAAAAATATATCGAGGGCACGGAGCTCACCTGCGCCGTCCTGGGCGGCGGCCCCGGCAAGCCCCCGGTCGCCCTGCCCGTCACAGAGATCGTGCCGAAGACGAGCAGCTACTTCGACTACAAAGCCAAGTACACACCCGGCGCGACGGAGGAGATAACGCCGGCCCGGATAGACGGCAGGACGACGGCGCGCGTCAAGAGGACCGCGCTTAAGGTGCACCGGATCATAGAGGGGGGCGGGATGTCCAGGACGGACATGATCTTGAGCCGGGGCAGGCTCTACGTCCTCGAGACGAACACGATCCCGGGAATGACGAAGACCTCGCTCCTGCCCCAGGCGGCCAGGGCGCACGGCATAGATTTCCCCGAGCTGCTGGAAAAGATCGTGGACCTCGCCATGGAGGCCCACCGCGTCAAGAAATCCTTCCGCCACTAAATCGCCTACGGCAATTTAGATAAATAATAATCCAGGGGGCGCCAGACTTAATTAAGTCTGGCGCCCCCTGAATTATTTCTCATAGTCCCTCAATATCGGCCCCCACAACTTCTCGTACGCCTCGTCGCCGACCTGCTTCCTCGCGGCCTTGACGTCCTTCCTCAAACGGCCCCCGTACTCCCCGCCGTACAAGCGCCTGTACTCATCCTCGACCTGCGCCACGGCCTCCTCCCTCTCTTTCTCGGTAAGGAACGGGGCCGGTTTAAGACCGAGCAGGCCGGACTCCTCCTCAACCGCCACGTGGTATTCCTTCTCGGGGACGTTCATGTACGCCACCTTCATGAAAAGCGGGTATATGAGCTCCTCCAGGAAGAGGAAGCCGAAGAGGAGCAGGAGAGTTGCGACGACGATTATCGGCAAAAGCACCGTTAAAGTCGGCAGGCTGTTTAGCTCGAATTTCATTTCCGGATCTGCCCGCCGGCGCCTGACGCCGCAAGCAGGGCGATAACAACACCGGCAGCGACGGCCCCGTTTGGATATACCGCCCGCCCGATCATCTTCCCCCGCTCCCGGAGACGCCGCCCGCGCAAACAGGGACAAAAGGTAACAGCCCGGCAAGCGGGCTAGATATTCTCGTAGATAGCCTTTTTGATCTCCCCGTAGTCCGCCGGGAGATCCACCGGAAGGTTCGCGAACCGGCTCTCAACCTCATCAAGCTTCCCCTCGTGATACCTGGTCTTGAACTCGGTGAACTTCAAGCCGTTGGCTGTGGAGATAACAACGACACGCTCCCGCCGCCCTATCTTGCCGGCCTCCAACAGCTTCAGCAGCACCGCCAGCGCGACGCCGGTATGCGGGCAGCAGAACAGCCCGGTCCTGTCGGCCCACGCCGCCGCGTTGGCAAGCTCGCCCTCCGTGGCCTGCTCCACGATGCCGTCAAACTCCTTCAGCACTTTTATCGCCTTCCTGATGCTCACCGGGTTGCCTATCCTTATCGCCGATGCGACGGTGTTCCCCGCCGTGATCGGCTCGTATTCCTCGAACCCCGAGAGGTAGCTCAGGTAGAGGGGGTTGGCCTTGGCGGCCTGGGCGCAGATAATACGCGGGAACCTGTCGATCATGCCAAGCTCCCGCATGAGGATGAGCCCCTTCCCCAGCGCGCTCACGTTCCCCAGGTTCCCACCCGGAATGATGATCGTGTCGGGGACCTCCCAGTTGAGCTGCTGGACGATCTCCATGCCCACCGTCTTCTGCCCCTCGACCCTGAGAGAGTTCATCGAGTTGGCCAGGTATATCTTGTTCCTGGCGCAAATCTCCCGCACGAGCTCCATGCAGCCGTCGAAGTCGGTGTCGAGGGCCAGGGTGAGGGCCCCGCTCGCCAGAGGCTGGATAAGCTGGGCCGTCGAGACCTTCCCCCTGGGGAGAAAGACGATCGCCCTGAGGCCTGCAGCGGCGCAGTAAGCGGCGAGGGACGCGGACGTATCGCCGGTCGAGGCGCAGGCGACCCCGAGGATCTCCTGTCCCTCCGCGATCATCTGGTTCACCATCGAGACGAGGACCGTCATGCCGAGGTCCTTGAAGGAGCCCGTCGCGTTGTTGCCGGACTCCTTGACCCACAGGTCCTCCATGCCGATGGCCCTGGCGAACCGGTGGGCGTGAAAGAGGTTGGTCCCCCCCTCGTACATCGAGATGATGTTCTCGTTGTCCACGTTGGGACAGACCATCTCCTTCTTTCCCCAGACGCTGCTCCCGTAGGGGAAATCCGGCCGCCTGTATCGCCCGTCGAAGAGGTCCTTCCAGTATTCAGCTCCCTTCTCCTTGAGCGGCTCCAGATCGTGGACAACCTCCAGGAGCTCGCCGCACTTCGGGCACTTATAGATAATCTCGTTCAGCGGGTGTCTGTCCGGGCAGCCGCCGATGCAGCGGAACCACGAGTCATATTTCACGTTCGACTCCATATCACTTCAATAATATCACGCGCCTGCGGCGAGAGCAAGGATGAGAGGCAAGATATAAAGAAATAAGATGCGGGAGGCAGGATAAAAAAATGCGGGATACAAACAATCACCAACCTTTAAACTTTTACACTTTCAACCGGCGCCACCCTTGCGTTCTTCGCGCCTTTGCGAGAGAACCTTTCTGTGTTTTCATTCCATTGAGCGTTGAACATTCGTCTTCTCTTTGTATCTTCGTGGCTATATCTTCCCCACTTCACTCTTTCTGTCTTTTTTTCATCCTGCATCCCGCATCCTGCATCTTGTTTCTTTTTCTCCGTTCCACGTTCCACGTTCCACGTTTCACGCCTTTTCGGTTCACTTTTTCCGTTTCACGTCTTTACAGCTTTATACATTTCTTCGTTATATATAGGCGCAAGGGCGGAGAGCACCGCGGCCTTGAAAGCCGCTTTCCGGTCTATCTTGTTCCTGGTCAGGATACCGTAAGCCCCCTCGGCTCCCTTCACGCCTTTCCTTTTCGCCACGCGGTCCATTACTTCACCCAGTTCCACATGCGGCGTCACCTGGCAGGCAATGTTCTCCGGGACCAATATCCCCGGCGAGCATCCGAGGTAATACTCCCGCCCGTCATAAACGGCTACCCATCCCCTGAGAAACCAGCCGTGAAGGGTCTCGACCATCCCCCCCTCCAGGCCGAAGGATAGATCCGCCCCGGTCCTCTCGCGGGCGTCCCGCGCCCTGTTCATGGCGCCGGCGATCATCTCGTCGTCCGTCGTGGGCATATCCGAAACACCTGAATCGGCTCGCGTGGAAACGACCTCGAATTCTCCCAGGACCTCGCGGCACGCCTCGACCACCGCCGCTATCTTTGTCCCGTTCCCTGTTCCCACCGAAATCTTCATAACACGATCAACAACGTATGCTGTTCCTCACCCGACCGGGCCCACCCTCGTTGACGTCCGCTCAACGATATACTAAACTATCGCCTATTCCATGAGTAGAAGATTGTTTCTCCAGGTAGCCGCCCTCGCAGCTCTCATCGCGCTCGTGAACTCGTGCCGCGAAAGAACCGCTCCCGGCACGGGAACTCTCACGGGGAAAATCATCATAACCGAGCACTACGGCCTTGTTTACAAACCCGAAAATATGCCGATCTACCTCCTCGGAAAAGTGGAGCTGCTCGACAAGGAGCACGAGGCGCTCGGGAACAAGGTAAGGGCGGAGCTGGACGGTAAAAGCGCCATCAACGCAAAGAGCGAACGGCTGGGCGTGAAAAAATACGTGCAGATCGCCAACATGCTCTTCTTCGAACACCTCGTCAAGGAGGGCAAGACCGACTCGAAAGGGAGGTTCAAGATCACCAGGATACCGCCCGGAAGGTACCGGCTGCTCTTCTCATACTCCGTCCTCGGGTCGGACCCATATTCCAGCCTCACGGCCAACAGGCACTACCACTGGTTCTTCGATATCGAGATAAAGGCCGGGGAGATACTCAACCTGGACCTCAATAAATACAATGCGCGGGGAATGCCGTATTGGGATATAATCTAGGGAGCGGACGCCTGCCGCCACGTACGGGCGGCGCGTGGCGCGGAAATTGTCGATCAGATACCGGGCCGTAAAACAATGAGATACTACTACTACTGCTTCGCCTGCAGGCACCTCTTCGAAAGCACGAAGCCGGAGTGCACATCGTGCAGGAGGGGGGCAGCCCCGGTGACCAGAAAATTCAAGCGCTCAACCAGGTTCTCGGACAGCTACGAGATCTACGTCGGCTCAAAGCTCATAGCCACGCAGAGGATCCCCAAGAAAGTGTGCTAATAAAAAAGGGGGCAGGCTGCTTTTTCGCTAAAAAGGAGCCTGTCCCCTTTTTTATGCATGAAAGCCGCGATGCAGCCCGTGGCTCCCGGCAATAGCAAGGGCTTCTGAAAACTCCTCCATGGTTATTCCCCTCATCAGGCGCGGTTCCTCGCCCGCCCTGTAACACGGCCTGTACTGCGCCATGATGTTGACGTAGGTGTCGGTCGAAAGCTCCCCGGCTATGAACTCCATCACCCTCTCCGTTCCCGCGAGGCCGCCAGGGAGGACAAGGTGCCGTACCAGGAGCCCGCGCGTCGCGATTCCCCGCCCGTCCGTTTCGAGGTCACCGACCTGGCGGTGCATCTCCCTCAGCGCATCGAACATCATTTCCGGATAATCGGGGGCGGACGAGAGCGCCGACGAAACCTCTCCGTCCGAATACTTGGCGTCCGGCATATAGATGTCGACGATGCCGTCGAGCAGCTTGAGGACCTCGACGGACTCGTACCCGCCGCAGTTATAGACTATTGGAACGCCGAGGCCCCCGCGCGCGGCGGCCCCGACGGCCTCTACTATCCCCGGGACCTGATGGGTCGGTGTGACGAGGTTTATGTTGTGGCAGCCGCTGCGCTCCAGGGAGAGCATCGTACCGGCAAGCTCCGCCGGGGATACGGGACGGCCCGCCCCCAGGTGGCTTATGTCGTAGTTCTGGCAGAATATGCAGCCGAGGTTGCAGCCCGAGAAGAAGATGGTCCCGGAGCCGTGGAACCCGACCAGGGGCTCCTCCTCTCCGAAATGGGGCCCGTGGCTCGCCACGACGATACGGTCGTCGATACCGCAGAACCCGGTCTCCCCGCTCTTCCTCCGGGAACCGCACCGGCGCGGGCAGAGCCCGCAGGGATCGATAAGCTCAGCCAGGGCGCGCGCGGACCTGTCTATGGCGTCGATATCCACCGCTGTTTCACCGGGTTGCAATGAACATACGCCCGGGGCCGGCATCCGGCACACCGCTTACGCCGGAAGGCTCTTTAAGCGCGGCCCAACGGCTTTTCAAAGCACCGGCAGGTACTTATCCAGCTCGTACTTCGAGACGTGAACCCTGTAGCCGTCCCACTCGATCTTCTTGTTCTCGACGAACTTTTCAAAGATATGATCTCCCAGCGCCTCCCGGACGAGATCGCTCCTCTCGACCTCCATGATCGCGGCGTACAGGTTCCCCGGAAGGTGCTCGATTCCCTTCTCCTCCTGTTGCCGGCGGCTCATCTTGAAAACGTCCTCCTCGACGGGCGAGGGCAGCTCGTAGCCCTTCTCTACGCCCTCCAGTCCCGCCGCCAGCATAACCGCGAACGCCAGGTAGGGGTTGCACGCGGGGTCGGGCGAGCGTAATTCCACGCGCGTCGCCATCTCTTTCCCCGGCTTGTACATGGGGACGCGGATCATCGTCGAGCGGTTCCGGCGGGCCCAGCTGATGTAAACAGGCGCCTCGTAGCCGGGAACGAGTCGCTTGTAGGAGTTCACCCACTGGTTGGTGACCGCGCATATCTCCTTCGCGTGCTTGAGCAGGCCCGCGATGAAGCACTTGGCCACACCCGACAGGTTGTACTCGTCTCCGGCGTCATAAAAGGCGTTCTTGCTTCCCTTGAAAAGAGACTGGTGGACATGCATCCCGCTGCCGTTCTCCCCTATAATAGGCTTGGGCATGAAGGTCGCGTAAACGCCGTGGCGGCGGGCAACCTCCTTGACGACCAGGCGGTAGGTCATCGTCTTATCAGCCATCCTGAGGGCCTCGTCGTACCGGAGGTCGATCTCGTGCTGGCTGGGGGCGACCTCGTGGTGCTCGTACTCGACCTTGACGCCTAGCTCCTCGAGGACGCAGACCGTCTCCCTCCGCAGCTCGGTGCCCGTGTCAAGCGAGAGGTCGAAGTAACCTCCACTGTCCAGTGTGGCCGGGGACCGGTCATCCTTGAAATAAAAGAACTCGAGCTCCGGCCCGACCCTGTACGTGTAACCCATGTCCGCCGCCCTCTTCAGGGCGCGCCTGAGCGCGTAGCGGGGATCGCCGGCGTAGGGCGAGCCACCGGGCTCCAGGATATCGCAGTACATGCGGGCGGTAAGTTCGTTATCACTGCTCCAGGGCAGTATGGCAAACGTCTCCGGGTCCGGCATCGCGATCATGTCGCTCTCCTCTATCCTGGCGAACCCCTCGATTGAAGAACCGTCAAAACCCATGCCGCCCGAGAGGGCCTCCTCGAGCTCATCCTTCGTTATGGTGAAGCCCTTGAGCTGGCCCAGGACGTCCGTAAACAACAAACTGATAAACCTCACGCCCCTGTCGGCAGCAGCCTTCAATATCTCCTCACGCTTCTTCGGCATCTTATCCTCCTTATTGCGGGCAGTTATAGATCTTTCGCGGAATCTCCATAAATGTATTAGCGTTTTTATCGAACAAGGGCAACAAATTTAAGGTCTGGGATATACCAAGAGGACTACATTGTATATCTCTAAGGAAAGTTCGAGCTTCTCAATGAAGGCGGAATAATCCTCTTCATCGCAGAATATCCTTCTGCGATCGTTCCCGCGGCAGGTAACGTGATAATAAGCGCCCGGATACTGGATCCTCAGGGGCCTGGCCATGCTATAACAATAGTGGATTGAAGCGATTTGTCAAGGGTAAAGATTTGACCCCATTTTTTTTCTCCACCGATCGAGGGCCTTCCGCCTCTTCTCCTCAGGAAGCTCCCGCTCATAGCCCAGGTTGTCGCCGGTTATCCTGCCGAGGGAGCCGGCCGCCACCTCGGCGACCGAAAGCTCCCGCATGGAGCTGTACAGGTAGATTCCGCCGGGGGCTTCGTCGTCGAGTAGGGCCGCGAGACCTTCCACGCTTTCTTCATCTGCCAGCTCCCCCAGGATCTCCGCGGCCGATGCCCTGACCGGGCTGCTCTCGTCTTTCAGAAGCCCCCGGATCCCGGCCAGGGCGGAGTCCCGAGCCTGCCGGGGGGCGGCAGTGTCCCGAGCTTGTCGATGGGCGGAGGCGGCCATCCGGCTCCCCAGGGCGCGCGCGGAGGCGCTCCGCACCCATTGATCCTCATCCGAGAGG
>Ga0075124_10001232_pt1 | contig 11981 bp, 6 predicted proteins | sample AntAceMetag02UKS_FD_69809 | JGI IMG/M metagenome (GOLD analysis project Ga0075124, IMG submission 69809) | Saline lake microbial communities from Ace Lake, Antarctica - Antarctic Ace Lake Metagenome 02UKS | ecosystem: Environmental > Aquatic > Non-marine Saline and Alkaline > Saline | place... | reverse complement strand
GACCTCAACCTCTGAACTGTGAACCTTTGAACCTTTGAACCTAAGATATCTGGGATAGAAGGCGGTTCTTTGTCCAAAATATTGCACCATAATACCCCATAATTTACGAGGTCTGGACTTATAATGTTTTAGAACTTTCATATGAATCAGCATTACCCCAGATAACAAGTCCCATGGCATGGCGGCTCTCCGGGTTTGGATTATTGGGAGTGATCCTGATGTTTAGGCCAAAATGTCCAACCTCCTCAAACTGGATATTGCACTGGTATGTGGATGTATGGTCCACAGCAGTATCCGAGGCCCCCATAACGCAGGTAAAGCTGTCCAAGTAATTAGCAAAAGGGTCTAATCTGCCATAGTATACCTCAACCATTACATCGTCTGTCAACAATTCTCCCAAAAAGACATCTACCTCAACATGATAGGATGAGCTGATTTCTATTTCGGCGATTTCCTCCATTCGAATATCCTTGATCGCCACATTGGACCAGTTGAACATGATCTTTTCCCGCCACGCGGAAAACCTTTTAAGACCCGCCCATTCCTTATTCATTAACTGAAATCCCCGATCCGCCGAAGGCAAATAGGACCATGTCCAGTATTCCATAACCATCCGGTGAGTATTAAACAAGGGACACAGCTTATGGAGAGAAGCCTTCATCATGTCCACCCACCCACCTGGGAGGCCGTTTGTCCCCCTGTCATAGAAAAGCGGGATTATATCATTTTCTAAAATATCGTACAAGGCCCTACTCTCCAGGTCATCCTGAAAATCGTGATCTTCGTACTCTTCTCCGCTTCCGATAGCCCAGCCAATTTCCCTGTTATACCCTTCATCCCACCATCCATCCAGAACGCTGAGGTGGAGCGCACCGTTGGCAACAGCCTTCATGCCGCTGGTCCCGCACGCTTCAAACGGGCGACGCGGGGTATTGAGCCAGACATCCACGCCCTGGACCATGTGACGGGCCATATCCATGTCATAGTCTTCAAGGAATACAATGTGGCGCCTGAGGCCCTCCTCGTTCGCGATCTGTACAAGATGCTTGATCAAATCCTTTCCCATCTGGTCCTGTGGATGGGCCTTTCCTGCAAAGACAATCTGGACCGGATGATGTTCATTTTTCAGGATCTTTTTCAACCGCTCCATATCTCTGAGAATAAGATTCGCCCGTTTGTAAGGCGCAAATCTCCTTGCAAAGCCAATGGTGAGGGTCTCCAAGTTCAGCACCTCATCAGCAATGGCGAGGCCCCTGTCTGACCTACCTCGCTTTGAAAGCTGTTCTCTCAGCCTCCTTCGTACAAATGCCACCAGCCTCACTCTTCCCCTCTCGTGTGTCCTCCATAATTCTGTGTCCGGGATCTTATCAACCCTTTCCCACAGCATCATATTGTCGGAATCCTCGATCCATCTGGGCCCCAAATAACGTTCATGGTTTTCCGCCATCCCCTTGGAGATCCAGGAAGGGATGTGGACCCCATTGGTAACATGCGCAATAGGGACATCAATCTCCGGTGTCTTTGGCCATATACCCTGCCAGATTTTGCGGCTCACACTGGCGTGGAGTCGGCTTACGCCATTATTCCAGTTAGATACCCTCAGGGCCAGGACCGTCATGCAGAACCCCTCGTCTTTGTTTCTTGGATCCACTCTTCCAAAACCGAGCAGGACATCAATGCTGATTCCCAGGGTCTTTGCAAAGGATTCGAAGTAGGCTCGTATCAAATCCGAATGAAACACGTCATTGCCGGCAGCCACAGGCGTATGGGTGGTGAATACGCTGGTGGCACGGACAAATTCCAGGGCCTCGTTAAAACTCAGTCCCTGTTCCTCCCTCAGTTCCCGGATCCGTTCAATAATTGCAAAAGCCGAATGGCCTTCATTGATGTGGTAAACGGCCGGTTCCTGACCTAATGCCCTAAGCATCCTCACGCCACCGATTCCCAGGATGATCTCCTGGCGAATCCTCATCTCATTGTCCCCTCCGTAGAGCTCTGATGTAATTTCCCTCGACCAATTCGGGTTTTCCTGTAAATTCGTGTCAAGCAGGTATAACTTCGCTCTTCCGATATTCACGCGCCAGGCCTGAACACGCACCTCTTCACCCTTGAGCTCAACACTGACTGTGATAGGATTTCCCTGGCTGTCCCGCACCAGTTTCATGGGCATGGTACTAAACTGGTTGATGGGATAGGTCTCTTTCTGCCAGCCGTCGTGGGTGAGGTCTTGCCTGAAATAACCTTTCTGGTAGACCAGTGAAACACCGACTAATGGCAGGTTAAGATCACTCGCCGACTTCAGATGATCACCTGAAAGGATTCCAAGTCCCCCCGAATAGATGGGCAGGCAGTCCGCAACGCCGCACTCTGCCGTAAAATAGGCCACCAGGAATGGGTGCCCTCCTTTTCCAAAGACTTGGGGGTTTGGCTTTTCAGACATATACCTATCAAATTCCTGCTTCACCCTCTCCATATGTGCAATGAATCCATCATCTTTTGCCAGGTCCTTGAGGTTGCTCTGCCTGAGGCGACCCAGCAGGGCCACGGGGTTTTTCCGGGTCTCTTCCCAGAGGTCCGGGTTCATCCGCCTGAAAAGATCATCACATTCGTAATTCCACACATACCACAGGTTATCTGACAGCTCATGCAGGGCGTGCAGCGATTCCGGAACGCCGGGTCTCACATCTAAAGTTATTATCGGTTTTATCATTGTTCATTCCCCTCGATTCTGAAAAAGTGAAACCCATAGCTTTCCAGGCCCACATATATACCGGAAGATTCCGATTCTGCTTTCGAATGCAGAAAGCCTTCACCCATTATGGGATCGTGACAAAGGAACCTCTCTCCATGGGAAAGCCAGTTTGTTGGTAATCTAACATGCCCCTGAGCTGGAGAGGAAGAAAAATTTATGACTATCAAACGCCTTTCCCGGTTCAGGGACCAGCACCAGGCCAGAAGATTTTTGTGGGATTGGTTGTCGGGCCACCCGGAGGTATTGCACATCTCCCAGCTGCCATCGTGAAACACCGGCTGATTCACTTCTTGAAGCAACAATCCGGAAAAAGTTTCAATGTCCTCCCGGTCAGATTCCACAGGGCCGTGTCTAAGTTGGACCGGCACCCTAACCTGTCTCCCCTCAAACTGGCCACGCTGCCAGAACCTCATACCCGGCAGGGTGGCATGGATCACCATAACGCATCGTATCTTTTCCGGTCCAAATACCTGGTAAGCCCTTGGCTCGTCATGATTCTCCAGGAAACGGATCATTTTCTCCTGCCGGGTGACCGGCATGGAGAGGTAATCTCTCAATCCCTGGATGTCTTCCTTTGTCAGGAGGTCATACAGGGTTTTGTCATAGGTGTAATCAAACCCCTGATTCAGGAGTTGTGGTTCCATACCCCAGTATGCCTCCGCAAGAAAAAGGTACTGCTTGTCTTCTGAATTGATGCGGTTGATGGCAAGGGGCCAAAATTCTCGGGCATGTATCCCCTTTTTAAGGTGCCTCCCCCATGTTTTTTGAAACACATCTCTTAGGACAAGCATGGCCATATCACACCGTAGTCCGTGACAATACCCGGAGATATCTGAGATAGTTTGTATTATGGTGCTCACACATTCAGGATTGGCATAATTGAGCTGAGCAGTATCGGTCCATGGCGCGAAATAGGGATCCTTTCCATGGGCAATGCACGGTCTTCCGGGCGCATTCCCGGTCCTAAAAAACCCCTTCCCACAGTCCTCTCCTGCCTGCGAGTCTTCCTGAACATACCACCCCGGGTTCTTATTGACCCAGGGATGATCACACGCCGTGTGGTTCGGTACAAAGTCCAGGATGAGAAAAAGCCCTTTGTCCTCAAGCCTTGTTTTTAAGTCAAGAAGATCGTCCGGAGATCCGAAGGCCGGATCCGGGCAGTAGTCATAGACGGCATAGGGGGACCCTGCGATATCATCCATGTCGAAATCCTCAAGAATGGACCGGCATTCTTCCAAAAGAAAGGGCTCATTTCCGGCCCTTGTCTCAGAATAAGGACTTCTTTGCCAGATACCCATAAGCCAGATAAAATCGATTCCCATTTCTCTCAGACGCACCCATTCCCATTCGGGAATCGTAGAAAGGGTGATATTTCGTTGTTCTCTCCTGCTAAGGGAATGCAGCCACGTGATGAGATTGATTTCATAGATGTGAGGATTTTTTCGAATTGTTTTCATGCCCTCCCATAGATTTCGGTCATTTCAAGAATCGTTCGGCCCAGCCGGGGTGTCAGTTGATCCGGTTTAAGGCGCCACTGCCAATTACCCTCCCTCGTCGCAGGTCGATTCATGCGGGCCTCTTCCCCCAGGCCAAGGAGGTCTTGCATAGGAAAAAGGACGGCATTTGCAACCGTCATCATGGCCAATCGAATGAACTCCCGATGTATTTCATCAGCGGCAACTTCCCGTCCTATATACCTGAAGAATCTGTCTTTGACTTCCGGTGCTGCTTCCTTTTCAAACCAGCCCCTCAACGTGTTATTATCATGCGTCCCAGTGTATACTACACTGTTTTGCTCAATATTGTGAGGCGCATAGGGATTGGTGGGCAGGTCATCCCCAAAGGCAAAAATAAGCACCTTCATTCCCGGAAACCCGAAACCATGCATGATCTCAAGCACATCGGGAGTAATGAGACCAAGATCCTCTGCGATAATAGGAGCATGGGGAATTTCTCTTTTAATAGTGTCAAAAAAGTCTTCAGCAGGGGCCATGATCCATTTTCCGTTAATAGCATTTTCCTCTTTTGCAGGCACTTCCCAGTAGGCCACAAATCCGCGAAAATGGTCTACCCGTATGAAATCAAATAGACTCAGGTTGTGTCTCAACCGCTGGAGCCACCAGTCATACCCTGTTTCTTTGATTACATCCCACCTATAGACCGGATTTCCCCAGAGCTGTCCTGTATCACTAAAATAATCCGGTGGGACCCCGGCAACCGTTTTAGGACGTTTTTCACTGTCTAAGTTAAACAGCTCGGGATGAACCCACACATCCGCACTGTCATAGACCACATAGATAGGGATATCCCCTATAATACTGATGCCTTTTTCATTGCAGTAATGCTTGAGGGAGACCCATTGCCTGAAAAAAAGATATTGAAGAAACCGTTCTCTCTCGACGGCATCATATAGCTCGTCTCCGGCCCACCTGAGGGCTTCCTGATGCCTATCTCTCAGGTCTTCTGGCCACTCTATCCAGCTCAGGCCCCTAAAATGCAATTTCAAAGCCGCAAAAAGCGCAAAATCATCCAGCCAAAATGCATTTTGAGAACAAAAACTTTCATACTCAACCCCCTTATCTTTCCCTTTGAAGCGCTCGCAGACCTTGCCGAAGAGCATGTCTTTGCATGATATTGCTAATCCGTAATCCACCCGTTCCTCCGAAAAATCGGGCACTAAGGCCAAATCTTCCTGTGCCAGCAACCCCTCCTGAAACAGATTTTCAGGACTTATAAGCAATGGATTGAATGCAAAGGCGGAAGTACTGTGATAGGGGGAGTTGCCATGTCCCGGTTCTGTCGGATTCAAGGGAAGGATTTGCCAGAAGCGCTGTTTCGTCTCAGAAAGAAAATCTGCAAACCGGTAGGCCCACGGACCCAGATCGCCGACACCAAAAGCTGAGGGCAAGGACGTTATATGTAAGAGTATACCACTCCCACGTCTGTTCATGTCATCTCCACGGGCTTCTACCCTCCATACTTCAAGAATACGGCAGACAGGGGCGGTAACGTAAGGTCGAGAGAATAAGGCCGGCCGTGACATGATACTGGTTTGGCCTCCACCATCCCCAGATTGCCCTGGCCGCTTCCTCCATAGTCCGAGCTGTCACTGTTCAGGATTTCTCTCCAGACTCCCTCTTTTGGTGCCCCTGTCATATAGTTCATGTGGGTTACCGGCGTAAAATTGCACACAATCAGCAACATATCAGCGGCAGAGCGTCCCTTGCGGATGAGACTGAAAACACTTTGTTCCGAATCATTGCAATCTATCCATTCAAAACCTGCCGGGTCAAAGTCTAATTCATGAAGGGCAGGCTCATTTCTATAAATCCGGTTCAGGTCCTCCACCCAGCGCTGCACACCTGCATGGTATGGTTGATCCAGGAGGTGCCAGTCCAGGCTTTCCTCATGGTTCCACTCTCGCGCCTGAGCGAACTCCCCACCCATGAATAGCAGCTTCTTCCCGGGCTGGGCATACATGTACCCAAAAAGGAGTCTAAGGTTGGCAAACTTCTGCCACTCATCCCCGGGCATATTTGCCAGGAGTGATCCCTTCCCATGGACAACCTCATCGTGTGAAAGTGGAAGGACGAAGTTTTCATAATAAGCATATATCATCCTGAAAGTGAGATTGTTGTGCTGATACTTCCTGTAGATGGGATCCTTGGACATGTATTCCAGCGTATCGTGCATCCAGCCCATATCCCACTTCAATCCGAAACCGAGTCCTCCTGAAGAAGTGGGACGGGACACCATGGGCCAGGAAGTTGACTCTTCGGCGATAGTCTGAACATGCGGGTAGTTCTGATAGACCTGCTCATTGAAACTGCGCAAAAATGAAACGGCATCCAAGTTGTCACGACCGCCGTATTGATTGGGTATCCATTCCCCATCTGTACGGGAGTAATCTAAGTAAAGCATAGAGGCTACCGCATCGACACGAAAACCATCTGCGTGGTATTTATCCAGCCAGAAGAGCGCGTTGCTGATCAGAAAATTTTGCACCTCATTGCGGCCATAATTGAAGATCAGGCTGTCCCAGTCCGGTTGAACACCCTTTTTGTAACCTGCGTGTTCAAAGAGATGGGTCCCGTCGAAATAGCCTATTCCGTGCTCGTCTTTGGGAAAATGGGAAGGTACCCAGTCCAAAATCACACCGATATCATGCTGATGAAGGCAGTCGATAAGATACATCAAATCCTGAGGTTGTCCATACCGGGCGGTGGGTGCAAAGTAACCACCGATCTGGTAGCCCCAGGACCCATAGAACGGATGTTCCATTACCGGGAGGAACTCAACGTGGGTAAAACCCAGACGCGTGATGTATTTGACCAGCCTCGGGGCAAGTTCCCGGTAGGTCAGGAAGCGGTTACCTTCCTCAGGAACCCTCGCCCATGATCCGAGATGCATCTCATAGATGCTCATGGGGGCCACATGTCCGTTATACATGTGGCGGTTTGCCATCCACACCTGATCTTCCCAACTGTAATCCAGATCCCAGGTGACAGAGGCAGTTTTTGGAGGGATTTCCCCAAAAAAGGCAAAGGGATCGGCCTTGTCCACCCGGTATCCGTGGTATCGAGATACAATATGATACTTGTATGCACTTCCCTTGCCAATGCCCGGGACAAAGCCCTCCCAGATTCCCGATTCTCCCCTGGGCCGGAGTGGATGGGTTTTTTTATTCCATCCATTAAAATCGCCAATAGCAAAGACCTTTTCAGCATCCGGCGCCCAGACCGCAAAACAGGTCCCTTTTACACCGTCGTGGGTGACCACGTGGGTGCCAAGCTTATCATAAAGGCGAAAATGTCTCCCCTCATTAAAAAGGTAGAGGTCATCATCCGTCAGGAGAGTGAAATCATAACGCACCGTTTGCCGGGCACTCGTCGTCTGTAAAAGATCCATCTTTTTCTTGCCTTTTCCCTGGCTCATGAGGCGTCTCCATTCCAACTTTTTTACAGATTTCGACTTAGGGAACTGGAAGAAAATAATATACGCATATCGTGCAGAACTTTTGTTCGTATTCAAGGCATGATAGCAGGTGCATAGCGAGCTATTTACCTGTTGTCACAACGTAGAAGACGGGCAAAAGGGCAAGCAGGATGCGTATATTATTTTTTGGAAGTTCCCTTACATTATCTACTGAACACCCCTCGTCTATAAGACGAGGCTTTCAACCATCATCGAGGAGAACACTCAAGCCTTCTTCAAGAGGGATCTGTATACCTTTATGTAGCTCCGGGCCGAACGTTCCCACGAAAAGTCCGCCTTCATTCCATTGGCCATAAGTATATTCCACGACGGCTCATCCTTAAACATATCTACAGCCTGTCTGATGGCGCCAAGGAAGGCTTTCGGTTCATAAGGGCCGAAGGTGAACCCATTTCCAGTCCGCATCCGACGATCAAAGGGAACAATGGTATCAGCCAATCCTCCTGTCGCCCGCACCACAGGCACGGTCCCGTACTTCAGGGCATACATCTGGGTGAGGCCGCAGGGTTCATACTTTGATGGCATGAGCAGGATATCCGCTCCGGCAATAATACGATGGGCAAGAGGGTCATCAAAACCTATCGTTAGTCCTACACGTTGAGGATAATACCTTGCCACCCGCTCAATGGCCTCCTGAATGTTTTTATCCCCTGAACCCAAAACCACCAGCCCCACGTCAAGTATTTCGATTTCATCCAGTATTTCCACTAACAGGTCAAGCCCTTTTTGAACATCAAGCCGGGAAACTACGGCCATCAGAGGTCGCGTTTTAAGGCCGGGATCCAGCCCCATCTCCCGGATCACAAATTCCTTGCAGCCCCTCTTCCCTGCCATTTGCTGTGGCGAATAGGTGAAGGGGATATGGGAATCCCTTGCCGGATCCCAATTGCTGTAGTCCGCGCCGTTGAGAATCCCCTGAAGAACATCCCGTCGACCGGAAAGGACGCCTGCTAACCCCATACCGTGTTCAGGACCCTGTATTTCTCTTGCATAAGTGGGGCTGACTGTCGTGACAGCATCAGAATAGATAATGCCCGCCTTCATGAGATTGATATCTCCCCAGAATTCAATGCCTTCCGGGTGAAAAAAACCTTTATTGGGAATCCCTGTCACCGAGAGCTTCTCCGCGGGGAAAAGCCCTTGATAGCCCAGGTTATGGATCGTGAAAAGAACCCGGGTTTCCGCAAAAGCCGGGGTCTTTGCAAAATGTCCTTTCAAAAAAACAGGGACCAGCCCGGTCTGCCAGTCATGGCAGTGGATCAGGTCGGGCCTGAAAGAGAGCTCCTCTGCCAGCCTAAATGCCCCGTTGGCAAAAAAAGTAAATCGCTCAAGATTATCGTAATAGTTCCCAAGGGGGCTACCGTAAAAGTTAGGGCGGTCATACAGGTCTTCCCGCTCAATGAAATAGATCTTCACCCCCTGTTCGGTCGTGGTTTCAAGCACATTGGCCTTTAGCTTCGCACTCCCGAGAGGGATTTCGAGATCCTCAAAGAGGGGCCGCACCTGGAAATCTCCCTCCCGGACCGTGCGATAAAAGGGAAGGACAAGCCGGACATCCATGCCTAATCGCTTCAGGGCGACAGGGAGAGCACCGGCCACCTCGGCCAGCCCCCCGGTCTTGGCAAACGGAACAAGTTCGGATGACAGAAACAGGATGTTCAATCTTCTCGGCATGATGCTTTCTTATACACCTCCCGGAACAGCTTGTACCAAAATCTTGCAGGATTTAGGTTGTAGAGGCCGTTTCAACATGTTCAGTTTTGCCTTCCCTGTTAAATCTGTTATTATATTGTAACCAAAGTCCAAGGCCAAGGAAGGCGAAAATTAGGACCTAGATACTGCATTCATCTTGACACTCAGGCTTAGCTGTTTATATACTGAAAAAAATTTACTTTGGCAAATAACTTAAGCCCCATTAAACTTCAGGCACTTCAAATGAAAGATACTCTTGCCTTTATCATGGCCGGCGGCAGGGGAGAGCGTCTCATGCCGCTCACCAAGGACCGCACCAAACCGGCTGTTCCTTTCGGCGCCATCTATCGTCTTATTGATTTTACCCTGAGTAATTGCGTAAATTCCCAGATCTACAAGATCATTGTCCTGCCCCAGTATAAATCCCAGTCTCTCAATGACCACTTAGAAGCGGGATGGAATATCTTTAGCTTGAAGATGGGCCATTTTCTGAAAGTTGTTCCTCCGCAGCAGCGAATAGGCCTGGACTGGTACAAGGGTACGGCAGATTCCATCCGCCAGAACCTTTATCTTATCGAGAAGTACAAGCCGAACAATGTCCTGATCCTTTCGGGTGATCATATATATAAAATGGACTACAGTCTCTTTCTTCGATATCATCAGGAAAAGGCGGCCGATGTCACTATATCCCTCCTCGAAGTGGATGCCGAGACCGCCCATGACTATGGTGTGGCAGACGTTGATGAAGACTTCCGTATCACCGAATTTCAAGAAAAACCCATGAAAAATGTCCGAACTATCCCTGGGGATTCCGATCATGCGCTCGCCTCCATGGGGATTTATTTGTTCAAGACAGAAAAGCTCGTTGATATCCTCAAGTCGAATACAGAAAATGATTTTGGGCATGATATTATTCCGAACCTTTTGAAGTCCCATCACATTTATGCTTATCCCTATCGACAGTTCAACCGGATAGAAGAAGATATAGAAGACTATGCTAATATGGCTATGGAAAATGGTGAACGCCGGTTCCAGTTGGAGCACCGCGCTCGGGATTCTTCATATTGGCGTGACGTGGGGACACTGGATACATACTGGAACGCAAATATGGATCTAACCGGGATGACCCCCTATTTCAACCTTTACGGCAATAAATGGCCGATCAACACAAACCACGTTGCAGCGCCACCCGCAAAATTTGTCTTCGGCAAAGATCGTCCAAAAGACTTTCGGGTAGGAAAGGCACTGGATTCGCTGGTGGCTCCCGGCTGTATTATTAGTGGCATTGTTCGCGATTCCGTTCTTTCATACAATGTGATTGTGCTGGGTTGGGCCACCGTGGACGAATCCATGATTTTGGATGGCGTGGTGGTAGGGCAACATTGCAGGATAAAAAAGGCCATTATCGACAAAAACAACATTATTCCGCCCAACACTGAGATCGGCTATGACCTGAAAAAAGACAGCAAACACTTTACCGTAACCCCCCGGGGCATCGTGGTGGTGCCCAAGGGGTACTTTAACAATTTGACATCCCGGAAAGCCCTTAAATCCTGACCCCTGCGAGCTTTTACGATTTATCCGTACTGCTTTTTAATCCAGGACTGATATTCTCCGCTCCTTACCCGGTTCACCCACTCCTGGTTATCGAGATACCACTTTATCGTCTTGTAAATACCGGTATCAAATGATTCTTCCGGTACCCAGCCAAGATCCTGGTTCAGTTTTGTGAAATCTATGGCATACCTGCGATCATGGCCAGGTCGATCTTTGACAAACGTTATCAATTCACTTCGAGGCCGCTGGTCCTCTCCCTCCTGGATTTGATCCAGAATATCGCAAACCATCTTTACCACTCTGATGTTTTCCATCTCATTATCGCCGCCGATGTTGTACGTCTCCCCCCTCTTCCCATTCTTCATAATCGTCCATATGGCGGTGCAATGATCTCTCACATAAAGCCAGTCCCTGACATTCCGGCCATCCCCGTAAACAGGCAGGGGCTTTCCTTCAAGAGCGTTCATGATCATCAGCGGAAGCAGCTTCTCAGGGAATTGATAGGGGCCGTAATTATTGGAGCAATTGGACAGGGTGATGGGCAGGCCGTATGTCTTGTGATAAGCCCTTACAAGGTGGTCAGACGCAGCTTTTGAGGCAGAATAGGGGCTATTTGGTTTATAAGACGTCTCCTCTGTAAAAGAACCCACTTCCCCGAGACTCCCGTATACCTCATCGGTGCTGACGTGATGAAAAAGCTGCAACCGGTCTTGATGCGCTCTTGCCAACTCCAGCAGGTTAAAAGTGCCGACAATATTGGTCTGGATAAATGCATCGGGATTGACAATGGACCGGTCCACATGAGATTCGGCCGCAAAATGACAAACCGTATCTATCTCATATTCATCAAAGATACGTTCCATGTCTTCTTTTCGGCATATATCGGCCTTGATGAAGACGTAACGCCCGGCATAATCTTTTTCAACATCTAACAGGCTCTCAGGGTTTCCTGCATAGGTGAGACTATCAAGATTAACCACACAAC
>Ga0075124_10001230_pt1 | contig 11990 bp, 8 predicted proteins | sample AntAceMetag02UKS_FD_69809 | JGI IMG/M metagenome (GOLD analysis project Ga0075124, IMG submission 69809) | Saline lake microbial communities from Ace Lake, Antarctica - Antarctic Ace Lake Metagenome 02UKS | ecosystem: Environmental > Aquatic > Non-marine Saline and Alkaline > Saline | place... | reverse complement strand
TCCCACAGAATCGATCATTGAAGTTTTCTGCAAACTTCACGTAAATCCGCGATGACCTATTTTTTTTTAGCTCTGTGCCCTTGTGCCTTTGCCACTTTGTGCCTCAATTTCAATCAATAACCATTCTCATCTGTCTGACGTCTACTTCCGCACCCATTGCCTGGCACAGTCGCCTGATTTCTTTTTTCTTTTCCATACTATTTTCTCTGAACGAAACAACGACTTCTTTGATGGCATACTTCCTGAGGGTCTTCTCCAGGTCCTCCTGGCCTCCGAATACAGGGTACCCGCGGACTTTTCTGCGTCGTATGGCCGGATTGTCATCTATGAATCCCACAAGGGCGAGTCCGAGATCCTTGTTGGCCTCGATTTCCCTGACAGCTAATTGTCCACCAAAGCCTGCCCCGTAAATCAGAGCGGGCCTGCCTTTTCGACTGCCTTTTGTGATTCCTTCCTCGAGGAGGCGAAAAGAAAGCCTGGACAGGGATAACATAATCATCATCAGGCCCCAGTAAATGACAAAAACCGCCCGTGAAAAACTATAGAACCGATAAATAAACAAAAGGATCAGTATGGGCATAACCGTCCCCACGGTAAGGGCTTTGGCGTAGCCAATAAGATCCCGGAGGCTTGTGTCTTCCCACACGCCTCTATAGATACCGAAGAGATAGAAGCAAAGGATCTGACATGCAATTATGATCGGCAGGGATTTCAAAAAGAAATCAAAGTTCAGTCCGATGTCGCCTTCAAAACGCAGGAGATAGGCCGTATAATAGGCCACCGTAATCAAGACAAAATCCAGCAGGACCTCAAATAACCTTCTCCTGTAGGTAATCTCGATCAGGATGGGCGTAAAAACACCCTGGGTCTTGCCGGACAGGATGGATTTCTCAGGGTAGACCTTGACCCTGGAGAGATAGATCCAGAAAAAAATCACAAAAAGGAGATAGATCACAAGAACCACGACACAGATCCCGCCGCCGAAGCTGTTCATGGCAAAGGCGATCAGTCCTGATACGCAGGCGAAGCCATATAATACCAGGACGGCCTTTTTCTCAGAAAAGCCGATGGCTACCATACGGTGGGAAGAGTGATCGCGTCCTCCCTCAGAGATCTTGCGGCGGAACAGCTTTCGCATGATGCTGACAAATCCGGTATCGAGGATGGGAATAAACAGGATGAGTATGGGTATTGCGATGACCGAAAGCAGATGAACAAAGTTTTCTCCATGGATATGCGGGGGGCTTCCGACCACAGTCAGGCAGGCCAGCACAAAACCTGTGAAAAGACTCCCTGCATCGCCCATAAAGATGGATGCCGGATTGAAGTTGTAGATCAGGAATCCCAGAATTGCGCCAAGAAATGTCATGCTCATCAAGAGGATTGGGCCGTCAAAGGAACCGGCGTGTGGGTTCAGGTAAAGGTAAAGACAAAGGAATGTCCCGGCAATGAATGCGATGCCGGCTGACAGGCCGTCCATGTTGTCTAAGAGGTTGAAGGCATTGGTGATGCCGACGATCCACAGGATAGACAGGAAAAGATTGATTGTCTGTGAATTTGTCCACCCAAGGCGGAAACCGAAAAACATCAGGATAGATGTGATAATGATCTGTCCTGCAAGCTTATGTTGTGGGTCCATGTTAAAGATATCATCTGCAAGACCCAGGAAAAATATGCCAGAGGCACAGAGGATCATGGGGACATAAGGCTGGCCATAAGAGGACCAATCGCTCAATATTGCTGCAAGAAACCAGACGGATATCATGGAAACGAAGATGCTGATTCCACCCAAAAGGGCGGTTTCCTTTTGATGCCATCTGTCGTCCTTTGGAATTGCCACATGTCCGGAAGCCAGGGCAATTTTCCTTATAACGGGTGTCAGCACGAGAGAAACCGCAAGGCTTATTCCAAAGACACAAAGGTAAAAATATACAGGCACTTGATTCACGTCCTCACCTCCATAAGCCATCTATCCCCATTTCTCCCGCCACATCTCCCACATCAGGAGTGACCACAGGCGATGCTGGTGATTGACCTCTCCTGACATGTGTTCCTTGATTGTCTTCTCTACCATGCTTTGGTCAAACAGGCCCTCTTTTCTTAGACGTTCAGGCGAGAGATAATCCAGAAGCAGGTCGTAGAGTTCTTTGCGGAGCCATCTGTCTATGGGTACACCAAACCCCATCTTGGGCCTTTCAAACAACGCTGCGGGCACATACCGTGCTAGAAGCCTTCTGAGGAGATATTTGCCAGTGCCATCTTTATATTTCAGATCTTCGGAAAGACCTGAGGTAAACTCTACAACCCGGTGATCCAGAAGCGGCACACGAACCTCGAGGCCGACGGCCATACTGGCCCGGTCCACCTTGGTGAGCATGGCATCAGGAAGATACGTCTTTTGATCAACATGCATCAGCTGGGAGAGCAGCGGCCAGCCCTCAGTGTCTTGAAAGCATTTTTCATACTGGCTCTGTGGCAGCCCCATCCCCGTTAAATGGCGCAATTCGTCCTCAGACCAGAGGCAGATGGTCATCCTGTAGAGGTCCTGGACCTCGCTCTTGCCCATCATGCTGATCAGTTTTTGCCATTTGTCACGAAAATTGGCCATCCTGAATCGTTGCGGAACCAAATCGCGCCATGGCGAGTAGCATCTTTCAACCCAGGAAACCGGGATCATTTTCAGGATCAGTCCCAAAGATTTCCTGACCGGTTCAGGAAGACGTTGAAAGGCGGAAGCCATTGACCTGGTACTCCAGTAGCGGACATATCCTGCCATCTGTTCATCACCGCCATCCCCGGACAGTGCAACCGTCACACGGGAGCGTGCCAGACTGGACACCAGAAAGGTGGGAATCGCAGAGGAATCGGCAAATGGTTCATCATAGATCTCCGGCAGGCGGGGGATGATGTCTATTGCGTCTTCAGGCGTAACATATAACTCTGTATGGTCGGTCCCTAAGTGCTTAGCCACTTCAGAGGCCCAGGGTGCTTCATCGTACCCCTGCTCTCGAAACCCGATACTGAACGTCCGGACCGGGGAGTTGCTAACCTTCTGCATCAAGGCCACCACCATGGACGAATCGATCCCTCCACTCAGAAGGGCCCCCAACGGTACATCACTGATGAGGCGGTCAGATACTGCCTTGCCAAGAACCCGGTCCAGGGCTTCAATCACATCCGCTTCATTCCCTTTAAAATCCTCCTTACTCACACCAGCCTCCGGCAAGGTCCAGTATTCCCGTATTTTCAGATTCACCCCATCATAAATCAGGTAGTGCCCGGGAAGAAGCTTGTATGTATCCCGGAATATTGTCCCGGGAGCTGGTATGTACTGATAGTGAAGAAAAAGAGGAATCGCATCAGGGTCTATATCTCTTTGAAAACCTTTGAATGCCATCAGGGCCTTGAGCTCGGAAGCGAAAAGAAACCTCCCTCCATCAAAATGATAATAAAGCGGCTTGAGTCCCATTCGGTCCCTTGCTGCAACAAGCCTTCCGGTCCTCTTGTCCCACAGGGCTAATGCGAACATCCCGATAAAACGTGTCAGGCAATCGATTCCCCACTCCATATAGGCCTTGAGGATGACCTCTGTGTCGGTTTCGGTCCGGAATCGATGACCAACCCCTTCCAACGTGGTGCGAATTTCCTGAAAATTATAGATCTCGCCGTTGTAAACGATATGCACCATTCCATCGTCACTTGCCATGGGCTGACGTCCCGCTTCAGACAGGTCGATAACCGAGAGTCTCCTGTGACCCAGGCCGACTCCCGCTTCCTCGTCAAAAAAAAGGCCCGCATCATCCGGGCCACGGTGGATGAGTCTTGAAGTCGCTTGAGGAAGCGATTCCTTGAGTTGACTGAAATTCCGATTTGTCCTGAACCCGACAATCCCGCACATAGTAACCGCTTGCTCCTGCACACTTGCTGGCCCCAATACGCCCCGTTCTATACCTGACCGGCACTGCGACCTGCAATATCCCAATACATATTTTCGTAATCTGCAACAATGCTATCCAATGAATACCGTTTGCGAATTCTTTCTCTCGAAACCATCCTGAGTTTATCAAATTCCTCATCAGGTAAATTCAGGAGTTCTAAAACAGAATTGGCCATTGCCAACGGATCTTTGCGCGGCACAATTTTGCCGGTCCCCCCTATGATTCTCTGCGAATCTCCTACGTCCGTCGCGACACATGGGACACCACAAGCCATTGCTTCGCCAATGACATTGGGGAAACTTTCCCCATATGAAGACAATACAAAAATATCAAGTCCTGCCATAATCCGGTTTATATCTTCCCGAGGCCCTAAAAGATGTACTTTCAAAGAGGACCGTGATTTACTCAAATAAGCTTGGATTTGTTGGTTTTCCCAGACCATTCCTTCACCACAGAGAATGAAATGAGCATCAGGCTGTTTCCTCCCAATTAGCTCTGCAGCTGAGAAAAATGTGGCGTGATCTTTCATCGGATCAAAACGGGCGATCATGCCGACACAGGGTGCATGTTCAGGTATCCTAAGTTCTTGTCGGATCATATTATTAAGGGATTCATCCGGCTTAAAGCATTCAAGATCAAATCCATTGGGAATGACCCTGGATCGCCTGGGCCGGTACCCTCTCATTAGATGATAATCCATTGCGGCATGGGAATTGGAAATAATCATATCAGGACAGCAGGATATCGCTGCGCAGCACCTCATTACCCATTTTGTTGTTCTCCGATATAGGGAGAAATCCATATTCGCGCAACGTATGTTCCATATAAGCGAAGGTCTTCCGGAAACCATGCATGCCAGGGTTCCAAGAAGATCGGCGTGATATAGCCAGGTCTGGACGATATCCGGGCGCCAGCTTCCGAGTATTCGAATCAATTTGAATAGGGCAAAAGGATTTGGACGGGCCTGATTAAGGCCCAAGGTGTCGACCCGAATCCCCAGTTCCTGTATCATTTTACCTACTACTCCGAATGATCCGATACTTATAACACGGCATAAGAATCTCTTTCGATTCAACCCGGACATGAGTTTATAGAGCATTATCTCAGCCCCACCCGTATCGAGTCCCGTTATTATGTTTAAAATCTTAATCAAAAAATACTCAAGCCCCCATTATCTGAATTCATTAAAAATATCAGCAAGCATTGATGAGATTATTGATCTGCTGAAGTGCCTTTCCACTATCAATCGGCCTCTTCGGCCATATTCGAGGGACAAGAGACTATTTGAATAAAGGTGGACCAGTGAATCATACCAGTCTGCCTCATTCACCGGTCCATATCCTACCTCTCCCATGGACAGGACTTCAGCGTTCATGCCAATAGGAGATACAATAACGGGAAGACCGGCCGCCATATATTGAAGCATCTTAAAGCTACATTTACCCAGACTCCATTCATTGGAAATAAGCGGCATAATGCCGACATCTATAAGGCCTAGTGCCTGCATCTCTGCGCTCGGGGTCCATCTGATATATTTCAACTTCTCAGATTTTAACATCGAGAACCTGGGGGGTTGATCTGATACTATCAATAACTCCGCGTCGTAGTTACTGATGAATCGATCCAGGGCCTTCTCAATTGTATAAAGTGACAAGTAATTACCGCTCGTCCCAATCCATCCGACTCTATAAGGCCTTTTGCTTCTCTCGGTCTTCAGGTGTCCGGAAGGTCTTATGTAATCAGTATCCACGGCCGTAGGGACAATCCTAATATCCTTTGCATAAGGGCTGAACCAATCGGCAATATATGTATTACCTGCGATCACCACATCGATATTTCTCGCGATATGTCTTAAGGCAAATGATCCAAAGGGAGGGGTCATCCAGATTGCATCATCCACGTCAAGGACGCATGGGCGTTTGAGGAATGGTTCAAAAGTAAGGAGTCCGGGAAGTATACCTCTCTCAAGCCAGTTAACCCCGGCCTTCCAGGTACCGGCAACACCGGGCACCACCGCGGCGATTTTTACCAATTTCCATAAAACCTGAAAAAGGACAAGACGATTAAGGTTAAAAGAGGAAAAAACTTCAGGGATGGGAGAATATTTATTAATAACAGGAAGATATTCACGGACACATATCCCTGACCTTTTCAAGGGGCCGATATGCTGTCTGATGCGTAATCGAGCAGAAGGGGTACACCTTCCTGATGTCAGGGCAGCAACGTTAATCATCCCGCATCCTTGCCCAGATCGTCATACGCCCGGTTTCCCCAAAACGGCTTAGCATCCAGGCTATAGGATAGAGGATATATTGCATTACCCGGGCATTATCAGGATAGCCTATCAAACGACCGGATAATCTTTTCATGGTTCCATGATCCATAAGCCAATAACCCAGGCTGGCTATAAGATTACTTATGGTACGCTGATGAAAAATATTGGTAATTTCCCAGCCCTCTTTATCGAAGAGCCTTGCTATTGTAGAAGGCGTATAGTGGTAAAGGTGATTTGGCAGATGCATGGCATACCAGTTCTCGCGAAAGACCTTGAATTCCAATGACCCTGTATTCGGTATTGAAAGTACCAACCAGCCTTCTTTTGACAACCAGCGCCGGATCTTTCGAAGGGCAAGAACCGGATCATGAAGATGTTCAAACACCATCCAACCAACTACTAGATCATAGATCTTTTCCAAATCAGGGGCATCCTCTACCGTAGTCCCATATACCTTATATCCAAGCGACCGAGCCGATTCCGCTGCCTTTTCAGAAAATTCCAGGCCCTCGACATCCCATCCATGAGATGCCATGGCATGTAAAAATACTCCAGAGGCACACCCGATTTCCAGCATCTTTCCGGACGCCATAGAGGGAAGGAGATTAGTATTAAAATGGAAAAGATCCCTGATCCTGCTCTTCCAATAGGGCCACGGCCTTTTCCCGCATTGTCCATAGTCCACATGTGTGCCCCGATAAGGTCCATAGTCATCAGGATAATAAATCCCGATCGTCTCAGGGGTGGGTCTGGGGTTTGTCCTCATAAGACCGCAATCAATGCACTTGACCACATTGAAGACGCCGGGTATATGATTCAGCCTATCATATCCCCTTAGCACTATCTTATCCCCGCCTTTACATCCAAGAGGGCATATAATTGATTCCAACTCAACGCTTTTAGGAGGTTTTTCGTAATACATCAGAGATAAGGCCTTCTAATGACTCTCTTAACCGAAATTCGTGACAATTTTAGGCCTAAAGTCGAAAAATCGGTTGTTTTCGGATTCTGTGCCTAATAACGTTGGTAACGTTCAAAAGTGTGTACCTGGGGGATGATTCATCAAATTATCATGAGTTTGTTACTCTGGATAAATCGTCTGGAAGAAGGTGAACATGCCTTAGAAAAACAATGGAAAACCTAATCTTACTGAGAGCCTAACACTTCGATATCATAAGAGATATAATGTTGTCATTACTCTGAAAACTGTTGCATTTTTATCATCTATAAGGTGCTTTTTCAGACCCATAAAATTTGTCAGGTGTGTAATTCTCCCGGTCTTAAAATGCCCAGGTACACACTTTTGAACGATACCAATAAATTCAGATAGTTACAGCGAGTGCGGCAAGTGTAGTGCCAAAATTTTAGTAACATGGTTGACAGCGAGCGATTTTTCTTGTAATCCGCTCTACATGTTTATTCGCGCCATTGACATAGAAGTGATACCCTCTGAAGCTGAGTATGTCACTCAATAGGTCATCTAACTTGCTGACATTATAGCCGAAACAGAATCTGTAGTGCTAAAATGAAGCTTTTACGAACTATAACCTAACAATATTACACCGCTACTTCACAAAAGTCACGAATTTCGATTAAGAATATTTTCCGAGCCTGCGGCTCAAGAAATATTTGAGCAAAAACGCATTAAACAGATAATAGATGCTGGTGCCGACGGCAATTCCCAATATACCACAATACAAGAACCCGACAAGCTTCAAGCCGAGGCCAAGAGTAAATCCAAAAATACCGATCTTGGTAGGCGTTCTCGTATTCCCTTTTGCATAAAAGCTGCTTGTGAGAACCTGACCCACAGCACCCCCAACCCACACACCAACCAGGGCCACCAGAATCCATCTCAAGTTCAAAATCTCCAGTGTGTCAAAGCGACCATGACCGAATAGCAATTGCAGAATACTATCTCCAAAAAGGAGTATGCAAGAGTAAGCTCCCAAGGTGATGCATAGTAATGTAAGAGTTCTTTTCCGGACAATATCTTGAAATAAATGCCAATCCTTATTAAAGGCCTTCTCTGCCAGGACCGGCACCACAGGACCTACCAGGGCCTTGCTGAGTATAAGGTTGCCCGCAGAATAGATCTGATTAGCAAAATAGAGGAGTGAAAGTTGCCCTGCCGGTGCCAAGGAAGATAGGATACGATCAACTAATTGATCAGTTTTGTAGTAGGTTGTCCCAAGAAGAAGAGGATAAAGCCTGCGCCATGTATCCTTGATTACCCTGCTTCTCAAATTAGGCAGCCGATAGGAGCCTAGAACGGGAATCAAAAAGGCCGCCTCCACTACTCCCCTTATTACCATGGCCCATGCTGCTATGATCACACCCCATGACGGCAATCCCCAGACCAGAAAAATCAGCCCCACAATTGAGGCAAAAGCAGGTGATAGCTCTGCCCAAATGAATCTCTTGCGGGCATTATATGTAGATCTTAGCACACCATTGCATGCAACAAAAATCATACCCACCAATTGTATGCGAACCATTGAAACAGTCAGCAATTTGCCCGCGCGATCAAATCCAGGGACAAGCCATGGCACCCATATAGCCGACAAAAGAAAGAGGATCAGAGCAAGAATACCGAAAATAAATATGGTCGTTTGAAATATATTCCAGGCCTCTCTCTTAAAACTCTCTTCCTTCTCCACCGCAAGGAGAGGCACCAAGACATGCGTCATGGAACCGGACACGACCGCCAGCATAAGTTGCGGGACCGTCATTCCCGCAAACAATGCGTCTGTTTGCCAACCCGGACCTATGATGGTAAGAATATACCATTGATAAAAAAAAACCAGCAGGACATTAACACCTGCAAGCCCGGCCAGTATAATCGGCAGACGAACTTGAGAAACCCTCAAGATATTTCACCCTCAAAAGGGACACATTAAGTTGCGCCCCTACCTTTTCTCCATCAATTCCATATATAAGGCATCTATGTCTCTCAAAAGCCTCTGTTCGGAAAATCGCTCCTCTACAAAGTCCCTATCACGATGCAACCGCCCCGAAGAATCGGGCGGATCATTTATGACATACTTAAGCGCCATAGCGAATCCTTTGGCATTCTCTTTCTTACAAAGTATTCCCCTCTCACACACCCTGAAATCGTCCGAACCATGTATTGATCCGACCTGTCCCAGCAGATCCTGAACATCCCCGGAATCCGTGGCGACCACTGGTACGGATGATGCCATTGATTCTATTATAGATACAGGGGTACCTTCGGCACTGGTTCAGTTTAATAGGTAAAAAAGACGGAAACTACCAAGTTATACCTGTCAAAACAGTTGGTTACATCAATTGTGCCCTGTTGTCGCAACTACTGATAACCTACTGATATAATTGAATCACCTATTCAACTGAACCAGTGCCAACTGAACCAGTGCCATTCCACAGTAAGCAACAAATATTGTATGGCTAATAGCTAAAGGCGAACTGCTAATTGCAGCTTTTAGGTATCTGTTTTCCCATCAAATCCAGGTACAGAGATTCTATGTCATTCAAGAGGCGTTTCTGTGAAAATTTCTTCTCCACAAATAAGCGTGCTCGTGTCAGGAGTTCCTGGTTTTCGCGGGTGTGGTTCACAGTTAAATACGTTAATCCGTTTGCAAGGCCTTTGGCATCATTTTTTTGACAAAGAATACCCCGCTCACATATTTTGAAACCATCAGATGGAGGACTGCCGTCTTCTGCCCCGAGAAGATCACGTACCCCGCCGACATCAGTCGAAATAACCGGTACTGAAGCGGCCATGGACTCAATGATCGAAACAGGTGTCCCCTCGTTCATGGAGGTCAGGGCAAGGATATCCAGGTCCGCATATACGGGAGGTAAATCCTTCATCCATCCACAAAAATGCACTTTTTCAGCCATGCCGAACTTTTGGCAATAGGTCTCCAGGTCATCTCTCAGTTCGCCATCGCCCACGACGATAAATTTCACTCGTATGCCGGGATTCTCCTCAACGAATATCCTTGCTGCCTTGAAAAACATCTTGTGATGTTTTATCGGTACCATTCGTCCAATGATACCGATCAGGACAACATCGTCTTCCAGACCGAGACTTTTCCGGAATTGCCCTTTCAATGCGCTGCAATGCAGAAAGGATTCCAGATCAAAACCCAGGGGTATAATCTTGATCTTTTCAGCAGGGGCAATGCGATGTTTGTCTGCCAGTGCCGTTTTCTGCGTTTCACTGATGGCAATGATGACATCCGTCCCTCTGGCCAGGAGACGCTCAATCCAAATAAACATCAGGGATTTTTTTCTGCTGAAATATCCTTCAAATACATGGCCATGAAATGTATGGACAAGTTTTACTTTTTTGTCAGAGACAAGGTTGTATGTCATTGCAGCCAGCCTTGCACTGGTCCCGGCCTTTGCCGTGTGGGTGTGAATAACATCGGGTTTTTCGCGGCGAAGTATTTTGAAGATCCGGATCAATGCCTTCAGATCCAGCATGAGACTGATCTCTCTTTGCAGTTCCGGGATAATGATGGGTTTCTTATCCAGGGAATCAAAGAGATAGCTCATGTCCCCTTCCTGAGGAGAGATCTTGCCGGTTACGAGGAGTGACTGAAACCTGTCGGGATCAATACCTTTGGTCAATAAATGCACATGAATTGCCGGGCCACCGACATTCAGGCGGGCGATCATGCGCAATATTTTGATCTTTTTGTCATTTGCCCCGGAATGAACCTGATTCCTTAATTCAAACAAGGCCCCTTGTCTTGTGGACCAGATACGTATCATGTTGGTCGAGAGGACAAGAAAGATACGGATGGAAAGACCTGCAATGGCGAGAGGACTCAATAACCGAAGAAAAGGACTGCTGTGTTTTTTGAATAGCTTATAGCAACTCTTGTGAAACTCAATTGTTGAGCGCCATATGGCCTTTTCGCTGCTGATTCCCACGTAATGAATAATACTCACACCCGGGAAATAGGTCACTTTCCAACCATTTTCCCGCATCCGTTTGCACCAGTCAGCATCCTCCCAGTACATGAAAAAATTTTCGTCCATGAGACCAACTTTCCGTATGGCCTCTTTGCGGACAAGCATACAAGCGCCTGAAACCCAGTCTACCTCCATTGGGTTTTGTCCGTCTGACCTGGTTGTAAGTAGATTCTGAATCGTGAGCCGGTTGCTGGGGAACCACTTGCTCATGAAAGATGATCGCCCGAAAAATGCGGTGAACGGCGATGGAAAGGATCGGGCTGAGGCCTGAATGGAGCCGTCATGGTTCCGGATCTTGGGACCGGTAACCCCAACATCAGGATTGTTTTCCATGAAGTCGATCATAGCCTTGAAGAAGCCCCTGACGATAACGGTGTCAGGATTCAAGATGAGCACATATCTTGCTGCAGACCTCCGCAGTGCATTGTTGATCGCCCTGGCAAAACCCATGTTGTAACTGTTTCTCGAGACATCAACCTGAGGGAATATTGCATTTATGCGGTCAATGTCATCTCTTGAGGCATTATCCTGTACAAAGACCTTTGCCGGGATCTCCCTGAGGTCATTGAATATAGACTCAAGGCAGTGCAAGAGGTAATCCGTACTATTATAGTTGACTATAATTATATCCAGCAAATGTGATACTCCCTGCCTGAAAATTCCATGCCATCTTTCTTTTTCTTAACCCTTAACTGACAAGTGTCATGACATCGTTGACCCTGCTTTAAGGGTAAAAAGTGTCATGACATCGGTTACCCAAGACCATTTTATATGCTCAATCTTTGGGCAGTTGGTACTCAAAAACATGAACA
>Ga0075124_10001229_pt1 | contig 11997 bp, 12 predicted proteins | sample AntAceMetag02UKS_FD_69809 | JGI IMG/M metagenome (GOLD analysis project Ga0075124, IMG submission 69809) | Saline lake microbial communities from Ace Lake, Antarctica - Antarctic Ace Lake Metagenome 02UKS | ecosystem: Environmental > Aquatic > Non-marine Saline and Alkaline > Saline | place... | reverse complement strand
AAACACTTTATTCATGCACTATCCAGAGAATCTTCATCGAATTTTTGGGTGTATCCCTGTTTATCACCTCAATAAATCTACTTCGAATCCTAAGCGCAGTGAGGATTCGAGGTATTGCTTCACTTCAACCTCGACTCCTCGTCGCTTCGCTCCTTAGGAGTCGAAATTGAAGCTCAGGGTGACAACAGCAGGGATGGATACAAATTAACAGTTTTTCTAAAAGTAATTTTCCGCTAAGAATTCTCCGAAAACACTTTATTCATGCACTATCCAGAGGATCTTCATCGAATTTTTGGGGGTATCCCTGTTTGTCACCTCAATAAATCTACTTCGAATCCTAAGCGCAGCGAGGATTCGAGGTATTGCTTCACTTCAACCTCGATTCCTCGTCGCTTCGCTCCTTAGGAGTCGAAATTGAAGCTCAGGGTGACAACAGCAAGGATAGATATAAATTAACAGTTTTTCTAAAAGTAATTTTCCGCTAAGAATTCTCCGCAAACACTTTATTCATGCACTATCCAGAGAATCTTCATCGAATTTTTGGGGGTATCTCTGTTACATTTTTTGCATGAGGTGCGGAAAAAATTGACACTATATCAGGGCAGCATACATTTCTAATATGAATATTTTACAGCAGTTCTTTATTTTGATCTTTCCTGTGCTTTTTGCATTGACCATCCATGAATTCTCCCATGGCTATGCTGCATACAAGCTTGGAGATGATACTGCAAAAAGAGCAGGCAGATTGACACTCAATCCATTAAAGCACCTCGATCCTATCGGTACCATAATGCTTTTTATCGCAAAAATAGGATGGGCGCGTCCAGTTCCGATCAACCCATATAATTTTAAAAATATTAAGCGTGATACAGCGCTTGTTTCTCTTGCGGGACCTCTGGCAAATTTTATCAGCGCAATCGCTTTCAGCATAATTTTTAATCTTTTATATTCTCCGACCGCTTCACATAATATATTTATCCAGATATTATTCTATACGATTTTTATCAACCTTGCTTTAGGATTATTTAACCTGATTCCAATTCCACCACTTGACGGTTCAAAGATATTTGGTGCGCTTCTTCCTGACAGGTTGTATTATAAATATCTGCAGTTTGAAAGAAAAGGCATGTTCCTTTTTATAGCAATAATATTGATCAGCAACTTTGCAGGATTAAATATCATTGGAGGTGTTATTCTTCCTCCGATCAGATTTTTCGTGAGGATGCTTACCGGAGTTTCAATTTAATATTATGGCAGAAGAAGCAGCTCAGTTCGAACAAAAGGATAAGTATAAAATTAAGTTACCAAATTTTGAAGGTCCACTCGATCTCCTTCTTTATCTTATCCGCAAGCACAAGATTGATATTTACGACATTCCGATCGCTTTCATGCTTGAGGAATATCTGAAATATCTTGCCGTGATGGAAGACCTAAATATTTCTATAGAAGGCGAATTCATGGAAATGGCTGCAACACTTATTCAAATCAAGCTTCGATCTCTGCTCCCAAGATCAGTTGAAGAAGAGCAAGAGGATCCCCGAACCGAGCTTGTGAACAATCTGCTTGCTTATCAGAAAGTTAAGGAAACGACAGAGATACTTTCGGAACTTGCAGAAGAGAACCGCTATTATTTTTACAAGTCAATGGAGGATGATGCACGGAAGGAGATCCGGCACTCGGCAGTAAGCTATGAATTAGAACAAAAGAATGTTGATCTCTATGATCTGATAAAAGTATTACAGAAATTTATCATTAAAAAACCTCAAGAGATCACTGAAAATATTTCTCTTGATGAATATAAAATAGAGGTAAAAATAAAGGAGCTAAGAAAGCTCCTTCGCAGTCATAAAAAAATTCTCTTTTCAAATCTTGTAAAACACTGCAGCAGGATCGAAATTATCGCTTTCTTCCTTGCTATTCTCGAACTGATGAAGCGGAAAAAGGTAAGCGTATTTCAAAGCAAACAGTTTTCAGATATACATATAAATAAAAATTTCTAAACCCTAATTTCAAATTTACCCTGTGGAATCCCGATAAAACGGGACTTCGTATTCCACAGGGTGAACAAATGAAATGTCAAAACTTAAATATCAAAATAATTGTTGTTAATCTTTTAATCGTGGAACTGCTTTTGAAATCATTCTCAACAAATATTTTGAATCTTTAGAATAAATACTTTTAACCATCCGACTACGCAGTAAAGACGTATGGTTCATTACATTATACCCTTTTTTGTGCTAGCAGACTGGACTTCATACGCCGAAGGTGGATGGAGTTCAGAATGCGAATGCAGTTTAGTCTAAAGTCCAGCGTCAGCTGACTGGAGTTCAGGCATTTTTGACGGGACTTCAGAATGCTGACAGTTTTCGTCTCACAGTTACGCTGCGCTTTCCTGAACTCGAGTCTCTGCAGACTGGACTATTTTGCTATGGTTACTAAGCCCCAGCTTAGTAACCTATTACTATCACTCACTACATCCCCATCCGCCAGCTGTCGGAAGGGAATGAGGATTTATTCTCTATAAATGAACTTATCCTGGAATGCAGATTTTCTATCTTTTTTTTAATAGAAGTTTCGTTAGAATCATTGTAATGAAGATAGATATTTTTAAATGTTCCGTCAGAAAAACCGACAGTAAAACAAAACATTGGTTTTTCGTTTTCCATCCGGATTATTTTTCCGATTTCAGATACCTTAGAAATATCGATCTCTATATTTTTAAATAAAATAACTTTTTTGGACATCTACGCCTTTCATTTTATTTTACTTAATAATACACAATAATCATGCTAAAAAAATGTGAAGTAGATACGAAAATCCCATAACATATTGGTTTTAAGTCAGATAGGAAGGTAAAAAAATATTATTGAAGGAAATTATGGAGTGTGAAAAAATTACTGCCCTATCATTTTTCTATAGCAGATTGACAAGGACTATGTCAAAATGACAAGGGTAGTGAAAAGTTGACAATCAAAATTCTGGTTACTAAGCCCCAGCTTAGTAACCTATTAGGTCATCACTGCATTCCCATCAGCCAGCTGTCGGATGGAAACGATGATTCACTCTTTTGTTCTGAACTCCACTCCGAATAAATTCGGCGTGAAGTCCAGTCCAATAAGACCAGTCCAAGGTTTATTTTTCTATCTTCTTTAATTTCCGCAGGAATGTAGAATGCGAAATGCCGAGAAGTCTGGCTGCTCTTGTGCGGTTGTTATTAGTTTCTTTCAGAGCATCCAAGATCATTTGAATTTCCATATCTCCGATAGTTTTGGGTTTCATTATTTCCTTGATCGTCTTTTCAATAATTGTTTTCTCTGTATTAAAATCTCCCGGTTCAAGAGTATCGGTATTGAGTAATATCAAAGCTTTTTCCACCATATTTTTAAGTTCCCGAACATTCCCTGGAAAATGATATTTTTTTAGTTTATCAATAACTTTCACATTTATTTTTGGAATGGGTTTATTTAAGGATTTAGAAAATTCTTCGACAAAATAATGTAGCAGAGGTTTGATATCTACAGGTCTTTCTCTTAATGGCGGAATATTAATTTCAATTGTGTTTATCCTATGAAGCAGATCTAAGCGAAATTTGTTTTCGCTGATGAGATAATCAATTTCTTTATTGGTGGCTGCAATGATCCTGAAATCAACATAAATTTCATTATTCGAGCCAAGCCGCTTAATCATTTTATTTTCCAGCACTCGTAATAATTTTGCCTGAAGTTGAGATGGTGTTTCAGCAATTTCATCGAGGAAAAGAGTACCTTTATGAGATTGTTCAATAAAACCGATCTGATCGTTTATGGCGTCGGTAAAAGCTCCTTTAATATGACCGAAAAACATGCTTTCAGCAAGAGACTCCGGTACTGAGCTGCTGTTTACAGCTACGAAAAGGTGATCCTTTCGGGAACTTGCACTATGAATCAGATGTGCAATAATCTCCTTTCCTGTACCACTTTCTCCGGTAATTAGAACATTGGTATCTCTACTTTTTGCCGCTTTCATTGCTAATTTCATAACTTCATTAATTTTTTTGCTTTTACCAATAAAACTCAGGTTCATCGATTTTTTTAGAGTTTCAGAGATTAAAGAACTATATTTTTTTAGTTCAATATTTTTTTGGGTTGATTCATCAAATTTTATTTGGAGATTCGATATCTTTTCAACTATCTCCTTATTTAAAAGTTGCTCCTTTATTTCAGAATATTTTTCATGATAATCGAGTGCTTTCTGAAACTCTTTTTTCTGCTTATAGATATTGCTGAGTTGTTCAAAATTATCCCGAATTTCAAGCTGCATATTTTGTTTTCGGAACAATTCCAGACTTCTCTCAGTAAATTCTATCGCTGATCCGAACTCTTTTTTTTTCATATAAATACTGCCGATAAACTTCAAAAAAAAAAGGTTTATTCTTAAAATTATATTTCTCTGCATTATCCAGAGCTTCTTGATAATATTTGAGCGCTTCATCCAATTCCCCAAGATCCTCATAAACACCGCCAATATTATTTGTACAGGAAGTAGCAAAGCTTAACCATTTCTGTTTTTTTGCAATAGAAAGAGCTTTTTTGTAATACTCCAAAGTTTTTTGAGAATCTGTTTTACTATAAGAAACTCCAAGATTATTCAAACTTTTGGCAACTCCGAATGATTCACCATTTTCTTCATATTTTTCAAGCGCTTTCAAAAAATATTTTCTTGATTTTTCAGTTTGATTTAATTTACTATAAATAATTCCAATCATTTCAAAACAATGAGCAAATGTTTCTTTTGCTATTTTGTTCTCCGGAAGTTTCAAAAGTTCTTCATTTTTTTCATAAATTTCAATCGCTGAAAACAAAGATGATAAACTATCATCAAAGTTCCCTATATTATGTAATGAATTTCCTAAAATCCTTAAAGAACTGGCAATGCCAAGTTCATTTCCCTTTTCTTCATAAATCTCTTTTGCTTTACCGGAAAATTCTGCTCCTTTTTCATAATTGCCTATCAATGTGTAGTTTTCAGCAATTGTAATCAGAACTTTGGCGACCTTTCCTTTTTCATTATTCTTCTCGTACATTGGATACAATTCAAATGCAGTTTCCAATACTTTTTTTAAATTGCAAGTTTTAACATATCCTGAAAGTAATTGCTCAAGAATATTCGAAATTCTATTTTTATCAGAATCTGATCTTGCTTCTGATAATTCTTCCTCAAGTTTTCTAATTTGCTCATCATAGTTTTTCATTTATTATATCCCAGACATAATATTTCTAATATTTTCTTTCACATTTATAGAAGATTATCTGTCAATATTTTCTGAGTGTTTAACTTGCATACTCAGAAAAATTAGCAGATATATACAATGTCAGAGACTGGTAATTTGAGAACTGATACTATTTCGATTTACCTCTTATTCTCAACAAATATGATTATTGTTAAACAGTGAGTTTAATTGCTGGCATATAAGACCCAACCCCCACTCCGTCAGATGACGGATTCAACGATTCTAGGACAAGTGTCAATATACTCGACTACTCCCACAAATATTAAAGTTATTTATTCTGAAAATTCTTGGGATGACTCGGGAATTGACCGCTTTCTCTCATCATTTTGATCTTATCCTGCAACTCTCTTCCAAATCTTTGTATAAATATGAGATAACGAGCAAATTTATCTTCTGTTATTTCATCTCGGAGCTTTTTGTACAGTACCGCTTTCTTTTTATTTAGCTCAACATCCTGCTGAAGAAGCTTATCAATATTCTTGGTCACTGCCTTTTTATTGTTGTTGTCCAACGCAGTTTCAAGTTCCTTCATAATTTGATGATGAGTATCATAAAATTCACTCATAAGTTTATCAATATCTTTAATGATTGGAAGCACTTTCATGCTTTGTTCTTCAGTGAGATCGAGAGTTTTCAGCAGCTCAAGATTCCGCAGTTGCATAATGATCTTTTTATTCTCGCCCATAGGGTGTGATCCCCACAGCTGAGTAAACGCAACTGTAGAAAATATCAACATACCTGCAACAAGTAGTAAAATTTTTCTATTCATTATAACTCCTAAATTATGTTACGCTATTATCATACATTTTATTTATTAATTCTTGTAATTCATCCTGATCAAGATTATCCAGAACATCTTCATAATACAGCCAATCACCATAAAGAATATCATCTGTCAATTCTTCGTTCTCATATATTTCCTGAAGATACATTATTTCAAGATCGTTAAGGTAAACATCGCTCAAGGAGATAGTTTCTGTATATGCAACATTGTCGATAACATAATAATTTTCCTGCGGTGTGGGTACTGATCGAGGAGAAAGGAAAAAGATCATCAGTGATGCAAAGAGAACTGCAACAGTTGCGAGTGCCGGCTTTGTCCAGTATCTTATCCAGAATAGGTTGTCTGGCTTTGGGGGAACTTTTCCAAATTGCTGTGTGATATGAGCGTGGGGAGGTGCAGGATGAATTTTCATATCCTGATCAATAAATTGTTGGGTAATATTCAAAACCTTTTCCCATTCTGCAAGATGTTTTCTGCAATGCTCACACTCTAAAAGATGAGCAGCGATCTGCTTTTTCTTTCGCTCTGAAAGTTCATTGTTCAAATAATTGAGTAATTTTATTTTATTTATACACTTCATAGTTACTCCTGAAAATTGATCAGGTTTTGGTCCTGTAAATTAATTTTTATCTTTTGCATAGCAAAAAAATAGTTGCTTTTCACGGTTCCCAGACTTTTTCCCAGCACTTGTGCGATTTTTTTAAAAGGAAGCTGATTATAATATCGCATTACAAAGACTTCCTTCTGGCGTGGAGAAAGAGAATCAATAACCTTTTCCAGTGATTCAAAAAGCTCCTTTTCCTGAAGTACAGATGAGGGATTTTCATTCATCTCTGTACGCAGTTCGTGGGCATCCGGAAACTGGTTGAGTTCTCTACTTCTCTTTGTGCTCATATAATAAATATGGTTCAATGCGATCCTGTATATCCAGGTCGTGAACTTTGCTTCTTGTCGAAATGAACTAATATTTTCATAGACTTTCAAAAAAATTTCCTGTGTTGCATCTTCCGCATCTTCATAATTTTTCAACATCTTTAATGCAAGTAAAAAGATCTTTTGATAATTTTCTTCAATCAGTTGATTAAGCCGAATAGAATCCATTTTCAATTTTCGTTTATTATCTTAGATGTGTTAGCCAGTAAAAAGTTTAAATTCATTATTTCTTCGTTTATTTTGATGATCGAATTATGCAAACTTGCACAAATACTGCAAGTAAAATATTAATAATTTTTAAATTGACAGAATATGTTCCTTTTTTACTTGATGTGCTGTGTTCGCATGTGTTTACAAATCTAATTGTAAAATTTATTCGCTACATGAGGACAAATAAGGATAAACATGAAAAAAAATGAACAAAAAACCTTCAAGAATGTACTTCAAAACAGTGTCTTACAATACGGAAGCAATATTGCGCTTTCAATGGTAGGTGGTGATCCAATTACTTATAGGCAATTTGGGGAAAAAGTGGATATTATCTCAAAGATATTACAAAAAAGAGGAATCGTAAAAGGCGACAAAGTTGCTATACTTTCTGAAAACAAACCTCAGTGGGGTATTGCATTTTTTGCGATAACGACCATTGGAGCGATAGCCGTTCCAATCCTTCTGGATTTCCATGCAAATGAGATCCGCCACATTCTCATGCATTCCGAAGCAAAAGCGATCTTCATCTCTCAGGACCAGTATAACAAACTGGAAGATGTAGAGATGGAGAGTTTGAGAACGATATTTCATATCGATGATTTCAGTATTATTCCACCCAACACAACCAAAGATAAACTAAAAGATTTGATCAAGGAAGGAGAGGTTGAATTTGCGAAGTTAAGAGAATCAGCCCTGAAACTTCTATATTCGGCCCAGGGTTCTCTTAAAGAAGATGATGTTGCATCTATTATTTATACATCCGGCACCACCGGTCATTCAAAAGGAGTTGAACTCACACACAAGAATTTTATTTTTGATGCAGAAGCCACACTGAAAATTCAAAATGTGACAGAAGACGACAGATTACTTTCGATCCTTCCACTTTCTCATTCCTATGAATTTACCATTGGTTTTTTAATCCCATTTATTCGCGGGTCATCAATATATTATCTTGATAAACCGCCTGTTGCCCGCGTGTTACTGCCGGTTTTACAAAAAATAAGACCCACAATGATGCTTACAGTTCCTCTTGTCATAGAGAAAATATATAAACTTAGAATTGCTCCTCAATTATCCAAAAGCGGACTGATCAGACAATTAATGAAAGTGCCTGCAGTGCGAAAAAAACTTCATAAATTAGCTGCGAAAAAAGTGATGAAATTTTTTGGGGGAGAGATGAAATTCTTCGGCATAGGCGGCGCCGGATTGAACAGCGAGGTAGAGAAATTTTTGCGTGAGGGGAAATTCCCCTATGCGATCGGATACGGGTTGACAGAAACCTCCCCAATGATTGCAGGGAGCGGAGTGAAAAATACCAAATTCCGATCTACAGGCATAATCATTCCCGGAGTAGAAGTAAAAATTAATAAACCAGATAAGAAAACAGGTGAAGGTGAGATATGGGTCAAGGGGGGCAATGTGATGAAGGGTTATTATAAAGACCCGGAAAGAACAAAAGAAATATTTTCTGAAGAAGGATGGCTGAAAACCGGCGATCTCGGTTATATGGATAACGATGGGTATTTATTTATAATCGGAAGATTAAAAAATGTGATCGCTGGTCCGAGTGGTGAGAATATCTATCCTGAGGAGATAGAATCACAGCTCAATCAATATGACGATGTGCTCGAATCTCTGGTTTATCAAGAAAACGGACAGCTTGTTGCACGTGTTCATCTAAATTATGAAGAGCTTGATTCGGAATTCAAGAATAAAAAAATGACGGAAACGCAGATAGCAAAGCGAATTGAAGAGATGCTTGAAAAGATGAGGAATGAAGTCAATAGCAAGATGTCATCTTTCTCAAGAATCCTTAAAATGATCGAGCAGCCAGATCCCTTTGAGAAGACCCCCACAAAAAAGGTCAAAAGATATTTATATACGAATTAATTGATGTAATAAGTTTCTCGATTTGTGATAATTATACATTAAGAGATGCTCGGAATTCATAGAAATACGTTATCAAGAAAAATAAAAGAATATAATATTGATCTTCCAAAATAAATATTGTGATGAATAAGATGAGAGTAAGAAGGATAGTGCAACTGGCTTCTCTTGGAATATCTGTATCATTATTCGTATTGCTCATACAAGGAACCTTGCCAACAGCACACGAGTACTGTCCTTATGCGTCCGTCTGCTTTGGTGTTTGGAAGATCGGGGCAAAATTCGCGCCCTTCCTTTTTCCTGCTGCTGTTATTATTGGAGCTGCAATTGCACTCAGTTCTTTTTTCTTTGGTAGATGGTTTTGTGGGTATGTATGCCCTATCGGAACTATTCAGGAACTTATATACTCTACAAAAAAGTCAAAGAAAAAGTTTGATCAATTAATTCCCTACAAAATTCACAAATTCATGAATTTTTTTAAATATATAATATTCCTATTTACTGCAATTACAGCTTTTTTTGGAGCTCAGTATCTTTATATGAAATTTTGTCCCGTTCTTGCGATAGCACATATTCAAAATATTACTATTGCCGGAATTGTAGTGCTTGCTATAATAATATTTTTAGGATATTTCGTTGAGCGTTTCTGGTGCAGATACCTTTGTCCTTATGCTGCACTGATGAATATTTTTCAGAAAATCGCAGACATTATCGGCATAAAAAGATATAAGATATTCAGGAATATTCACACAAGTATTAACTGTTTTAATTGCCTGAATTATTGCCCTATGAACATTGACATCGGGTACAATGAAAAAATATCTGACATTAATTGTATTAAGTGTCTGAGTTGTGTGCGTCAGTGCTCAAAATCAGATATAGAGAAAAGTAAATGTGTTTATAGAGATTGATGTTTGAAGGGTTTAATATGAAAAAAATATATTCAATGATCATACTTATTGTTCTGATCGGGGTAACTCTTTTTCTTTACTCACAAACAGTCAATAAGGTGTACGAAGTAGATGCATCAAAATGTGTCGGCTGCACGATCTGTGTGCGTAGCGGGAAGTGTCCAACCGATGCGATCGAGATGAAGAACGGGAAAGCGGTCATTGATTCAAGCAAGTACATTGGCTGTGGAATTTGTGCAAAAAAATGTCCTTTTGCAGCAATTCATGAAGTTGAGTTTGCGGACAGCACTGCCCAAATGGACGAAGAAAAAGTACCCGAAGTAGCTGATTCCACTGAAGTTGCGCAGCAGGTCTTTATGGTTGATGACGATGCATGTATCGGGTGTAAGATATGTGTTCGCAAATGTCCTGTTAGTGCGATTACAATGAAAGATGGGAAAGCAGTGATCGACACAAGCAAATGTATTATCTGTGGCATCTGTGCAGATGTATGCCCAGTAAAAGCAATACACAAAACTGATGAAAAAAAGTAAGAAATATTCATTATATATTCTCGCTATTGTTTCTTTATTATTCATCCTTCTGCACTGTTCGGATAAAACAAAAAAGCTTCTCATCTATGATGGTGATGTCCGGATCGAGTACTCACGCTGCACCGGTTGTCCTATCGCTGTCATTTTCAGGATAATCATGTGATTCCTGAAGTCAATGCACATTCCTACGGGATCGATGTACTCTTTTAGAATATGTTGAAAACACTTGCAGAAGGATTCATGCTGGGGCTCGCAACCGGCCCCGTGTGTCTTGTGACCTGTACTCCCATATATCTGCCATATCTGCTTTCTGAAGAACGTAAATTGATAAAAAGCATTGGTGTTATCGCAGAAATATCTGCTGGAAGATTTTTTTCATATATTGCCTTTGGCGCTATTGCCGGTTACGTAGGCGCGAATATTTCACAGATAAATAGAACACTTTTTACTTCCATTGCATACATTCTACTCTCAATTTATTTGATCCTTTCTGCAGTTCGTGCCAGACAGCATGATAGGAAGTGTCATGTTCCAAAATTTGCAAATATTACAAAAAATGCCTTTATTTTGGGAATTCTTACCGGAATAAGCTTCTGTCCTCCATTTCTAATTGCTATTTCAAAGGCAGTAAATCTTGGAGGAGTTGTCAGTGGCATGATGCTCTTTCTCGGATTTTTCGCAGGCACGACGCTCTATCTCATACCGATAGCATTTATCGGGCAGCTATCCCGAATTCAGATAATGAAAAAGATCGGACAGGTTGCTTCTCTGGTCATAGCAGCATGGTTTATTTTCAGTGGTATAAGAGGATTGATCCAACTAAATAAGCAACATAGCTACGCAGAAATCCAGCTAACAGGCAATGAGCGGTTAGTAGATGTCTTCGCACCTGATCAACAAATAATAATTTTATCTTCTGATGAAAATGCTGAGTATTTTATGTCTTTGCAGGATTCCTTTAAACTGCGAAATAAACAACATGTCCTTTTTCTGCAGAATAACGCAGAATTTGCGGATTCACTCCTGAAATATGAAAAGGGTATCATATTTTGTGATATGGGAATTGATGATGAAAAATTCAAATCCCCTCTTCAAAATTTTGATGTATTCTATATCGAGAAAAACTATCCGATCAGCCGAATGCTAACTTTTTTGAATAAATTTACCTTTAAAACAGAGACAACCCTTCAGTGGGATTTCAAAGAACAGTAATTACAAATACTGCATCATTTTTTCATTTTTGACCTGACCGTAAAGCTCGATATAGGGCTTCACAGGGCTTGAAATGATCTTGGGAAAAAGTACTTCTTCGATCTGGAAGAACCCGGCAGACTGTGACATTTCTATCAAAATTTTAATAGGTTTTTTATTTCCCGGAAGGATGTTCACTTTTTGAATTGAGCTTGCAGAATACTTATGAATATCTCCTACTCGTGGTTGCTGAGAGAGGAGTGTAGTGATGCGTGATCG
>Ga0075124_10001227_pt1 | contig 12007 bp, 8 predicted proteins | sample AntAceMetag02UKS_FD_69809 | JGI IMG/M metagenome (GOLD analysis project Ga0075124, IMG submission 69809) | Saline lake microbial communities from Ace Lake, Antarctica - Antarctic Ace Lake Metagenome 02UKS | ecosystem: Environmental > Aquatic > Non-marine Saline and Alkaline > Saline | place... | reverse complement strand
AGCGATAATCGCACCCACCTCGATCGTTTCTTCCTCCTGCCTCATCTCGTGGTCGATCGCGCCGGCCACACAGGCATCGACACACTGGTAACACTCGGAGCAGATACCGCAGCTCAGACAGCGCTTGGCTTCCCTGAGGACATCCTCTTCGCTGTACCCCTTGGCGACCTCTTCAAAGTTGGTCTTCCGCACTGAGGGTTCGAGTTCCGGCATCGACGGACGATTCTCCTTTATCACGGAGCTGTTATCCGCCTTGTCGGCGATATTCTGTGTCCAGTTTCTCTCGCGCCCCAGACTGATGTCCTCACCGCGCAGATACCGGTCAATGGACTTGGCAGCCTCCTTACCGGCATTGATGGCCTCAACCACCGTTGCCGGTCCGGTAACATCGTCACCACCTGCAAAGACCCCCTCCACGCTTGTGGCAAAGGTCACTGCATCCACATCAAAGGTGTTCCATTTATTGACGGCTATGCCGCTCTCCTCAGTAACAAACGAGAGATCACTGGTCTGCCCTATCGCGGGGATGATCGCATCGGCCTCAACGGTGAACTCCGATCCCTCGATCGGTACGGGGCGTCTCCTCCCGCTAGCGTCGGGTTCACCCAGTTCCATCCGTATACACTCGATACCGGTCACCTTCCCACCGCTTCCCAGCACCTTCACCGGGGCGGCCAGGAACTCCATCTTGATCCCTTCCTGCAGGGCCTCTTCTATCTCCTCATCGGCTGCAGGCATCTCGTCACGCGTCCTCCGGTACAGGACAAAAGCCTCCTTGGAACCGGTCCTCAGCGCTGTCCGGACGGCATCCATCGCAACATTACCGCCGCCGACCACCGCGACACGATCCCCCAGGAATACCTTTTCGCCGAGGGCGACCCTTCTCAGAAAATCGATACCGTGGACCACCCCTTCCAGGTCATCCTCACCGGGGACACGCAGCTTGCTGCTGACATGAGACCCCACGCCGATAAAGGTGGCGGCAAATTCCTTTCGGAGGGCGTCCATGGTGATATCCTGGCCCACCTTTACATTATACTTTATCTCGACGCCAAGCTCCTCAATGGTCTTGATCTCGGCATTCAGGACATCTTTGGGAAGGCGGTATTCCGGGATACCGACGGTCAGCATACCGCCCGCAACCGGGAGGGCCTCAAAGATCGTGACCCCATAACCTTCAACCGCCAGGTAGTACGCGGCTGTCAGACCCGCAGGCCCGGCGCCTATGATCGCAATCTTTTCGTCCTTCTTTTCCTTTATCTCAGGAACATATTTTGTCTCGTCGTTCAGGTCGAGGTCGGCCACGAACCGTTTCAGATACATAATGGATACGGGCTGATCCACCTCACCTCTCTTACAGGCCGCCTCGCAGGGGTGGTTACAAACCCTGCCGCACACGGAGGGGAGCGGATTTTCCTGTTTGATAAGTTTCAGGGCCTCCTTATACTTCCCTTCGGCGATGAGTGCCACATAGCCCTGGACACCGATATGGGTGGGGCAGGCCGCCTTGCAGGGAGCCGTTCCTATCTTTTCAATCGCAAAGGCGCTGGGTATGGCCTGGGGAAACTTCCGGTAGATGGCCTTCCGGTCATCCAGACCCTCATTAAAGACGTTCGACAGCGTCACCGGGCAGACCTTGGCGCAATCGCCGCATCCGGTACATTTATCAACATCAACAAATCGCGGCTCTCTCTTGAGCTTTACCTGAAAACGCCCCGGATCGCCGTCAACCGCTTCCACGGTTCTCTTTGTCAGTATCTCTACGTTGGGATGTCTCCCTACCTCGACAAGCTTGGGGGAAAGTATGCATGCAGAACAATCATTGGTCGGGAAGGTCTTGTCCAGTTGAGCCATGACACCGCCGATGCTGATATCATTTTCGACAAGGTAGACCTTCATTCCGGAATTCGCGAGGTCCAGGGAAGACTGGATTCCGGCTATCCCCGACCCAACAACCATAACAGCGCCGATCTTTTCGCTATCTTTTACCACCGCTTTTTGCACCTCAGATGTGATGTTAAAGACCTGCCATGGCGGGTCCCTTTGATTACAGATTATGACCGCCGGTCATTTAATAATTTGTCGGTGGTTGGGTAACAGGATTTACAGCCCATGTCAAGACATAATTGCGGATTTTTGGCCCTGAATTGAAGGGACTATTTAAAAGGGTTTTAATACCGGGCAGTACGGGAATACGTGGTCAGGGTTTGGATCGACAGGCTTGCTCTATCACCCGCCAGATCTCGTCCTTACCGGAGCGTGTCTTTGCGGAAAAGGGGAGGAGCTCGTCATGCGGGACACCCAGGTGTTCTCCTATCTTCCGACGGGCCACTGTGCCCTGGCCTCTGGAAAGTTTATCCGTCTTCGTGAGCACAAAGACAATTTCAATATGATGATCGCGGAGCCACTGAACAAGCATATCGTCGTTCTCCGAGGGTTCCCTCCGTATATCAAGTATCAGAACCACCAGGCGCAGGTTTCGCCGCCCCTCAAGGTACCCCTCCACCATCGCACTCCACCCCCTCTTTACAGAGAGGGGGACCTTGGCGTATCCGTATCCGGGAAGATCGACAAACGAAAGGGCCTTATTGATCACGAAGAAATTGACAAGCTGGGTGCGTCCGGGGGTATTGCTCGTCCTGGCAAGCCTTTTCCTGTTCACAAGGGTATTGATGAGGGAGGACTTGCCCACGTTCGATCTGCCGACAAATGCCACCTCCGGCAACAGATCGTCCGGATAGTGGGGGGGCTGGGTGGCGCTCTTTATGAATTCTGCTGATGTAACCTTCATGGATACCTCGTCTGAATTGGACAGCATCATACCACAGCACGGGGGTAAACTGCAAAACACATGGCCATCCGGCATTCGGAACACCACGTCTGATAAATTATCCTTGCAAAGAAAGGGGGTTAAGCGATAGTAAAGAGAAGTCTTGGGTTATGGAAAACGCTTCAACAGGACATGCACCTGGATTGAACACCCGGACCGAAAGTGAGAGTGGAGATGATACGAACGTATGAAATTTTTTAAGAAGATACTTCCAACTCATCTACACGCCAATGAACATGCCGTGATGATATTCATGGCAATCATTGTTGGAGTACTGGGCGGATATGGAGCGATTCTTTTCAGGTGGCTGATACAGTTCTTTCAAAAGGCATCCTTCGGCAATGGAGAGGGGGACCTCCTGTCAACCTTGATGAGCCTACCCTGGTACGCACGGCTTCTCCCCCCTGCGATAGGGGGCTTGCTGGTTGGGCTTATTGTCTATTTCCTTGCACGGGAGGCAAAGGGGCACGGAGTTCCTGAGGTAATGGAGGCGGTCGCTCTCAAGGGAGGGATCATGCGGAAACGGGTCGTTCTGGTAAAATCGATTGCCTCTGCCATATGCATCGGGACAGGCGGTTCGGCGGGCAGGGAGGGCCCTATCGTACAGATTGGATCGGCCATCGGGTCAGCGTTCGGGCAGATACTCAAAGTCTCCGCCGACAGGATGAGAACGCTGGTAGGATGCGGTGCGGCGGCGGGGATAGCGGCAACATTCAACGCCCCCATAGCCGGGGTTATGTTTGCCATGGAGATTATCCTGGGTGAATTCGGCATCGCCACATTCAGCCCCATCGTGGTCTCTTCCGTCATGGCAACCGTTATCTCCAGGGCATACCTGGGAGATTTCCCTGCCTTCGTTGTTCCTCATTACACACTAGTCAGCACAATGGAAATGCCTTTCTATATACTGCTGGGTATCCTTGCCGGCGTGGTTGGCGTGATTTTCACTTCAACGCTCTACAAGATCGAAGATGTATTTGCTTCCATAAAGATCCCCGATTACACAAAGGCGGCGGTGGGTGGTTTGATGGTGGGCTGTATCGGCATATTTCTGCCCCAGGTATACGGGGTGGGATATGACGCCATCGGCTTCGCCCTGCTGGAAAACCTTCCCTGGACTATGCTGGTTGCTCTCATCTTTGCCAAGATACTCGCGACCTCTTTTACCATCGGTTCCGGCGGATCCGGGGGTATCTTCGCCCCGTCACTCTTTATCGGCGCCATGCTGGGCGGGGCCTTCGGGACCCTGGTTCACCACCTCTTCCCCACCCTTACCGCCACATATGGAGCCTATAGCCTGGTCGGTATGGGGGCACTGGTGGCCGGTGCCACCCACGGCCCGATTACCGCGATACTCATACTGTTTGAGATGACCGGTGATTATAAGATCATACTCCCTCTCATGCTTTCCTGTATCCTGAGTTCCGTTATAGCATCACAGATCAGACAGGAATCCATCTATACGATGAAGCTGATACGAAGGGGGACCGATATCAGGGCGGGGAAGGAGATCAATATCATGAAATCCCTTCTCGTCAGAGATGCCATGACCAAGGACGTGGTAACGGTATTCGAGAATATGCATCTTAACAAACTCCTGGAGCACACCTTTTCAAGCAAGTATTCCAGCTTTCCCGTGGTCGACGACGGCGGCCTGCTCAGCGGGATCGTCACCTTTCAGGATTTCAAGGAGGTAGTCTTTGAGGAAGGCCTGGGAGACCTCGTTGTGGTAAAGGATATCGCCATCCCCGACGTCATAACCCTAACACGGGATGAAAACCTGGATGAGGCACTGAAAAAGATAGGGCTCAAAAATATAGAACAGCTTCCGGTGATCGACGAGAACAACCCGCGAAAGATCGTCGGCATCCTCTCACGGAGAGACATCTTCTCGGCATACAACAAGGCGCTTATCAACAAGTCCCTGGCGGAGGGGGTCGGGATCAATCAGGCGGACAAAAAACAACCCAAGAGGTAATGGCCCGCCGGGGATTCGTCAGGCGGGAACGCTTTTTCCCTCTAACACCCGAATGTCGACATGCTGCTTTTTCCCCTTTCTCGCGCGGACGATGCCGTCTACGATATCGCCGATCCCGACTTTCTCATCAAAGACCCCAATCTGCCGACCGTTAATGTAGGCTCCCCCCTGTTGGATTAATCGCCTCGCTTCACCTCTGGATTTACACAAACCGACACCATGAAAGAGTTCGAAGGCAGGAATTCCCCCCTCCAGTTCACTCCTCGCCTTTTCCACCGTGGGTATTGCCGACACATCAACATCGGCACCGGTCCTGGGGATGGAGCTTGACGGGAAGAGGTCGGCGCTCACGGGTTTCAGTTCGAAGTTATTGACTGCCGCCCCCCATGCGGCAACCGCCGCGCCCTGCCCATGGGTAATCTTCGTCGCCTCAAAGGCCAGAACGGCCTTTGCCATATTCAGCTCGGAATTCACCAGTTTTTCAGACTCCCTGATCTCTTCCATGGGCAGAAGGGTAAAGAGGGCAAGGAATCTTTTCACATCGGCGTCTTCCGTGTTTATCCAGTACTGAAAATAGTCATAGGGGGTGGTGAGACCGGCGTCCAGCCATATCGTTCCCTTCTCCGTCTTGCCCATCTTGTGACCCTGGGCGGTGGCAAGAAGGGGAAATGTCATACCGTAGACCTTCTTTTCCTCGAGCCTCCTCGTCAGATCTATCCCCGCGACAATATTGCCCCACTGGTCATTGCCTCCCATCTGGAGGGTACAGCCATAGTGTTTACACAGATAATAGAAATCGTAGGACTGCAGGAGCATATAGTTGAACTCGATAAAGTTGAGCCCTGTTTCCAGACGCATCCGGTAGCTCTCCGCGGTGAGCATCCGGTTGACGCTGAAACAACGCCCTATGTCCCGCAGAAACTCGACATAGTTGAGCTCCGCCAACCAGTCCGCGTTGTTTAGAAGGAGTGCCTTCCCCTCCCCAAAATCCAGGTATTGGGACAATTGCCCTTTGATAGCCTCCGCATTGGCATCTATCTCATCCCGTGTCAGTATGCGACGCATCTCGGTCTTGCCGCTGGGATCACCGATAAGTGCGGTGCCACCGCCGACAAGGGCGATAAGCCGGTGTCCACAACGCTGCATATGGACAAGCGACATTATCGGGACGAGGCTCCCGATATGGAGGCTCGCCGCCGTGGGATCAAAACCGATGTAACAGGTAACAGGTCCTTCCTCCAGAAGTCTCTGTATGGGTCCCTCATCCGTTACCTGTTCTATGAATCCCCTCTCATGCAGGACGTCATATGCGCTTTTCCCACTCATATTCATCAACTTTCCATGGCAATATTCAGCCTCTCAATTGAAAGGGCCCTGCCCGTCGTATCATCAATATCTATAAGCACCCCCTGAAGCCGGACATCCCCCTTCGCGACTTCGTAGCGGTTGGGGAGGAGGGTCAGGAATCTCTCAAGCGCCACCTCTTTCTTGATCCCCAGGACGGAATCACAGGGGCCCGTCATCCCGACATCCGTTATGTACGCAGTCCCGCGGGGGAGCACCCGTTCGTCCGCCGTCTGCACATGGGTATGCGTACCCACGACGGCGCTGACTCGTCCATCCAGAAACCAACCCAGCGCTTCCTTTTCGGAGGTCGCTTCGGCGTGTATGTCAACAAGGATGATATTTGTCTTATCTTTGAGCGTATCTATCTCTCTCTCAGCGACACGGAAGGGGCAGTCGAGGGGTCTCATAAAGACCCTCCCTTCGAGGTTCAGCACGCCCAGAGATGTTCCGGAACCATTATGCACGATCACACTCCCTTTGCCAACAGTCCCGGCGGGATAATTGGCCGGTCGAAGGAGCGTCTCATAGTCGCCAATGAACTCCGTTATCTCTCTCTTGTCCCATATATGGTTTCCGGAGGTCAGGATGTCTATATCATTGCCGTACAGTTCATCGACGACCTTTCTGGTTACACCGAACCCCCCGGCCGCGTTCTCACAATTCGCTATGACGATGTCGACCCCATAGTCCCCCACTATGCCGGGGAGGAGGACCTTTACCGCTCTCCGCCCCGGTTTTCCGACTATGTCTCCGATAAAGAGTACCTTCACGTCTTAGATCTTTCCGTCCTATTTTGCAAACTCGGACACACGCATCTCCCGTATGACCGTGACCTTTATCTGCCCCGGATAGGTAAGCTCTGCTTCTACCTTTTTTGCAATATCCCTGCAGAGCATGACGGCATCATTCTCAGACACCTTTTCATTTTCCACGAGAATGCGTATCTCTCTCCCGGCCTGGATAGCATAACACTTATCGACACCATTGAAAGAGGTCGCTATCCCCTCCAGTTCGGTCAATCGTTTTACATAGGTTGCCAGCATCTCCCTGCGGGCGCCGGGTCTCGCGGCGGAAAGGGTGTCCGCCGCCTGGATCAAAACGCCCAGGACGGTATTGTCCCGTCCGTCATCGTGATGCTGCGCGATAGCCTGAACAATCCTCTCGGATTCCCCGAATTTCCGGGCATACTCCGCTCCGATGGTGGCATGCGGTCCCTCGATCTCATGATCGACGGCCTTCCCTATGTCGTGCAAAAGCCCGGCCCTTTTGGCATCCTTTACGTTCACCTTAAGCTCGGCGGCCATCATCCCCGCAAGGTGTGAGACCTCCATGGAATGCTCCAGGACGTTCTGGGAAAAGCTTGTCCGGAATCTCAAGCGCCCGAGAAGGGTCAGCAGTTCCGGATGGACATCATGTACCCCCGCATCGAATGATGTCCGTTCGCCGGTTTCACGAATTACCTTGTCAACTTCGGTCTGTACCTTCTTGACTACCTCCTCTATCCTCCCCGGGTGGATTCTCCCGTCATGTATCAGGTTCTCCAGAGACCTCTTTGCCACTTCCCGCCGCACGGAGTCGAAGCTCGAGATAACCACGGCCTCGGGCGTGTCGTCTATAATAAGGTCTGTCCCGGTAGCGGCCTCTATGGCCCGGATGTTCCGTCCCTCCCTGCCGATTATCCTCCCCTTCATCTCATCCGAGGGAAGGTTGACCACCGACACGGTATGCTCTGCCACAAAATCGGAGGAATACCTTTGTACCGCATAGGCCAGTATCTCGCTGGACCTCTTTTCCGATTCCCGCTTTGTCTCTTCTTCTATTTTGCGTATGACACCGCCTGCTTCGTGCCGCGCATCATCCACCATCAGCTGGACGAGGGATTCCTTCGCCTCCTCTGACGAAATCCCGGCAATCTTTTCCAATTGTTCTCTTTGTTCTTCAATGATTTTGTCTACCCTGTCATGTTTTTCATTCAAGAGTGTCTCTTTATCGATGACAGTGTTTTCTCTTTTCTCTATTATGGCCTCTCTCTGGGCAAACAGATCTGTCTTTTTGTCAAGATTCTCTTCCTTCTGATGGATCCTCTCTTCTACCTTTTCAATCTCTGTCCTTCTGTCTCTGGTCTCTCTCTCAAACTCATTCTTGGCCTTGAGGAGATTATCCTTTGCCTGGAGAATAGCCTCTTTCTTTATATTCTCAGCCTCTTTCTTGGCCTCGCTGGTAATTCTCAACGACAGGTTTTCGGATGACTCCAGCATCCTCCCTGACATACTCTTTCTCACACAATATCCCAGCACCGCGCCCAGTGCCGCGGATACCAACACTACCAGTATTATAAAACTGATGTTTAACAAATTCTCTTACCTCCCCCCCATAATTATTTCGCAGGAACAGGAAACTCACCCTTTTAGGAATGGGAGGGGACAGGAAAACGACGCGGTGCGCCCGAAGTGCAACCGCCGGAGATAGGGCCCTATACATTGAGCCCAAGGCCTGGAGAGAGATGAAACCGCTTCTGCCATACGTGTCTCCCCCGCCTATGCCGTGAAAACCACTTTTTTGAACCTTATAAAAAAATTAGCGCCCTGTTGCCGCTTAAGGCTTTCCACCCCATCCCTCGCGGGAGGTGGCGGACATGCACACCACGAACAAGGAAGGGCACCTAGTCATAAGGTGTTGGTTCAAAAAACTATAGGTCATCACGCACATTGCAGGGGATTATTGCACTCTTCTTATCTATATAACCGATTAATTCCTCAATTCCACCTTCGAATCTGCTACGCAGACCCTCTTTTTCTTCTTGTATTCCAAACAATTCTTCGGCAATATTTAAAGCAACCAAAATAGCAATATCTGAAGCTGTTGCATTCTCTGAGGCCTCTCCTATTTCCCTAGCCCTCTCATTTACATACCGGACAATCTTATCTACATACTCATCCCCTTTGTCGCTCAGGACGGAGAACTCCCGTCCCATAACCATTATATCGAAACGCTTTTTCAAATGCGATTCCCCTGTGCTTCACCTACGATACTTCTATATCGCTCAACATATCAAGGAGCACATCAACCCTGGTACGCACAGCATCCTCTTGTTCGTTTAAAACCCGTGCCCTGTTTTCGGCCTCCTCCAACCGGACTTGTTTCTCTTCCAATAATCTTTCCAGTTCCTGATTCCGACTCTTCAACGTGGAATATTCTTCTACAATTTCCCGTATCCTTCGCTCAAGTTCGCCAAACCTTCCTAACTCCACACATAGCCTCGACTTTTCTTCAGTAACATCCTATTTTTTTTTGATTATGCCAACTCGTCCGATAAAAGTCAAGGCGCTATTTATCACGGGTCAATGCACCCAAATAATCCTTGACAGGTAATGGCTAATCTACTATAAGTTGCGGTTTTTCGTATTGAGATACAATTTTTATGCCCCCCTGTGCTGAAGGGGGGTTATTTACTTGGGGGGATCATATCATTATCATTACCCATAGGGAAAACAGGCATGGATGACAGCAAGGTAAGAAATATAGGGATCAGTGCGCATATCGACTCAGGCAAAACGACACTGACGGAAAGAATCCTCTTTTACACAAAGCGTATCCACGCGATTCATGACGTGAAGGGGAAGGATGGTGTCGGGGCAACCATGGACTCCATGGAGCTCGAGAAAGAACGCGGCATTACCATAGCCTCGGCGGCTACATTCTGCGAATGGCAGGGGCATGAGATCAACATCATCGACACCCCCGGGCATGTTGACTTCACCGTGGAGGTTGAACGTTCTCTCAGGGTGCTCGATGGGGCCGTCCTCGTCCTGTGCGCAGTGGGTGGCGTGCAGTCACAGTCTATTACCGTCGACCAGCAGATGAAACGCTACAAGGTCCCCTGCATCGCCTTTGTGAATAAGTGCGACCGGAGCGGTGCGAACCCTTCCCGCGTCATCGGCCAGCTCAGATCGAAACTGGGGCATAATGCCGTTGCCATGCAGATGCCCATTGGACTCGAAAACAACTTCCAGGGGATTGTAGACCTGGTTTCCATGAAGGCGGTCTATTTCGACGGCGAGAAGGGAGAGATTGTCCGTGTTGAGGACATTCCGGACGCATTGTTACCCGAAGCCGCCGCGAAGAGAGAAATCTTGATAGATGCCGCATCGATCTTTTCAGACGAACTCACCGAAGCCGTTCTCGAAGAGCGCGATATCCCCGAGGACCTTCTTATGAGCGCCCTGCACGCAGGGACACTCACTCGGAAAATAACTCTGGTTTTCATGGGATCGGCCTATAAGAACAAGGGCGTTCAGCCCATGCTCGACGCCGTGACGCAGCTGCTCCCCTGCCCGGCTGAGATGAAAAACGAGGCCCTTGACCTGGCACACGATGAACAGCCTGTAATTCTCTCATCCAATCCCGCAGACCCCACGGTCGCGCTTGCATTCAAACTGGAAGATGGCGCCTACGGTCAGCTTACTTACATCCGAGTATACCAGGGTTCGATTGGAAAGGGCGATACGATTGTCAACGGCCGCACGGAAAAGAAGGTCAAGGTCGGGCGCGTTGTCCGCATGCATGCCGACCAGATGGAGGATCTCAATGCCATCCCGGCGGGATACATCGGGGCGCTTTTCGGTATTGACTGCGCATCGGGCGACACCTTTGCCTCACCGGGAATCACCCTGGCCATGAGTTCGATGTTCGTCGCCGAGCCGGTGATTTCGCTGTCCATCACCCCGAAGGACAACAAGGCGCAGATAAACATGTCCAAGGCTCTGAATCGCTTCACCAAAGAAGACCCGACCTTTAAGACCCATGTCGATGAAGAGACAAAGGAAACGATTATTGAAGGCATGGGCGAGCTGCATCTGGAGATCTACGTCGAGCGGATGCGGCGAGAGTACGGAGCAGAAGTCGAGACCGGAAGCCCCCGCGTCGCCTACCGTGAAACCATTACCCGAAAAGCGGAGTTCAACTACACGCACAAAAAACAGACCGGGGGATCGGGACAGTACGGCCGGATCGCGGGATATGTCGAGCCGATCACGGAAGGGGAGTTCGAATTCGTCAACAAGATCACGGGGGGGGTTATTCCCACACAGTTTATTCCCTCGTGCGAGAAGGGATTCCGTGCCTGTATGGCAAAGGGGCCCAAGACGGAGTTCCCAATAACCGGCGTGCGGGTGCTCATTAATGATGGAGCGGCGCACAGCGTGGATTCTTCAGAGATGGCCTTTCAGGCGGCGGCACGCGGCGGGTTCCTGGAGGCCTACGCCAAGGCACGACCCGTCATCCATGAGCCGGTGATGAAGGTTGTCGTTGAGACACCAACCGAATTTCAGGGTTCTGCAATGGGCCTTTTAAACCAGCGTCGCGGAATGATCGTCGGTGCGCAGGACGAGGGTCCCATGTGCGTGATTGAGGCACAGGTACCGCTGGCGGAGATGTTCGGATTTTCAACGGTACTGAGATCGGCAACACAGGGGCAAGCCCAGTTCACCATGGAGTTCGCGCTCTACAAACTTGTCCCCCAGTCAATCGCGGAAGAACTTGCTGAAGCGGCGGCGCAGGCAAAGAAGGGCAAGTAAAAGGCTTGAAGGCCGGGCCAGCATTGAACATAAAGGAGCATAAAAATGGCAAAAAGCGATCTTATCACCAGACATCCCTTTGGGCTCCAGGGGGATGAACCGGATATCATTTCAGAGGGGCAGTTCGGAGCTGTTCTTTCACGGGCCGGTGTCGGCAAGACCGCCCTTCTGGTACAACTTGCCCTGAACGCCATGTTGAGGGATAAAAACGTTCTGCATATCAGCCTGAATGATCCTGTTGACAAAATAACTCTGTGGTACAAAGAGCTGTTCCAC
>Ga0075124_10001225_pt1 | contig 12017 bp, 21 predicted proteins | sample AntAceMetag02UKS_FD_69809 | JGI IMG/M metagenome (GOLD analysis project Ga0075124, IMG submission 69809) | Saline lake microbial communities from Ace Lake, Antarctica - Antarctic Ace Lake Metagenome 02UKS | ecosystem: Environmental > Aquatic > Non-marine Saline and Alkaline > Saline | place... | reverse complement strand
CCTTGGGGGGTTCCAACTAAGGGATTTAAGACCCGGAAGAAAAAGACAAGCGATAGACTTATTGTCAGGAGACGGAACGCGTAGGTTATGTGAAACCGACACGGTTGTTTTGATGTAATAGGAGGATTAACTTTGCCAAGATCGCTTAAAAAAGGGCCTTTTGTTGATGACCATTTATGGAAGAAAGTCACTAAGGCGAGTGAAACCAGGAGTAGAAAGATAATAAAGACATGGTCGCGACGGTCTATGATTCATCCCGAGTTTATTGGTCTGACATTCGCGGTCCACAATGGAAAGAAATTTTTACCTGTTTTTGTTTCAGAAGATATGGTTGGGCATAAACTGGGTGAATTTTCACCAACAAGGACCTTTTACGGACATACTGGGGACAAGAGATCCAAGTTAAAATGAAAATAAAAATTAACCATTGGGTTCGAACTTAAGGGTCAAGATGGAAACGACAGCAGTATTAAGATTTATTAGGATTTCAGCCCAGAAAATTCGTTTAATTATGGATCAGATACGTGGGCATAAGGTCGAGGACGCATTAAACACTCTTTCCTTTATGCCGCACAAGGGCGCTCGTATATTAAAAAAAGTGATTGATTCCGCAGTTGCGAATGCAGCGCAGAATTCAGGTACGGATGTGGATATTCTTTACATCAAACGTGTGTATGCAGATGAAGGCCCAACCCTGAAAAGATTCAGGCCCAGGGCTCAGGGGCGTTCTTCAAGAATAAGGAAAAGAACCAGTCATCTGACTGTCATATTAGATGAGGTGAAGGCTGGCAGGAAATCGTGATTGGTTATTGTTTGGTAGGATTTTACCCTATGATCACTCTGGAGGTTTATATTGGGACAGAAAGTTCATCCGATTGGCTTTAGATTAGGGACGCACAGGAGTTGGGATTCAAGATGGTTTGCTGGGAAGGAATACAGCAACTTTGTACTGGAAGATTATAAAATCAGGAAGTTTCTGAAAAAAAGGATTTTCCAGGCCGGTGTGGCGAAGATAGAGATAGAGAGAGCTGCAAATAAGGTGCGTATTCGTATTCATACTGCCAGGCCCGGGATTGTCATAGGAAAAAGAGGCTCTGAGATTGAAAAAGTGAAGAAAGCCCTTGAGGTGGAGATCAAAAAGGAAGTTAGCATTGACATCCAAGAGGTGAGAAAAGCTGAGGTTGAAGCACAATTAGTGGCAGAGAACATCGCTTTACAATTGGTTCGACGAGTTGCTTTCAGACGTGCGATGAAAAAAAGTGTTACAGCTGCTATGCGGTTTGGCGCTTTGGGCATAAAGGTTGCTTGTAGTGGTAGACTTGGGGGGGCTGAAATGGCACGTCGGGAATGGTACAGGGAAGGGAGAGTTCCTCTTCATACCATCAGAGCTGATATAGATTATGGATTTGCAGAGGCCTTCACAACTTATGGTGTGGTCGGAGTTAAGGTAATTATATTTAAGGGTGAAGTTTTGCCCGGAAAGAACAGACAGAAATAGGGGGCGTTTATGTTAAGCCCAAAAAAGCTTAAATATCGTAAAAAACAAAAGGGCAGGATAAAAGGTCAGGCATTACGAGGCAGCACTTTGGAATTTGGTGACTACGGTCTGCAGGCCTTGGAATGTGGTTTCATGAGTGCACAGCAGATAGAAGCTGCCCGTATTGCAGTCACAAGACATGTGAAACGTGGTGGTAAGATCTGGATCCGTGTATTTCCGGATAAACCCTATACTAAGAAACCGGCGGAAACAAGGATGGGTAAAGGTAAAGGCAGCACCGAGGGGTGGGTTGCGGTTGTTAAACCCGGAAAGATCTTGTATGAATTAGAGGGAGTGGTAGAAAGCTTGGCTGGGGAGGCTTTTCGGTTGGCCGGACATAAGCTGCCGTTCGCCACAAGATTTGTAGTCAGGAGATAGTGACGATATGAAGGCAAAGGAGTTGAGGGAGTTAACTGAAGAACAGCTCAGGGAAAAAGAAGATGAATTAGGTCGTGAGTTGTTTAATCTGAGGTTCCAGAAGGCGACCGGACAATTGGGAAACACAGCCATAATTCACAAAACAAAGATTGATTTGGCCCGTGTGAAGACGGTTCTTAGTGATTGGGAAATCTCCAAGGGTTGAGAATGAACATGAGGTGGTAATGATAGAACGCGGATTGCGAAAGAAGTTAGTGGGGACGGTTGTCAGTAACAGCATGGATAAGACTGCCTTAATAATGGTTGAGCGACTGACAAAACACCTGAAGTATGGGAAATATGTCAGGAGGCGTAAGAAATATATGGCTCATGATCCCAAAAGTGTGTGCAATATAGGGGACAAGGTAAAGATCGTTGAAAGTCGGCCCATTAGTAAGAGAAAGAGATGGCAAGTTCTCAACGTTATTGGTAAAAGCAAAATAGAAAATGTTATTGAGCTCAAGTAATCAAGTAATGAAATGGTTCATCGGGGCTGATAAGAGATGATACAGACTGAAACTAAATTGAAAGTGGCGGACAATTCAGGGGCCAAGTTGCTCTCTTGCATTAAAGTTTTGGGTGGAAGCAAGAGGAGATATGCAAGTGTGGGTGATATCATAGTTGTATCGGTGAAAGAGGCCATTCCGAATTCCAAGGTCAAAAAGGGAGATGTTGTTCGGGCCGTGATTGTCAGGACTGCTAAAGAGATTCGCAGAGCGGACGGATCCTATATCAAATTTGATGATAACTCAGCAGTGTTGATTAGCCAGGCAATGGAACCTATGGGGACAAGGATATTTGGACCAGTAGCAAGGGAATTGAGAGCCAAGAACTTTATGAAAATTATTTCATTAGCACCTGAGGTGCTTTAACTCTCAAGAAACATGCTGAGATCGGGAGCAGTATAAGTGCGGAAAAAACACCCCAAAATTAAAAAAAATGACAGAATAATCGTTATTGCGGGAAGAGAGAAAGGCAAGATTGGTACTGTCTTGAAGGTCGATGCTGAAAAAGGGCGTGTGATTGCCGAGAAAATCAATATGGTTAAACGGCATTCGAAACCTAGTGCGAGTAATGCACAGGGAGGAATCATAGAAAAGGAAGCGCCGCTTCATGTCTCTAACCTGATGATCATGTGTAACAAATGTGCTGAGTCAACAAGGATTGGCAAGCGTATTCTCGAGGATGGGACAGTGGTTCGAATCTGTAAGAAATGCGGTGAGGCCATTGATGAATAAGATAGGCTCATGCTAATGAGTTGAAATTGTTATTTTAGGTCCCGAATGGTGAACATCTTGTAAAAGCCTCAAAGGCCGGTACTCTTTGGAAATCAGAAGTCCAGAATTCATTCTTTTTTTTGGGGTGTCGCTTTTGTGGCAATGATGATAGACGGTACTGTTTAGCTTTAAGTGTGTTCATCAATAATGGGAGTTGAAACGTATTGAGGAGGTAAGGTTGTCTCGATTGAAGGAAAAATATTATTCAGAGGTTCTGCCAAGCATGATGAAGGAGTTTGGGTATAAGAGTGTTATGGCTGTACCGAGGATAGAGAGGACCGCCATAAATATGGGTCTTGGAGAGGCTATACAGAACATCAAAATCCTTGATTCCGGTGTGGAAGAGTTAACTATGATAGCGGGTCAAAAAAGTATGGTAACCAAGGCCAAGAAGTCGATAGCCGGATTCAAGCTTCGTGAGGGAATGCCTATTGGGTGTATGGTTACTTTGCGACGGGACAAGATGTTTGATTTTCTAGATAAGGTTTTCAATGTTGCCTTGCCTCGCGTTAGGGATTTCAGAGGCTTGTCGGACAAGATGTTTGACGGTCGAGGTAATTGTACCATAGGGATCAGGGAACATATAATTTTCCCTGAAATTGACTATGACAAGGTTGATAAGATGAAAGGTTTAAATATCTCCATTGTAACAACGGCCAGGACTGATGAAGAAGGCCTGTATTTGTTGAAACAGTTGGGGATGCCTTTCCGCAGTTAAGATGGGGGTTATCTTGGCAAGAAAGTCACTTATTGTTAAAGCACAGAGGAAACAGAGCTTTACGACACGTCAGTATAACAGGTGTCCAATTTGTGGACGTAGCAGGGCTTTTATAAGAAAATTTGGGATCTGTCGTATTTGTTTCAGAAGCATGGCCTTGAATGGTGAGATTCCAGGCGTGGTTAAGTCAAGCTGGTAGTGTCACTTGATAGGTCGCGACTGGTAAGATGTTATAAGGAGAAGAGAAAATGACTATGACAGATCCAATTGCTGATATGCTGACCAGAATCAGAAATGCGTTGAGGGCCTCGCATGAAACAGTCGATATCCCCAGCTCAAAATACAAGATCAATATTGTAAATCTGATAAAGTCAGAAGGTTATATCAAGAATTTCAAGATCATTTCTGTCGGTGGGCACAGGACTATCAGGATTTTCTTAAAATATGATGAAGAGGGCATTCCGATCATTGGTGGAATTAAGAGGGTAAGTAAGCCAAGCTCCCGTGTCTATCAAGGATATGATGATATTCCGAAGGTGTTGAATGGATACGGGATACACATTGTTTCTACATCAAAGGGTGTCATGACGGATAGGCAGGCCAGAAGGACGTGTGCCGGGGGCGAGGTCCTCTGTTCAATCTGGTAAAACCAGATTTCAGTAATCGTCCAACTGGTGAGGAGTCACGTCGTTGTTATTATTGGATACCGAGATGTATAAGAAGTCTGATTTATTGATCTCTCGGGGCTGTATCAGGCGGAGGTATTAGATGTCACGAATAGGCAATAAGCCTATACCTATACCAAAAGAAGTAGATGTCAAATTTGAAGGTGATCTTCTTACGGTAAAAGGACCAAAGGGTGAACTTAAGCGAATAATTCATCCAGGTATGCGGCTGAGTATAGATAAAGAAAAGATAGCAGTTGCCGTGTCAGATGAAAGTAGGGATTCAAGAGCCCTTCATGGTCTTTTTCGGATGTTGATTTTTAACATGGTGACCGGAGTTACAAAGGGGTTTGAAAGGGCACTGGAGATAGTTGGTGTTGGGTATAGGGTAGAATTGAAAGGGAGAACGGCAGTATTTAATCTGGGATATTCACATTCTATAGATTTTGAGCTGCCTGAAGGAATTGAAGCAAAAATAGATAAGATGAGAATTACTCTGAATGGGATGGATAAAGAACTATTGGGTATGACCTCTGCAAGGATCCGAAGTTTGAGAAAACCTGAGCCATATAAAGGCAAAGGCATAAGATATGTTGGTGAGATTGTCCGTAAAAAAGCAGGGAAATCTGGTGCTGTATAACCGGTGATCGTTGGAAGCGGTTTGTTTGTAACAGCTTAAGCAGGGGACGTAACTAGACCAATAAAATGGTTTTTAATTTAAATATAGAAGAGGATCGCTGGCATGGGTGGCATTAGCAGGTCTGAGGCAAGGACAAGAAGAAAGAAAAGAGTACGGAAAAAGGTTCGAGGTACTTCTGAACAAGCCCGACTGTGTGTATTCAGGAGTTCCAGATATATTTACGCTCAGATCATAGATGATTCTACAGGGAGAACACTTGTGGAGGCCTCTTCACTATCCAAAGACCTTGTTGGAGAGGCCCGTGGCAATGGCGGTAATAAGATTGGCGCTGCACTTGTCGGTGCGGCCATCGCTTCACGTGCCGTGAAAAAAGATATAAAAAAAGTGGTTTTTGACCGGAACGGTTTTTTGTACCATGGTCGCGTAAAGGCCCTTTCTGATGCTGCGCGTGAGCATGGTTTGGAGTTTTGATAATAGGTAGTTAGTGGAAACAGATAGCCGGGCATTGAGTCTTTGGCCTAGTTTCCTGAAGCAACTGGCCGTGTATTCTAAATTAGAAGGACATGTGGCTTGAATTATGCTCAAGAGCATGGGAGAGATCTATTGTTTAAGGAAGAGAATGAGCTAATTGAGAAGGTTGTTCACATCAACCGAGTGGCTAAGGTAGTGAAGGGCGGTCGTCGGTTTAGTTTCAGCGCGATAGTTGTTGTTGGGGATGGAAAGGGGTCCGTTGGGAGTGGCCTTGGAAAGGCAAAAGAAGTTCCTGAGGCCATCAGGAAGGGTGTTGAGAGAGCCAAAAAAGACATGTTCAATATCCCTCTGGATGATATCTCTATTCCTCATGAAGTGATTGGCAGGTGGGGTGCTGGTCGTGTGCTTTTGAAACCTGCTGGTCCAGGCACAGGTCTGATCGCTGGTGGTGCTGTACGCGCAGTCCTGGAGGCGGCAGGGATACAGAACATTCTTACAAAATGCCTTGGTTCTCATAATCCCCATAATCTGGTCAGGGCAACAATTGTTGGATTACGCTCGTTGAGGAGCCCTGAGGAATTTGCGAGACGAAGGGGTAAAAAACTTGTTGAACTGCTATCTTGATGAAGAGAAAGAGCTATGGCTGAGATAATTAAGGTGACACTGATTAAAAGCGGAATAGGCAAGAATAAGAAAATCTCTCAGACGCTGAGGGGTTTGGGCCTTACAAAGTTACATAAAACTGTGGAGTTGGAAAATACAGCTGCCATAAGGGGAATGATAAATAAGGTTTCGTTTCTCGTTAAGGTTGGTTGAATTTATGGGTAAATTATGAAAATTCATGAACTTTCGCCTGCTGAGGGATCGAGAAAACGGAGAAAGAGGGTTGGCAGAGGCCCTGGTTCTGGACACGGTAAGACTTCATGTAGAGGGCATAAGGGGCAGAATTCACGTTCCGGTGGTGGGACACGTCCGGGATTTGAAGGCGGTCAAATGCCTCTTCACAGGCGGTTACCCAAGCGGGGTTTTGCGAACATCTTCAGGAAACAATACAGTATTATTAATGTAAAAGACCTTGAGCGGTTTGCCCCGAATTCGAGTGTCGATGTAGATGACTTAAAAGAAGCCGGTATTGTAAAAAAAGTTGGATATGGTATTAAGCTTTTGGGGAACGGCGTAATTTCCCACCCACTGATTGTTAAAGTGCATAAGGTAAGCAGTAATGCCAGACATAAGATTGAGTTGGCAGGTGGGAAAATTGAAATGATTGTTGCAGAGGAATCATAAATTGCTTGGTGGTTTGCAAAATATTCCAAAGATTCCGGAGCTGAAAAAAAGGATTCTGTTCACTCTTTTTATGCTTGCGGTATATAGACTTGGGTGTCATATCCCGACCCCTGGTATCGATGGGGCTGCTTTGGCTGCATTCTTTAGTACGAAGCAAGGAACCCTTTTTGGACTATTTGATATGTTTTCCGGCGGCGCCTTGAGTCAAATGTCGGTAATGGCCTTGGGTATTATGCCATATATCAGTGCGTCGATTATCCTTGAGCTTATGACCGTTGTGGTCCCCTATCTTGAAAAGCTGAAAAAGGAAGGTGAGCAGGGACGTAAGAAAATTACGCAGTATACGCGTTACGGTACGGTAGTTTTGAGTATCGTTCAGGGGTTTGGTATTGCGGTGGGTCTTGAAAATATGTCCAGTCCTGGCGGAGTTATGATCGTACCGTTTGGGGGCTGGGGGTTTAGGCTCCTTACGGTTATTACCCTGACAGCAGGGACATCTTTCCTGATGTGGCTCGGAGAACAGGTTACTGAAAGAGGTATTGGGAATGGAATATCACTGATTATTTTTGCTGGCATTGTTGCACGGTTTCCTGTTGCCGTGGCAAATACATTCAGATTGGTAGGGACGGGAGAAATAACCGTTTTTTTCATGGTGTTGATTGTAGCGCTTATGATTGCTGTAATCGGGATTATCGTTTTTGTTGAAAGAGGGCAGAGAAGGATATCCGTACAATACGCGAAAAGAATAGTTGGTCGAAAAATGTATGGAGGTCAGAGTACTCATTTGCCTCTAAAAGTCAATACTGCCGGGGTTATTCCTCCGATCTTTGCCTCGTCCATCATTATGTTTCCTGCAACAATAGCGAACTTTTTAAACCAGGAGAAATTTCCCTGGTTACAGACTGTTGTTACCTGGTTGGCACCCGGACATTTTGTATATAGTCTTATATATGTTACCTTTATCTTCTTTTTCTGCTATTTTTATACGGCCGTGCATTTTAACCCGGTTGACGTGGCGGATAATATGAAGAGACAAGGAGGATTTGTTCCTGGAATAAGGCCGGGAAAAAACACTGCAGAGTATATCGATCGTATTTTAACGAGAATAACTTTTTCAGGGGCAATTTATGTGTCGGCTATTTGTATATTACCTCAGATCTTGATTTATCAACTGAATGTCCCTTTCTATTTTGGGGGGACGGCTTTGCTGATTGTTGTGGGCGTTGCAATGGATACTACTAACCAGATTGAGGCCCATATGCTGACGCGTCACTATGATGGTTTTATGAAACGGGGTTTTGGAAAAACACGTTAGGCTCGAAACGCGGTTAAGTGGAGACGGATTGGATTATGAAAGTTAGAGCGTCAGTTAAGAAGATTTGTAATAAATGTAAAATCATTAGGCGGAAGGGAATAGTACGCGTTATCTGTCAGAACCCGCGACATAAACAAAGACAAGGTTGAGTTGTTGTGTTGTGAATCTTGGTCCGCGTACTTTGTACGGGAACTCAAAGGAAATGCTCTTGAGATCTAAACCTGTTAACGTATAAAAGGGTTGGTTTATTGTACCATTCCCATTGTGGCAGCCGCTGCTGTTTGATATTTACTAAATGCAACACTATCAAAAGATGGAGTTAGAGATTGGCTAGAATTGCTGGTGTAGATCTACCAAAGGGAAAGAGGATTGAGATTGCCTTGACTTATATTCATGGTCTTGGAAGGAGTACTTCTCAGAAAATACTCACTCAGGGAGCGATAGATTGGAATACCAAATCGGATGATCTCGCTGTTGAAGAGGTCACCAGGATTCGAGATATTATAGGTGAGCATTATAAGGTTGAGGGGGATCTCAGGCGGGAAGTGTCCATGAACATAAAGAGGCTTATGGACCTTGGCATGTACCGTGGATTGAGGCACAGGAGAGGCCTTCCTGTCAGGGGACAGAGGACGAGTACCAATGCAAGGACGAGGAAGGGGCCTCGCAGGGCTGTTATGGGAAGAAAGAAAAAGTAGATATCTAAGGAGATAGGATGGCAAAGACCGCAAAAAAAAGGGGAAAAACCAAAAAGGAAAAGAAGAACGTCCCCACTGGAGTTGTGCACATACAATCTACGTTTAACAATACTATTGTTACAATCAGCGATATTAGCGGCAATGTTATTGCCCAAGCAAGTGCAGGTATGGGGGGGGTTAAAGGATCGAGGAAGAGCACGCCTTTTGCCGCTCAAATTGCTGCTCGAGATGCGGTCAGAAAGGCAATGGATCAGGGGATGAAATTGGCCGAAGTTAGAGTTAAAGGCCCAGGGGTTGGAAGGGAGGCAGCCATTAGAGCGCTTCAAGTTGAAGGATTTACTGTGACTGCAATAATAGATGTAACCCCGATACCTCACAATGGTTGTCGCCCTCCTAAGCGGCGGAGAGTGTGACGATCTTGGGTTTTGGAACGGATAGTGGGTAACAAGTATCGAAACACTATTTGCAAATAATGAATTACGGAAGTAGGAGGGGCTGTTTTGGCCAGATATATTGGTCCAACGTGCAGGTTGTGCAGACGGGAGAACCTGAAACTGTTTTTAAAAGGTGACCGTTGTTACGGCGATAAATGTGCTTTTGAAAGAAGACAATACGCGCCCGGTCAGCATGGTCAGAGGCGTCAAGGTGGGAGATTCTCGGATTATAGAGTCCAGCTGAGGGAGAAACAGAAGGTTAAAAGGATTTATGGTATCCTGGAAAAACAATTTAGGGACTATTATTTTCGTGCTGAAAAGCGGAAAGGTATAACTGGAACAAACCTGTTGTTTTTGCTGGAATCCCGGTTAGAGAATGTTGTCTACAGGATGGGCTTTGCGGCGTCAAGGAATCAGGCAAGGCAACTGGTCACACATAATCATTTCCTGGTGAATAAGAAGAAGGTTAATATCCCGTCATTCCAGGTCAAACCGGGTGACGTGGTAGATGTGAAAGAGAAAAGTCGCAAGGTAGCCCAGATTTTGGAAGCAATGGAGACGGTTGTTAGAAGAAGTATTCCGGATTGGATGGAAGTTAACAAAGAGAAATTCAGTGGGATATTCAAAGCCCTTCCAAATCGGGAGGACCTTACCATGCCAATTCAGGAGCAGTTAATCGTTGAATTATATTCTAAATAATAGGTAGGAGAGTAATTGTCTGCTGACCTTGATATTTAAAGATTAATTGTTGGCGGCTACGTATAAAGACCGTCTGTCCCTCCTGGGGCGCGATGATTGTCAATCAAAATGGAGGCTTTTTTGGTAGATTTAAAGGGCAAGAACTGGCGGGAATTAATTCAGCCTAAGCGTATTCAGATTGATCAGGAGACGTATACTGATTTTTATGGAAGCTTTGTATGTGAGCCGCTTGAGAGAGGTTTTGGCCTCACGATTGGTAATGTGTTGAGGAGAACTCTGCTTTCATCATTGCAGGGGACGGCAATCGTTTCGGTTAAATTTGACGGTGTATCACATGAGTTTTCCACTATTCCCGGGGTGTTTGATGATGTCACAAATATTATACTGAACTTTAAGGGAGTTCGGTTAAAGATTATTGATGGTGATGAGTCAGTGATACACCTTTTTAAGGAGGGAGCGGGAACTGTCAGGGCGGGTGATATCGAGACCCATGGTCTGGTGGAGGTATTGAATCCTGACCACTATATAGCTGAGCTTAATAAGGAAGGGAAACTTGATGTGGAGATGGTCGTCAGGATGGGGAAGGGTTATGTCCCGGCGGAAAAGAGCGTTTTTGAAGACCCGTCAAGTGGCGCAATTCCTATAGATGCAATATTTTCACCTATTCAGAAAGTCAACTATGTAATCTCAAACGCAAGGGTGGGGCAGATCACTGATTATGACAAGCTCACGTTAGAGGTATGGACCGATGGTAGTGTTTTTCCGGAAGATGCAGTTGCGTATGCGGCCAAGATTCTCAAGGAGCAGTTGACGCTGTTTATCAATTTCGAAGAAGAAGTAGAACCTGTCGATGAGGAAGAAGAGGAGAAAGAAGAGCAATTAAACGAGAACCTCTTTAGGCCTGTTTCAGAGCTCGAGCTGTCTGTTCGTTCTGCCAATTGTTTAAAGAATGCCGATATTACGATGATTGCCGAACTGGTTCAAAAGACTGAATCTGAGATGCTGAAGACCAAGAACTTTGGAAGAAAGTCTTTAAATGAGATAAAATTGATACTTGAGGCAATGAGATTGACTTTGGGAATGAAGCTGGATAATTTTCCGTTGCCTGACAAATTAGATAAAGCTGAAGAAGATGAAGAACAACAGCAAGAGGATGTGGATCAATGAGGCATAGGAAGGCAGGAAAGGAATTAGGGCGTAATACGAGTCATCGTAGGGCGATGTTAAGGAACCTTGTGACTTCTTTACTGAAACATGAACAGATAGAGACAACTGATGCAAAGGCGAAAGCACTGCGGTCTGTTGCTGAAAAAATGGTGACTCTTGGTAAACGTGGTGATCTGCACGCGAGACGTCAGGCACTTGCCTACATTCAAGACAAGCAAGTAACTCATCGGCTCTTTGATGAGTTGAAGGATCGGTATCTTGACAGGCAGGGTGGTTATGTCAGAATCATAAAGAAAGGTCTCCGGAAGGGAGATGGTGCATCCGTTTCTATTGTACAGCTTCTGCCACTTGATGAAAGTGCTAAGCATATGAAGGCGAAGGTTAAAGGCCCAAAAGTGGGTGATGGTATAAGCCACAAGGCAGAAGTGACAGATAATGAAGATGAGAAAGTGGAGAGTAATTGATTTTGTTGCCAATTTGGCGACTCCTCTGTTTGCCCTTTGCAGTATATTTTGAAATCCCCTTACCGGTTTTGTCCGGAAAAGGGGTTTTTTTTGCGAGGTAATTTAGGTGAGGAAATTTGATCATAAGGACCTGTTAGGTATGGGTCAATTGTCAGTTGAAGACATAACACTTATCCTGAATACAGCAGAATCCTTGAAAGAGATTTCCAGCAGGGATATAAAAAAAGT
>Ga0075124_10001218_pt1 | contig 12053 bp, 9 predicted proteins | sample AntAceMetag02UKS_FD_69809 | JGI IMG/M metagenome (GOLD analysis project Ga0075124, IMG submission 69809) | Saline lake microbial communities from Ace Lake, Antarctica - Antarctic Ace Lake Metagenome 02UKS | ecosystem: Environmental > Aquatic > Non-marine Saline and Alkaline > Saline | place... | reverse complement strand
AATCTTCGATTATGGTATAGACATCAGGATGATCGCAGACGCTTCCCGCTAGAATCAGCCTCTTTTCGCCTTTGCCCTTCCCGGAGCGTCCCCCCTTTTTCAGCGCTTCTGTCAAGAGGGATAGTTTCGCCAGAAGATCGTCCCGTTCCATTATCATCGATGCCCGAGTGACGGCATAAAGGTCCCTTCCGCTCAGGATCCCGGGTTCTTTTGAGTGCATCTCATACACAACCTTGAGAGATCTCCGTATTTCGTTGTACCTTGTTATCGCTTCATTCAGTTTTTCATCCGTGATTTTGACGCCGAGGCCCTTTTCGAGATCGCGTCGGAACTTTTTCAGGACGTCGGCGAAATATTCCCTTGAACTCTCGGTGTTGAGCTTGACCGGAAGGACCACATCGGCAAAAAACCCGAAGTTCGTATTCAGACGCCATATATCTGAAAGCCTCTGAATAGAATCACAGGTATGGGGAAATACCGTCCCATCGAGAAAATCCAGTCTCCCTCCCAGCGCCTCTTCCAGCGCTCCCCTGACAAGCGAGCAGCAATAGGGCTGCAGGTGGGAATCGGCCAGCGTGATATCGCCCTCCGTCCCGAAAAGCCTCATCGGGTGCGCACCCGATGCTGATATGATCTCCTCGGGTGTATAGGAGCAGAAGTATCCTATTATTCTTTTACCGCTCTTCTTCAGTTCCCTTGCATACTCGTAGGGATTCTCCACCACTCGATAAAAATCATTGAGTACTTCCATATATTCTCCTTATCACATTTTGGAAAAAGACAAACCGAACAATACATTTGAAAAGATATATACCCCCCCGGGTAAAATCAACAGATCATTGAACAGGGTGCACATACCATTTACATGTCGAATTTTTCAATGAAAAAAAGCTTTACGCATGGTAATAGAATTGTGGGGGGAACGGTATCATGTACGAGAAAAAACCGTGGTTGAAATTCTACGGTGATGTTCCTGTATCTATCGATTATCCCCGCATCAGCATACATGAATCCCTCATGCGGTCAGTGGAAAAAGATCCCGACTCCATCGCCTATGATTTTATAGGGACCAGGTCTTCTTACAGAAAATTTGCTGAAGATATAGAAAGGCTGGCGAATGCCCTTTCACACCTCGGACTTGCAAAGGGTGATTGCATCACCATAGCAATGCCGACCACCCCGCAGGGTATTATATGCTTTTATGCGGCAAACAGGCTCGGCGCCGTCGCGAGCATGATACCTCCGGAATCGACGGCCGAAGAAATCAGGTTTTACCTGAATATAAACAAAAGTAAATTTGCACTGATCCTTGATGTTACCTACCCTTTTTTCAGGAAGATAATGGGCGATACGGACCTGGAAGTCATTATAGTGACAAACGTGGGAGATTGTCTGCCCGGAACAAAAAGGATCGGTTATTATATGACAAAAGGGAGAAAAATTACCCTTTCGCCGAAGAGTTCGCACGTGATGTGGTGGAAAGAACTTATGAAAAAAAGGTACCCCCCGGCACCGGGGGAAGATGGTAATGCCGATGATCTTGCAGTGATACTCTTCAGCGGGGGGACAACGGGAACTCCCAAGGGAGTTATGCTCTCCAATCTGAATTTCATCAGCGAAGGCATGCAGGCCGCCGCCTGGGGAAACTTCTCATCTGAAGATTCGATCCTTACCTCGCTTCCCCTCTTTCACGGATTCGGCCTGGGCGTCTGTGTCAATGCCATATTCATGGGTGGCGGCACCTGTATCATGACACCCACATCGAAACCCGAGGGCATAGCGAACCTGATCAAAAAAAAGAAACCGACTTTTATCGTCGGCGTCCCCACATTGTACGAATCTCTGAGCAAAAGCAGGAACCTTCAGGGTGCAGATCTCCGTCATCTCAAGGCCGCCTTCAGCGGTGCCGATACGCTCCCGAGACGGGTAAAGGAGGCATTTGAGGAAAGGGTCCGAACCTGTGGAGGAAAAATAAAGCTTCTCGAAGGGTATGGCCTCACCGAGGCAGTCACCGCCGTTATGGCAACACCGCTCACGGAATACAGGGAGGGAAGTGTCGGGATACCCTACCCGGATATGCTCGCAAAGATCGTGAAAGAGGGTACGACGGAAGAGGCACCCGTCGGAGAGGATGGCGAGCTCTGCATTCAAGGACCTCCCGTAATGCTCGGGTATTTCGGCGAGCCCGAAGCAACGGCACAAACCCTCATAAAACACGCCGACGGCAGGACATGGCTCCATACCGGCGACATCGTGAGCATGGACGAGGATGGATTCTTCTACTATAAACTGCGCCTAAAGCGGATGATCAAATCCGCCGGCATGATCGTGTATCCGGGCCAGATCGAAGAGGTACTCTTGAACCACCCGGACGTTGAAGCTGCCTGCATCATAGGAACACCGGACCAATATCAGGGAGAAAAGGTCAAGGGATTTGTTGTCCTGAAAGAACCGTCGAGGGCGGGAAAAGAGATGGAAGAGATTCTCATAGACCACTGCAGGCAACGCCTGATACGGTGGAGCTGCCCATATGAAGTGGAATTTCGAAAAGATCTGCCCCTGACGCCGGCAGGAAAGATCGCCTTTCGTGAACTCGAAAAAGAAGAGGCCGAAAAACTGAGGTTTGAGGAAAAATCAGGAGATGAATGAAAAAAAAGGTGAGTATTCTAACTGATAATTTTATTTTGCTTGACATAAAAAACTTCTTATTTTTATAGTATCATTGATGTGTGTGTTTTTAGTGAGCCGATCCATTTCCCACCATTGTTCCCTTGTTGCATATTTTCTGCATCATTTTTTTGATAAGGACTCTGAAAATGAGGTGTTCCTATGGACATGAAGCGTGAGTATTACGAGGATATCGAGCTCTTCTCGAGCGGTGTAGTTCTTTTCTGGTCGGCGGCATTTCTCGTTTTTCTCTTCACCTTACCCCTCTGGTCGGAAAGCTATTACATCTATCTCCTCAACCTCATCATGGTCCATGTAATACTCGCCGTCGGACTCAATATACTTGTAGGTTACACCGGTCAGATATCCCTTGGACACGCGGGCTTTTTTGCCATAGGGGCCTATGCTACAGTCTTTCTCATGTCTTATTTTCATATTCCCTTCCTCATTGCACTGCCTGTTGCAGGTCTGATCGCCGCCTTTTTTGGATTCCTTCTCGGACTCCCGGCGCTGAGGCTGGAAGGTCCCTATCTCGCAATCGCGACCCTCGGTTTTGGCCTTGCCATAATGCATATCATCGGGAGATGGGACATCTTCGGGGGACGTATGGGTCTGCATGCCCCAGCACTGGACCTGGGAATTCCACAGGCAGGATTCAGCATCATCCTGGATTCGGACATCAAGATGTACTACCTGATACTCGTCACAACCATCCTTATGGTGGTGGGAGCTATTAACCTCATGAAGACGAGAATCGGGAGGGCCTTTGTTGCCATACGTGACAGCGACATCGCGGCAGAGGTCATGGGAGTTAATCTCACCATTTATAAGACCCTTGCCTTTGCGGTGAGCGCATTTTACGCCGGTGTTGCAGGTGGTCTCTTCGGATTCGTTCTCGGATTCTTCGACCCCTTCACCTTCAATCTTATTCTTTCCATAATCTTTCTGGTAATGGTCGTCGTAGGAGGCCTGGGCTCGATACTTGGCCCGATTATGGGGGCAACGCTTATCACCTACCTCCAATACGACTTCCTCAAAAACATCTCCGAGGCACCCTATATAGGAGATCTCCTCGTTGCATTTTCCAGAAAATGGCTCACCGTTGTCGGTCTGGAAAATCTCGGAAGCATCATCCTCGGTCTCATTATGATAACGATCATCATATTCGAGCCTCTCGGCATGTTCGGGATATGGATACGGATAAAGAAGTATTGGAAGGCATGGCCTTTCTGATCGCAATATAAAAATAAGGTGGGAACAACATGATAGGACAACTCATCGTTGAGGGATTGGCAATTGGCGCGTGTTATGGTCTGTTTGCCATAGCCTTCGTAATCATTTACAAAACATCTGATGTGATAAATTTCGCTCAGGGTGAGATGGCGATGGTCTCCACCTTCGTGGCATATCATATACTCACCTTTTACCAGTATCCATTCTGGCTTTCCTTTATCCTCACCATGGTATTCGCCGTTCTGCTCGGAATCGTAGTGGAATTTGCCTTTCTCCGCCCGGCAAAGGAACCGTCTGTACTCGGACTCATCGTGATTACGCTGGGTGCGGAAATGTTCCTCATGGGGCTGGCGGGGTGGAAATGGGGCGCCGAGCAGAAGGCCTTTCATTTCCCCATGTCCTTTCAGGTCACTCACGAACCGATCAAGGGCGTCATAATAAACGACTGGGCCATAGGGGTTTTTGTGACGACAGCTATTCTAATGGTTGTACTCTACCTCTTTTTTAAATATACCCGTCTCGGCGTTGCAATGAAGGCAACCCAGCAGAATAAAAATGCCGCCAAGATAATGGGGATAAGGGTCGAAAGGGTATTTTCCTTCGCCTGGGGTCTCAGCTCTCTTCTGGGTGCGGTGGCCGCCATGTTTTTTGCCGCCCGGGCTACGCTGGACCCCAATTTCATGATGGAACCCTTTCTGAGAGCATTTGCGGCGGCAGTACTGGGAGGCCTCATGAGCATTCCCGGCGTTGTGATAGGCGGAGGGCTCTTCGGTCTGATAGAGAATTTCTTCGGTTACATGTGGCCGGAATGGAAACCGATTGTTGCCTTTCTCGTCATTATAATTGTCCTCTGTATAAGGCCAAGCGGACTTTTTGCGAAGCATTACGTGAAAAAGGTTTAGTGAAAGACCCTATGATGAGAATGAGAATTTTTGTCCTTCTTCCGACGCTCGCTTCCCTTTGCTTCATCGGTCTTCTCGGGTGTGCCTCCACTAATAGGGATATGGGGCTGTTCTTTGAAAAACCGATCATAGAAAAGGCTGTTCGCGAATATTTTGATGCTGAGATAGAGAGGAACCTCAAAAAAGTGTATGAATCTCTTGCTCCATCATCCAGCTACAGGCTCTCTCACACCTACGAAGAGTATCTGGCTGAAATGGAATCCTCTCCTGTCAGGATAAGAGCATATGACATTATTGAAATACATGACCTGAGGGTGAACGAGGACAGGGAGCAATACCCCTCGGTCGAAAAATTTGCCCGTGTCGAGGTGGAGATAACTTTTTTCTATACAGACACTGAAGACAATCTTAGCGTCAATTTTGACTTCAGGTTTATCAAGGAAAAGGGGAGGTGGTATAAGGACTAACTACCTGAAACAAATTATTATGATGTTGAATGACCTGATAATTATTCAGGTTGAGATATTGGATTTCCGGGAGTCTAAAAACATAAAACAAGGAGGGTAATATGAAAACGAAGAGGCATTTGTTTGTAATGGTCGCGTTTTCCATCGCTTTACTTCTGGTCCTTGCATCTCCGGGCCTGGCAGGAAAGGCAGGTTTCGATAAAAAAGAGATCAGGATAGCGCAGTGGGGACCGCAGACGGGGCCCGCCGCACCATGGGGCTCTGTTGCAAGGGGGAGTGCTATTCTCTTTAATCTTGTCAATGAAGAGGGTGGCATTCACGGAAGGAAGATAAAATATTTTATCCGGGACGACCAGTACAATCCGGCGCTGTGTAAAGCCGCTGTCAAAGAGCTGGTTGAGAGAAAAGGGATTTTTGCCTTTGTGGGCGGTGTATCGAGCGCGAGCGGCCTCGCCGTGAAAGATTATCTTGCCGATAACAAGGTTATCTGGGTCGGTCCGTCAACCGCAGTTAACGAGTATGTATTCCCCGTAAGCCCCTATCTCTTTGCCGTCTATCCCCTCTATCAGGACGAGGCAAGTATTCTTACCAAATATCTTGTGGAGAAAATGAAGATCAAGAAGATCGGATTCTTCTATCAGAACGATTCCTACGGCAAGAACGGCCTGACCGGATGCAAGGCCCGGCTTAAAACCTACGGGATGGAACTGGTGGAGGAAATTCCCGTCGAACCCGGTGAAAAGGATCTTGCATCACAGATGCTGAGATTCAAAAATTCAGGCGCCGAAACGGTCATTATGTGGGTGAATCCCACCATCGCAACCATTGCGCTTAAGACTTGTGCCACGATTGACTATAAACCTCAGTGGGCTTCGTCGGATACACTTTCCGATTATCCCCTCATGTTCAAAATCACGGAGGGCCTCTGGGAGGGTGTTATAACCGGGGCCTTCGCACTTACACCCGACTCCAACGATCCTTCGATGGTGAAATACCGTGAGGCGGCGAAGAGAATGTCACCTGAAGAACGGTGGGGGACTTTCTACTTCGCGGGTATCGCCTTTGCCGAACCGCTTGTAGAGGCGCTGAAGATGGTGGGAAAAGACCTAAGTACCGAGGCCTGCCTGAAGGCATTGAATTCCATCCAGGGCTTCCAGGGTATAGGGCCCAAGATATACTGGAGCGAGGATATGCATCAGGGTTCAGATTCCGTCATGATCACGAAATGCGGACCTGGTGCCAGTTATGAAGTCCTCCAGGACTGGACGGCAAACGATCTGGCCACCTGGAAAAAGTAACAACCGTGAAGTTCTAAAACGGGGCTGGCGATCATACGTCAGCCCCAGCAACAAAAAATTGATGTTTTATAGATTCTCAAGAGGAGTACAAAATGAAATCGAGAAACACTCTACTTGTAATGGTATCGCTGGCCGCTGTTGCACTTTTGACATTTGCAACAATGACGTATGCCGGAAAGCCAGGGTTCGACGATAAGGAGATCAGGATTGCGCAGTTCAGTCCCCAGACTGGCCCCGCCGCTCCATGGGGAGCCGTGGCACGCGGCAGCGGACTTCTGTTTAATTTAGTAAATGAAGAAGGGGGTATTCACGGGAGGACCATAAAATATTACATCCGCGATTCCCAATACAATCCGGCACTGGCACAGGCAGCGGTAAAAGAGCTTGTAGAGAAAAAGGGGATTTTTGCCTTTACCGGAGGCGTATCAGGAGCAGGCGGTCAGGCTGTCAAGGATTATCTCGCGAAAAACAAGATCCTCTGGGTTGTCCCGGGAACGGCATCACTGAATACCGTGGCAGACAGAGAAAAGGTATTTCCGCCGAGTCCGTACCGGTTCTGTTCCTATCCGCTTTTTGAAGATGAGGCGAGTGTTGTTACGAAATACGCAGTGGAGAAACTGGGATATAAAAAGATTGGATTTCTCTACCAGAACGACGTCTTCGGGAAAGGCGGCCTTACAGGATGCAAACAGCGTCTGGCCTCCTACGGTATGGAACTGGTTGAGGCAATTCCCGTTGAGCCGACGGAAAAGGACCTGGCATCCCAGATGCTGAGGTTAAAGAATTCGGGAGCGGAATGTGTCCTCATGTGGGTAAGCCCCACACTCTCGGTTATCACGTTGAAAACATGCGAGACTATTCAGTACAAACCGCAGTGGATTGCCTTCGACGGTCTCTCCGACTACCAGCTCATGTATAAAATTACCGGCGGTCTGTTCGAAGGAGTCATTACCGCAGCATTCGTCCCGCCTCCTGACTCTGACGAGCCCCTGATGGTAAAATATCGCGAGGCTGCAAAGAGGCTGGCGCCGGAGGAGCGGTGTGGAACATTTTACATCGCGGGAATGCTCTTTTCCGAACCGCTGGTCGAAACGCTCAGAAACGTGGGGAGAAACCTGAGTACCGAAGCATGCATAAAGGAACTCAATTCATTCAGAAACTGGAAAGGCCTGGGGGCTCCTATCACATGGACAGAGAACTGTCACCAGGGAACCGATTCCGTCCAGATTCAGAAGTGCGGACCGGAAGGAACATACATTTTACTCCAGGACTGGACGGCAAACGATCTGGCCACCTGGAAAAAGAAATAAGAGAAGCATCATGAGTGGGGCCGGTTTTTGCCGACCCGGCCCCACTCGATTACAGCAATATTATAGGGATATCAGGCTTACTACTTTATTGCGTTTTATGGGGTAACGGTATATGGCCCATTTCAAGATCGAAAATCTCAGCATAAGTTTCGGCGGCCTCAAGGCGGTCAACAATGTTAGCTTTAACGTGGGGAAAAACACCATATTTTCCATTATCGGCCCCAACGGCTCGGGGAAGACGACCATATTCAATCTCATCAGCGGAATATACAAACCGGACAGCGGGAGGGTACTCCTTGAGGATGAAAACCTGATCGGCCACCTGCCTGACAAGATCGCACGAAGGGGAGTCGCCCGCACCTTTCAGAATATAGAGCTTTTCACAAACGCCACCGTCATGGACAATCTTATGCTGGGGCGTCATATCCACATGAAAACCGGCATATGGAGCGGGGCCACCATGTGGGGACGACGATCACGAACTGCCCGGGAAGAGATAGCAAACCGGGAGATCGTCGAAGGAATCGTTGATTTTCTCGAACTCCAGTCGGTGCGAGACCATTTTGTGGCAAATCTCCCCTACGGAAAGAGAAAGCTGGTTGAGCTGGGGCGAGCGCTCGCTCTGGAACCGACCGTCCTTCTTCTTGATGAGCCCTCGGCGGGAATGAACACAGAAGAAAAAGAGGATCTCAATATCTGGATCAAGGATATACAGGAAGACTATAAAGTCACCATACTCCTCATCGAACATGACATGAATATGATCATGGGAATCTCGGACAGGATATTTGCCATGAACCAGGGTGAGAAAATCGTAGAAGGAACACCCGAAGAGGTGCAGAGTCACCCGCAGGTAATCGAGGCCTATCTCGGGGAGGAGAACTGATGCTCAAGGTAAAAAACATAGAAACCTGGTACGACCTGATACGTGCCCTTCATGGCATCTCTTTCGAAGTAAAGGAAGGGAGTATTGTAACGCTCCTCGGTTCCAACGGTGCCGGAAAGACGACGACACTGAAAACGATTATGCAGATACTTGAGGACGAAGACCAGCCGGAAAAGGGCTCCATAGAATTTCTCGGCGAGAGGATCGATAAAAAAAACACCGAGGAAATCGTGAGGAGAGGAATCACCTATGTCCCCGAGGGCCGGGAGGTATTTCCGGAGCTGACCGTCATGGAAAATATACAGATGGGGGCCTATACGAGAAGGGACAGGAAAAACATAAAGGACGACATTGAGCGGGTTTTCGTTTACTTCCCCATTCTTAAGGAAAGGAAGGGACAGCAGGCGGGATATCTGAGCGGCGGTGAACAGCAGATGCTCGCCATCGGACGGGCCCTCATGAGTCGTCCAAAACTTATGATGCTCGATGAACCATCACTCGGTCTTTCCCCTCTCCTGACGAAGCAGATATTCAAAATAATTCAGGCCATTAACCGCGAAGGCGTGACAATCCTTCTCGTTGAACAGAATGTCAATATGGCGCTGAAATATGCGGACTTTGCCTTTCTTATGGAAAACGGACGGATTGTCCGAGCCGACAGGCCGGAGGTATTGCGAGAGGACGAGGACGTGAAGGAATTTTATCTCGGAATCGCCACGGAAACTTCCGTAAAGGGATACAAGCGGTACAGGAGAAAGGTGAGATTTCGCTGAGAAGAGATATGAGAAACCGGGAGGAAAAATGGAAGCTGACACTCTGCCCAAGGCGTTAATGTCTATGGCCGAAAGGCAGCCCGATCGGGTCGCCATGAGAATGAAGGATTTCGGCATATGGCATGATATTACCTGGGCCGAATATCTGGAAAAGGTGAAACAGGTTGCCCTGGGACTTCAGGAACTGGGAGTGAAAAAGGGAGATCACTGCTCCATTATCGGTGAAAACAAGCCTGAATGGCTCTTCTCGGCAATGGGCGTCATGTCGGTCGGCGCTACCTTTGTCGGGGTTTATACCACTAACCCAACCAAGGAATGCGAATATGTAGTGGGCCATTCCAAGGCTGTCGTCTACATATGCGAAGATGAGGAGCAGCTTGACAAGGCCCTCGAGTGTCGTGATAATACCCCGGAATTAAAGAAAATCATCGTATGGGACATGGAGGGGCTCAGAGACTTCAAAGATCCCATGGTCATGAGCTTCGATGACCTTCTTGAGTCGGGAAAACGCAGTAACGAAAAAAATCCCGCCCTTTTCGAGGGTCTTATCGAGCGGGGGAATCCGAAGGATATCGCCTCGATCATTTACACATCGGGAACGACAGGCCCTCCGAAGGGGGCTTTGCTCAACCACGAGGGATACCTCTGGGTGGGAAAACAGGCCGCATTGATCACGCAGTCCGGGATCGATGACGAGTCCATTTCCTTTCTCCCCCTGAACCACGTCTATGAACAGATATTCGATCTCATGATGCACCTCACCGTGGGACATATTGTCAACTTCACCGAAAACACCGATACGGTCATGAACGACATGAAGGAAGTCTCACCCACGGTCTTTCATGCAGTACCGAGAATATGGGAGAAGTACTATTCGGGCATAGTCATAAAGATGGATGACGCCACCTGGTTCAAGAGAACCTGCTATAAAATAGCAGTGAAGGCAGGATCGCGTTACAACTCGGCGCAGCTCGCCGGTGAAAAAATACCGCTCTGGCTTTTCCTCGCTTATCAACTTGCCTACTTTGCCGTCTTCTGGAAGCTGAAAGAGCGACTCGGATTCGATCGCGTTCGTCTCGGGTTTTCAGGTGCGGCGCCGATATCCCACGAGATACTCAAGTACTTCCAGAGCATCGGCATTCCCATCCGTGAAGGCTACGGCATGACGGAAACATCGGGAATCACCCACATGTCGGATGAAAAGAACTTTAAGCTGGGAACAGTGGGGAAGGCGCTCCCGGATACCGACGTGATAATCGGAGAAGACGGGGAGATCATCGTCAGACACAAGGGACTCTTTCAGGGCTACTATCGGGATGAGGAAAATACAAAAAATGCCCTCATTGACGGCTGGCTCCACACGGGAGACGTGGGAGAGGTCGATGAAGAAGGCTATCTCAAGATAACCGACCGTCTGAAGGACCTTATCATTACCGCCGGCGGCAAGAATATCGCCCCGCAGTATATCGAGAATTTCCTGAAGTTTTCCCCCTATATCAACGATGCCGTGGTCATCGGTGATGGGAGGAAGTATCTCTCGGCCATCATCGTCATCGACGAGGAAAACGTGGTCAAGTATGCACAAGACAAAAAGGTCCAGTATACCACCTTCGCCAGCATGACGAAGACGGAGGATGTTGTAGATCTCATACAGCAGGAGATTGACAAAGTAAACCGGCAGATGGCGCGAGTGGAAAATATCAGAAAATTCCAGATCCTCGACAAGAAACTCTACACCGAAGACGGCGAAGTGACACCCACCATGAAGGTAAAGCGAAAGTTCATCAACGAATACTACAGCGATCTTATCGAGGCCATGTACGAGGAAGGATAAATCCCTTACAGCTCTTCAGGCGTAAAGGCAACCACCTCATCGATAGAGGCGCTCCCGGCAAATATCATGGCGAGGCGGTCAACACCGAGGGCAATTCCGGAAGACTCGGGCATATCTGAAAGGGCATCGAGAAACTTTTCCGGTACGGGATAGGCAGTCTTTTTCGATCTTCGCCGGAATTCATCTTCCTTCTGAAACCGTTTCCTCTGTTCTTCAGCATCGGTAAGCTCGGAGAATGCATTGGCAAGCTCAAGCCCCCCTGCATAGATCTCGAAACGTTCGGCAACCGAGGGATCCTCCTTCTTTTTCCGTGCCAGAGATCCGAGCGATACGGGATAATCGTAGAGAAAGGAAGGCTTGTTCTCCCCTAAATTCGGTTCGATCTCGGCCACCATAATCTCATCGAAACACCCCTTTTCGATTGCCTCTCCCGGTGACAGGGACGAATACCTTTGAAAGGCCTCCCTCACCGATATCCGCTCCCAGGGTTTTGCGAGATCAATTTTCCTTCCCCGATATTCGATTGTTTTTCCAAACCCAAGCTCCCCGGCGACAAAGAGAAAGAGATCCTCGCACTCTTCCATCATATCGAGGTAGTCGATTCCGGCACGATACCACTCGAGGAGGGTAAACTCGTCAATATGGAGACGTCCCCTTTCGCCCTTCCGGAAACAATGGGAGAT
>Ga0075124_10001217_pt1 | contig 12057 bp, 10 predicted proteins | sample AntAceMetag02UKS_FD_69809 | JGI IMG/M metagenome (GOLD analysis project Ga0075124, IMG submission 69809) | Saline lake microbial communities from Ace Lake, Antarctica - Antarctic Ace Lake Metagenome 02UKS | ecosystem: Environmental > Aquatic > Non-marine Saline and Alkaline > Saline | place... | reverse complement strand
TTCCTCCGTGCCATATCTAGCAGCTCGAACCACCAAGGCCCCCATGGCCTCCCAACTATCCACTGCGGCAGTGGGACCGAGGAGTCCGTCAGTGGGACCCAGAAGAACTGCAATATCCCCACTCTCCAAAAATGGCCTGCGCTGAAAGCGTTGACACATATACGTCCAATCCCGATCCGTGTAAACGCGCACAACCGGTTGACCGGTTGTGCCGGAAGTGGTGAAATATTTGGCCAGATGCGAACGGTCAACGCCAAGATAACTTCCAAAAGGCGGGGTTTTTTTCTGGTCTTCCTGCAATTCTGCCTTTGTGCAGAAAGGAATCTTGGAAAGGTCTGCAAGATCCCGAATATCATCGGGAATCAGGCCGATTTCATCGAATTTCTTTCTCCAGAAGGCCGTGTTTTGGTAGCAATGCCGCACTTGAGCTATAAGCCTCCGGGTTTGAAGATCACTAACCGCATCTTCCTGTAATCCATCAAGTTTCCAGTCAAGAACAGTATAATTGGGCAACATTTCCACCTTCTCCTTTTTTAAAATCTATTTCCCATAAGACCAAAAAAATGTCCTGAGCTATCAACCGGCTTTGAACATGCGTGTCAGGGGAAAATCAATCTTATAAACCCGTAACGCATTTCCACCCAGAATCAGATTCATATCATCCTGCGAGATATTCAGTCGACTTACCTGTTTCAAACTCCAGCCCATGACATCAACCTGGTGAGTGACGATTCCCTCCTTGCGAATTTGCACAGCATAGCTTTGGGGGGTCAGGCCGATATGGGTATGGATCGGGATGCTGGCGCCCCAGTCCGTTCCCCACATCAATTTTTCAGGTCCGATATTGGGGTCCGACAAAGCCTTGTAATATAGCTCTGTCCAATACAAACCGGTTTCCAGATAAACATTGTCATGATTCGCTGCTACCAGAAAGCATTCCTCCACCCAATGCTCCCATCGACCTCCCTGCATTCCGCCGTGGTCATAAATAATTGGAACCTCGGGATATTCTGCAGCCAGATCATTTGCCCACATGGGCTCGAATGTCTCAGGCCAGATGCCATAAGTCACTGGATAGCCCATAGGCGTGCCCGTATGAATCCGGACCGGCACGTCATGCCTGCGGGCCAGATCCATAACAAGCCGAAGCTGATCCATCCGTTCAGTCTGACTCATGGTTTTATTACGCATCATCGCCATTGGATCGGTGGGCATCCCCTCTCCGATTCCGATAAATTTTCCAGTTGATAGAAGACGATCCAGCTCCTTTACCGCCTCCGCCATGGTCCACTCTATTTCCCCTGACATAGCCTTATCCATGGTCCCCTTTGCACAACAGAGGGCGCAAAACTTTTCAGGGTATTTCTCTACCAGTGCGACATTGATCTCATTGTTCATACCGAAGGCAGAGCAAAGAATGCACATATCCACGTCATAGCAATCCATATCGAAAAGCAGCCTTTTGGAATTATCATAGGTCTTTATTCCGGGCATAACCCTGGCAAGATCCTGATACTTGATCTCCTTCGGATCCGTTAGCCCTATTTTTTTGAATTCAGGCCCCACTGCATGACGCTGCACATGAACATGCGTATCAATTATAAAACGACCTATTTTCATCACAGACAGCTCCTCTACTTACCAAATCAATGCCTTCAGCTTATTTTCTTAACCTTCACTCTAACTGCGGTTTCGAGATTCAGGCTGATGGGATCCACATGCTGCAAATCATTTGCCAGAAGTGTATCAAAATTGGTTCCCTTGTTCTTAGCAATGGGCATACCCTTTGCCCAGTGACCGCTGCAAGCAGCAATGCCCATAGTCTGTGGATGCTGCCCTTCCATCAATTTCAAAGTGCCTCTTATTTTTCCGACGGTGTTGGCTTCCAACTCGACGATGTCCCCATCCTTAAGCCCGCGATCCTGAGCCACCTGCCTGTTCATAGTGATATTATAGGTGTATGGATTCATAAGGCTCGCCTCATCCAGCCACGGTTGTTCCATGGTATGGGATCCGGTATGTAGGATATCGCGATAGGAAAAGCAATACAGATCAAATGATGGATCATCCACATGGTGTATACTACATGGGAACCATGAAATAAGCGGCGTGTATTGTTCCTGCCTGATTTCAATCCCTGCATCCTGTGTGAGCTCCCTGACCCTCTCACCCACATCCACCAGATACTCCAGATAAATGGGGTGCCGGGCATCAATAAAATTTCTCCAATATGCCTCTTCCACTTTCTTGGGCCATCTAATAAATCCGTGTTTCTTGAAATATTCCCAGCCATGCTCTTTTCCGAAGAAATGCGTCAATACCCTGTCGCACATCTCCGGTTGTGTAGGCATCTCGTCAGGCTGAAGCTTGTTATTCTCATTAAATTCGGCAAAATAGTTGTAATAAGAGTTAACAGCAGGGGTCCTGCCGAGACGATTCAGGATATCTCTAACCACATCATTTGCAGTACGTCTCTCGGCCTGGGGTTCAACAATCGGCTGCATTATATGATAACACCAATCATCCATGCCGAATGCATGGTTAAAATTAAAGCCATATCCCTCCGCCCAGGATGACTCTTCCAAATAACAGGTGTCGGGCAACACAATATCGGCAAACCCTTCCGTCAACTCCGTATTAAAAATCTCAAAAACCACCACAAAAGGGATCTTTGCCACCGTCTCCGCTGTTACATGAGGATTTGCCAGGCTCATGATGGTATTACATCCGTAGCTGAACATTACCTCAAATTTATGATCTAGCCCCAGTTTGTTCCAGATATCCTCCTGATCACTGGAGCCGTATACATATGTAAATGGCGCAAGAGTAAAAATGTTCTGGAGGGATGGGTCATCCGCTTTGTGGGGAAGATGAGGCGGCCATGGACCATGCAGGCGATTAAAAAAATAATCGGTCTCTATCATGCCGTCCACGCCTTTATATGGCTCCATTTCAAGTTCACCGGTTCCAGGGAATCCAAGGCATCTAGCCGGCCACCCCAAAGTGCCGCCCGGCAAATCGCAATTGCCCACGATCGCGTTAAGCAGGGACACGGCAAGGCACGTTTGATGAGAGTTTTCATGGCCCTCACCGCCTCTGAAAAGAACAGCGGAGGCAGGCCTGAAGGGCAATTCATGGCCATCAATCGTAATGGTGCTACCTATCTGAGCCGCTTCCAGAAACTCATGGGCGATTCGGGTGAGGGTTTCGGCAGGCACTGTACTCACCTCTGAGGCATATTCAGCCGTATATTGTTTCAAATGATCTTTAATCAATTGAAATGATGGGTGACATTTAATTCCATTGACCTCATATTCTCCAAAAAGAGCATACTCCTTAATTGAGGGATCATCATAGGCCTTTGCCTTTTGATCAACCACATCCCACACCAAAGGCTTGTTAGTATCGTCTTCTCCAACCACTTCTTTGGGTGCCCCCATGCCAAAATGGCCCGGTACCGTCAATGGGGTCTTGCGCCTTTCCTTTGGACGAATATAGCGCCCGTCAGGTCCGATGAGATATGGGCCGTTGGTCTTATGTGCAAGGTATGAACTGTCATATTTGCCAATATCATTGACAATAATATTGGCCAAGGCCAGAGAAATGGCCCCATCCGTTCCGGGTAATAAGGGTACCCACTCGCTGGCTTTTCCCCCGCTGAAATTGGCCATGGGATCAAAAACAACAAATTTCATTCCACGGGACCTGGCTTCAGCAGCCAGACGGGCTGTAATCATTGCGGAATGGCCTGATCCCGACCCTTTGTTCGCCCCAAAATAGATGGCATAATTGCATCGCTTGAAATCAGGAACCTGAGACCAGGAGGCATGAACCATGCCAGTATTTTCATGAGCGCCGTTCCCACAATGCATCCCGCCTCCACCGGGCCACACGCAGGGCGCTCCCTTTGGCGACGCGAGCCCAACAGTCAAGGGAAAAAGGAAATCAACCGCATTACGCATAACCCGACAGGTTGTTCCCTGGATAAATATTTTTTTGGGATCATCCTCCATGACCTTTCCGACTTTGGCAACAATCTCTTCAAGGGCTTCTTCCCATGAAATCTCTTTCCATTTTGGATCGGCATTGATACCTTTTTCAGGATTCGTCCTCTTAAGCGGTTTGTTCAGACGGTTCGGATCATAAAGCACCTGTATGCCCGAAGTCCCTTTTCCGCACGTGGCGCCCTCGGCACCCAGAGTACTTTCGGGAATTCCTTCTATTTTTACTGCAACTCCATCTGCCCTTCGCACCTTTATTCCGCACTGTGCGTAACATCTGCCGCATTGAGATGGAATCCACTTGTCTTCAACCAGTTCAGTTTTTTGGTTCTTCATTCTTTCCTCCAAATGGTCCGTCATTATTGTTTCGCTTGGGTCATCGATCCAATTTCAGACAAATCTCGTTTGAGCCAAATACATTCTGACAAATGCTTATTTATATGGAACAATTCTTCAGGTTTCACTCGTCCACCAATCCGAAATCCGGCATAATTTGCTCCACCTTTTGTCGACCTTCTCCTGGAGCTTTGCGACGTTGTCCGGATGCATATTCTTGAAGCGTCCTTGAAGTTCGATGTATTCTTGTACAGGTTTCCCTTTTCCCTTCTTGAACACCGTCAAATGATCTCCATCCTCAAGCTCAAGGAGAGGAAACACTCTGGTCTGCACCGCCAGTCTAGAAAGCTTTACGGTCAAATTCGGTGGATAGCGCCACCCTGCAACACAAGGCGTCAATATGTGAAACAATCGGAACCCTTTGATCCCTTTTGCCTTTTTTGCCTTTGCCATGAGGTCATCCGGATATGCGATCGTAGCCGTTGCCGCATAAGGGACATCGTGTCCCATCATAATCCATATGAGGTCTTTGTCCTTGTAATCCATTCCATGAGGGACACTCGTTGTGGTCTGAGCGCCCGAAGGTGTCGATCCGCTCTGTTGATTCCCCGTATTCATGTAGGCTTCGTTGTCATAGCAGACATAGATGATGTCATCATTCCGCTGAGCAGCCGCCGAAACGGCACCAAACCCGATGTCAAACGTGGCACCGTCCCCGGCCCAGGCAACCACCTGGGTTTCATAATCGCCTCGTGCTTCTAAGGCGGTTTTGATACCACCCGCAAAGATGGCTGCAGAACCGAATGGACAATGGATAACATCAATAAGTTTGTCGTCAGTGAAAAGACTCGGTTTTGGAAATGATATACTGGGCGCCGAACACCCCGGCGGGGTTACCAGAACAACTTTTCCACCGATCGCTTTCAAAAAATACCTCAATCCTAAGGCCACCCCGCATCCGGGACAAAAGCCATGAGGCGGGCGAATGTATTCTTTGTCATTGTATCGTAATGCTTTTTCCGTCGTATTCATCAGCACTCATCCTTTTTGACAACCCTAACCATATGACATTTTCGGAACCCGAATCCGATTCTTCAACATGGAGAATTGCCTTTCTGATCAAATTGGGCGTTATATCCGCTCCTCCCAGCCCGGAAACGAATCCGAACATGGTTGGAGGATTCTCGATCCCTGAAAGGGCCCACTTCAGTTCTTGAAAAAATATACCGCACTGTCCAGGAGAAATATCCCTTTCAATAACCGCTATCTTTCTTTTCCCATTCAAAATGTTTTTTAAAACTGTTCTGGGGAAAGGCCTGAACATCTTTATCTTCAACATGCCTACACTATGGCCGCTCTCGCGCATACGATCGACGACCTCCCTGGCAGTACCCACGACGCTTCCGGACACGACAAGGACGACTTCCGCATCATCCAGGAGATATTCCTCCACCAAGGGATAACCGCGTCCGAAGAGTGCCTCGAATTCCTCATTGCATTTAACAGCCGTTTTCAAAACGTTTGACTCACGTTTATGAAGAGCATATCGATCTCCCATAAAATCGCCAGAATGTGCGTTCTCTTCCGGAGGAAATACATCATAGCATTTCCATCCACCACCCTCGATCTTGAAGGAAGGATCAAACCCGGGAAGATATCCATCCACGATCTTTTGTTCAGGGATATCAACGGTTTCCGAAAGGTAGGATAGATAAACGCCATCCAGACACACCATCACGGGAAGAGAAATGGACTCAGAAAGCTTGTATGATTGAATAACCGTATCAAGAATTTCCTGGTTTGATTCACAATAGAGCTGAATCCATCCGGTATCTCTTTGTGAAAGGGAATCTATTTGATCACAGGTCAAATTCCAGGGTGCGCCCAGGGGTCGATTAACATTGACAAGCACAATGGGCAACCTAGCTCCGGCGGCCCAATGGAGCCCTTCATGCATCCACGCGAGTCCCTGCGAAGAAGTGGCCGTGAATACCCTGACACCGCCCACGGCCGCACCGGTGACATATCCCAGGGCCGCCATTTCAGATTCTACGTTGACAAATTTTCCATGCAATATTCCCTGGGCGTGAAACTTCGCCAGCAGTTCAGGAATCTGAGATTGCGGTGTTATAGGGTATGCGCAGACGACATCCGGCCTTGACAGAAGGGCTCCGTACGCAGCTGCATCATTTCCTGTTATTACTTTAATCATGTTTACCACCTCCCCATGATATGACCCCTCGTGGACATTCTTCTATACAGATTCCGCACCCCGTACAAATTCCCTGATCTACGTAAAGGGTAAACGGTTCCACTTCAAACCGAATGGCAAGACTCGGACAAACCATGTAACAAATCTGGCAACGATTGCACTTCTTGGCTTTTTCCATATCGTACACAGGATATTTTCCGCCGGAGAATGAAGCCGCCTCTTGGTCCGTTACATTTGTTACCTGAGATTTTCGATCTTCAATTCCCTGGAAAGTATATTTTTGACCCTGCAGGGCACATTGAACGTTTTTCTCAGCTTTCGGAGTGCCGGCCAGGATCACCTCTTTTAAATCTTCCATATCGACCATATCCAGCAATCCTACTAAGGCACCCAATATGGTTGTATTAATTACAGGCATACCACCTGGCAATATCAAGCCCATTTGGCCTGCGATATCGTATGCATCAACAGTGTAAACCTTAAAGCGTTCGAGAGCAGAAAAAGTCTTTGCCATTCGGCTACTGTTTATAAGAACGGATCCGTTTTCTTTCAATCCAGACAATGCCGTAGGGTCTTCAGCGATACTTTCATCCATAAGGACAAGCCAATCCGGCTCATACAACTTACAGTGCGGACGAACAGGTGTACTGGAAATCCGTACGTAACTTTCCACCTTTCCGCCGCGCCTCAAAGCCCCATAGGAAGCAAACGCCTGTGATTGATTTCCGCTTCGGCCGGCTGCTTCTGCCAAAAGTTTCGAAGCCACTACCGCACCATGCCCACCCAAACCATGAAATCTTATCTCTATCAATGTCCAATCCTCATTATTCAACCTGATGTAATATAAAAAACCGATGGATCGGTACCATGCTCACTCCGCAACGGATCCGCCTTTTTATCCCGTATAAGCAAGGAAACATTGCTCTCTGGATCGTCCAGATCGCCGAAATGCCGTGCATGTACAGGGCAGGCTCTGACACACGCGGGTGTTGCGTCCCTGTCAACTCCGGGTACCAGACCTTTTTTGAGACCATCATCAATAATCTCCGCACAAAAGTTGCACTTAACCACCGTCCCCTTTTCCAAGGGGTAAAGCTTCTTACCCATCTCTTCATAAGGTGTAAGCCCTTGCCCTGGAAAATACTCTTCATCGGCATTTGGCAAAAAAGTTCTCTGCTGGTAAGGACATGCCATTAAGCATGTCCTGCAACCGATGCAAATGTCAGGATCCACGATTACAATTCCGTCTTCTCTTTTTGTTGTTGCACCGGTGGGACACACCTCAATACATGGTGCCTCTTTGCAATGATTGCAGAGAACAGGATAAACCAGCTTTCGAACCGATGGATATGTACCTGTTTCAGCGACCAAGACCCTCGTAAAAAAGATTCCGGGTGGAACAAAATGTTCTTGCTTGCATGATATCATGCAGTTGTAACATCCAATGCATGTGTTTAGATTAATCACCATTCCCCATCTGGCCATGAAACAACCTCCTATGATCAACCACCGCCAATAATATTCTGCGCTATGACTAGCGTATGCCCTTTGTAATGTTAGAATTGATAATGGGTACGTACCTTGCCGCCTTGAAAATACAATATCGCAAAGCCAAATCACCAATTAACGCACAAAAGAACCTGATCCATATCAAACTTGTCGCTGTACCAATCGGTCTTTGACAAAAATAGAGGGTAATGATCAAAGGAATACAGAATCCGATTATCACAACCCCTGTATAAAAAGTCGATGAAAGCTCCCCTTTCAGAAGCAATTTCACCGATACTTTAGAAGCCTGTGCTCCATGAAACGCATTCCATAGATAAAAAAGAGTGCTAAGTGCATAGGCAAACAGAAACCATCTGGCCACCGGCTCCAGAATCATCACAATTTCGACATGGCCCGAAAATAATGACAAGCCGTTAGCCATCTGCGCACCTACCCATACTCCCGAAGCAAGAGAGAGTAACGGCATAATAGCCGAATTCCAGAAAGGGACTGCCCTTAAAAAACTCAATGTCATAAACCCGTGGGTGATCACAAAAAACGCAAGAACACTCAACGCGATTTTCAAAAACAGTGAATCCATGCTCCAAGGCAAGCCTGAGAGAAATTTCAAACCCGGCGCCAATTGAAATACGCCAAGAATCAGAAAAAGCCCCATGATGATAATGCCGCGTGAAAGTTCCGAAGTCATGGGTCTAAGGATGGATCGCCATGCCCGCATTGGTTTGCCGAGATAGGCCATGTGCAGTCCTCCACCCAATAAGGCGCAAATCAACCAGCCGATCAGCGAACCGACCCAGAACTCCAGAAAAAGTGAAACGATATATAATCCGGCGCCTACCTCAGACAGAAAAAACGCCAACCATAAAAGAAGTCCCTTTCTATCTATCCATTCCTTTTGCGGTGTATAATCGGTCATCCAAAAATAGGGTTTCATTATGAAGACTACCTCCCGAGCTATTGAAATTAAGTATAATCTGACTCTATTTTAAAATACCATACTTATTTGCATAAGCCTGTGCTGGTTTAAACACAGTTAACCCGATTCTTTTAATATGTTCCATGTTGAGTTGTTTTGCATTTTCCTCATCCCTTGCCTCAAGCGCCTCAAAAATCCCCCTGTGTGCCAAGTATGAATTCCTCTGTTCATCAGGTGAAGGGATCCAGCTTATCAATTTTTTAGAGGCCCATTGCATTATAGAACTTACAAACATCTCGTAAGGCAAATTGTGGGACGAACAGGCCAGAAGCATGTGAAAATCAATCATCCGTGCGATACCTTCTTGAGCATTGTCTGATCCGAGAATCTCTTTTGAAGCCTCTACATTTTTTCTCAAAAGCGTAAGGTCTTCTTCTGTGGCATGTTGAATGACTAAACCAATAACGGCATATTCAAGTCCAATCCTGGCCTCTATCATCTCTTCATGCGTCGTCCCCTCCAGCTGCAGCTTATCCATTATGATCCTGGCCATGTCTTGCGAGTCGGCCGCCCCAACAAAAGCCCCTCCGCAACTGCCTTTCTTCACTTTAATAAACCCCATGGTTTCAAGTGTTCGAAAGGCCTCACGAATAGTAACCCGGCCTACCTGAAACTCTGATGCAAGCACCCGCTCTGGTGGAAGCCGATCCCCATCTGCAAACCGCTTACTGAGAATTGCGTCTTTGATCTGTGCTGCAATGTCTTCAAAGGCTCGGTGACCTTTGTATGGTTTGAACATATGTTTCCTCCATTGATATAATGGTACTACCAATAATACATTAATACCAACCTAGCAAGAAAAAAATCCCTTAGTTCAAAAAAATCTTCAGAAAACAGGACATAGGGGGACGTTGTTAACTTATAAACCTGACACAAGGATTTGCTTTTGATACTGTTCCCCAATGCCCAGACAATCACGCATCGACACGACAGGAGCGCTGCACCACCATTATTGCGCGAGGCATTGAGCAGCGCAAGATATTGAGCAGCGCAAGATATTCGAGGATGACCTGGACCGCTATGACTTTCTTAAGAACCTTGGCTTGATCCTGGAACAAACAGAAGCGGCGTGTTATGCTTGGTTATTGATACCAAATCATTTTCATCTCCTGTTGAAAACCGGTCCGGTTCCCATTGCCACTGTGATGCGGCGACTGCTAACCGATCATGCCGTCCGGTATAACCGACGACATCAAAGGCAGGGACACCTTTTTCAGAACCGTTATCAATCAATTCTATACCAGGAAGACACCTACCTTCTTGAACTGATTAGATATATTCACCTGAATCCTGTGAGAGCAAGCCTCGTGGCGGATTTGGATCAGCTGGACCAATACCCGTTTTCCGGCCATGGAATCATCATGGGCAAGTACAAAAAATCCTGGCAGGATATCAAAGGAGTCTTGCTGTATTTCGGCAAACGGTCCAGGCCTGCAAGACGCAAATACAAACAATTTGTCGCCAATGGAATTGGCCAGGGCCGGCGAGATGATTTGACAGGCGGCGGTTTGATCCGGAGCGCAGGGGGATGGGCAGCGGTCAAGGAACTACAGGGATCCAAAATTCATATGAAAAGTGACGAACGCATTTTAGGTGATAGTGATTTTGTGACGGAAATTTTATCCAAAACCGAGGAATCATTTGAACGACGTTATGCGTTGAAAGCCAGCGGGGTTGATATACATTTCATTGCGGAAAGAGTTTCAGCGCTATTGGATATTTCAGTGGAAGATATCTGGCGTGAAGGCAAATTTAAACATCTTGTGAGAGCCCGCAGTTTATTGTGTTTTTGGGCAGTACGTGAGCTGGGCGTCAGCATGGCTTCCATCGCGCTTCGACTGAATATCTCAACAGTAGCTGTGAGCAAGTCGGTGGCGCGAGGCGCTGAGCTCGCTAAAAAGGAAGGGTTTGACCTGACTTAAGTTGATAAGTTAAGGGCATCCCCCCTTGCCCACGTGAAAGGTGATGTGGATGGGTAACTGGTTCAAGACAGCTCTTTTGTTGGGGGCGATGACTGCCCTCATTGTATGGATAGGTGGGCTATTCGGGGGGAAACAGGGGATGATCATGGCCTTTATTTTGGCTATGGGCATGAATTTTTTCAGTTACTGGTATTCGGACAAGATCGTGCTCAAGATGTACCACGCTAAAGAGATCAGCCCCAACGATTTTCCCATCTTTTATCATGCGGTCAGCCAATTAGCCCACAATGCAGGTCTGCCCATGCCTCACGTCTATATCATCCCAGAGGAATCCCCGAACGCCTTTGCAACGGGAAGGAATCCGGAACACGCGGTCATCGCCGTTACTGAGGGACTGCTCAAATTGATGGATGAGGAAGAGGCCACGGGGGTCCTGGCCCATGAAATGTCTCACATTAAAAACAGAGACATCCTGATCGGTTCCATTACCGCAACTATGGCCGGCACCATTATGATCCTGGCCACCATGGCCCGCTGGACGGCCTTCTTCGGCGGCGGATCGAGCGATGATGAAGGCGACGGAGGTCTCGGTGCGATCGGCTTGATTGTCATGTCCATACTCGCTCCGATCGCGGCCATGCTTATTCAGATGGCTATCTCCAGGTCGAGGGAATATCTGGCCGATGCCACGGGGGCCCGTCTTTCAGGCAGTTCCGAAGGCCTGGCCAACGCCCTTGAGAAATTAGGGGCCGCATCCAAGAGACTGCCCATGAAGGCCAATCCCTCTACTGCCCACATGTTTATTGTCAATCCCCTCTCCGGCCAAAGTCTCATGCACCTTTTTTCAACCCATCCACCGCTGGGTGAGAGAATTGCCAGGCTCAGAGGCAACACCCCGGATCTGCCTGTCGAAAGGGAGGAAGACACCGGGCGAAAACAGGCCGAGGCCATGTGGAGACATCTTTCAGGAAAATAGATTAAGTGAGAAAATTTTCAGAGGGAATGCAGATGTATGTTAACCCGTGTCCATCCATAAATGGCCTTTGTGCCCAAGATCTGCGTTCTGCTTAAAAAATAATCCTCGGAATATCAAATATATGC
>Ga0075124_10001213_pt1 | contig 12083 bp, 13 predicted proteins | sample AntAceMetag02UKS_FD_69809 | JGI IMG/M metagenome (GOLD analysis project Ga0075124, IMG submission 69809) | Saline lake microbial communities from Ace Lake, Antarctica - Antarctic Ace Lake Metagenome 02UKS | ecosystem: Environmental > Aquatic > Non-marine Saline and Alkaline > Saline | place... | reverse complement strand
TAGATTATGAAAAAGTGGAAAAGGTTATAAAACATAGTGGTGGTTCCATCCACAGTCTGGACAAAGTATCAGTAGGTATCAGCCTGATTGAGGAGGCAGTCACTCATCAGGACTAAGTTGATCTTATCTCCTGCTTCATAAATATAATGTATGATATCGCAAAGCAGATAATTGCCAGCGAAACAATAATTACCAACTGCGGCCATACCTGGATCAAGCTCTGTCCCAGCGATAATGGATTTTGTGGTGGTGTTTGAACAATATTAAGAAGTGTAGGCTGGAATAGTCTATTAGTGGGAATAAGTATTATGGAAATAGCTTCACCGAATAGGGTGGATGGAGAGATTCTTGAAATACTGTGTGCAATATTAAAATTACGTATCTGGTTAGCTATAGAGGCATTTTCCGGCGGAGCGATACCGTTAGCTATGGCATTGGCAATTATTGGAAGGAAAAACATAAGAAATATCCATATAGCAATGGCAGTGAGTATTGATGCAGCGGTTTTCTCCATAGTAACCGAAAATAATATAGAAAGTCCCATCCAGAACCCGCCATAGAAAATACAGATAAGTATAAAGAAAAATATTCTTAAGATTTCTTCTGATGTTGGCGGTACACCAATTGAGAAAAGGCCAATGCCTGAAATTATAAATACTATGCTTGCTATGATGATACTTAGAGTAGTGATACCGGCAAGAAATTTACCATTTATAACACTGTCCCTGTAAATTGGCTGGGATAGAATCCTGCTTAAGTTTCCGCTGTTTTTCTCACTGTTTATAGCATCAAAACCAAAGATTATTCCTATTATAGGTATAAAAAAGCTTATAAAGTCTATAAAAGAGGGGAGTACATCTCCTCTGATGGTAAATAAGTATAGAAATACATGTGGGCTCAGTGAACTTGCCACTCCTCTGATATTAGTGAGGGCAACATAAGTTGATGATAATCCGGCAATATATATAAGTGCTAAAAGAATTAAAAACTTATTGCTGCTAAAATGATCAGTAAGCTCTTTTCTGTATACGGTTAAAATGCTTCTCATTTTACTCCTCTTTAAAATATTTTAGATAAATCTCTTCCAGTGCATCCTGTTTCATATCCATCCTGGTTATAAGTATGTCTTCGGTGGCAATGAGCCTGGATATATCCTGCCTTATATCTTTGTCACATATTACCTGTAGCTGGTTGCCAACCTTATTTACATTTAATACTTTATCTAATTTTTTTAACTTTTCTATTAGAGTGTCTGTTACTTTTTCGAGCTCCAGTTCTATTCTATATTTTCCTCCGCCAAACAGTTTCCTTCCCAGATTTTCAACAGTTCCTTCGCTGATTAGTTTGCCTTTGGATAGTATACCAACCCGGGAGCATATTTTCTGCATAAGGTTTAGTTGATGGGATGACAGAAGGAATGTAATATTTTTTTGCTTGTTCAGGTCCAGAATGGTTTGAAGTATCTGATTTGCTACCTTAAGATCAAGACCTTCTGTTGGCTCATCAAAAATTACGAGCCGGGGATCTTTTATGAGTACGTCTGCAATTCCCAGTCTTTGTTTCATTCCCTTGGAAAATGTTTTAACCAATTGATTTTTCTTTTTAGTCATGGTTACTATTTCAAGTACCTCATCAATTTTTTTAGAGATCTCCCTGTATGGAATGTTATTCAGCTCTGCAGTGTAGGCAAGGTTACCCCTTGCAGTCATATCGTTATAAAAACCTATTTTTTCAGGTAGATATCCGGTTATTCTTTTAACCTCAAGAGGCTGCCTGGTTGAATTAAATCCCGCAACATTAATACTTCCTGACGAAGGTTCTGTAAGTCCCGTAGCCATAAGAATAAAAGTGGATTTACCTGCCCCGTTGGGACCGAGAAGCCCGAATATTTCACCTTTTTCAATAGCTAAATTCAGGTTGTCTACAACCAGATGCTCATTGTATTTTTTTGATAGGCCTTTAGAAATTATTATATTATTCTCGTCACTCATAATTTATCTTCTTCCTAATTTTGCAAAGATTACAGCGACACCAATTATAACCACTACAATAATTCCTATTCCGACCATTCCCCAGATGGTAGGAGTTTCAACAGTTGTTCTGAGGTTGATACTGGAATTGCTATTTTTACTGGATGCTTTAAAGGTCAGCATATAGTCCCCGGCAATGGTTTTTTTGGGGGGATTGATATTTACATCAATTTCAAGTATCTCTCCGGCTTCCATTGATTCGATTGTCTTCTTATCAAAACTAACCTGCCAGCCTTCTGGCTCGGTTGAGCTCAGGCTTATATTTTCAACAGATGTGGAACTATTATTTGTCACAATAAGTTTATAGTGGTTGTCTTTTCCTGAGGTCAATTTTGTGCTTAGCATTCCTGTTTTTGTTGTAAGGCTAATTTCATAGGTTGGAGGTGCCACTGCAGTAAATTCTATTGATCCTTCCAGAGTATCGCCTTCAACAGCAGATTTGAAAGTTACCTTAAAGTCATATTCACCTGGTTTCTGTTGCACACGTGGAATTGCCATAAGCCTTAAGCTCTCTCTGCTGTTAAATTTCAGGTTAATAGCTTGTGCTTCAGTGTTGCCGGATGCCACTGCAGCAACCCAGCCGGTAGGGCAGTCAACTGTAATATTAAAGGTTTTTTCACTCTTGCCTTCTTCAATACCAGATGGTTCATCTCCTGGTTTGTAGGCTACATCAAAGTTAAAACTAGTTGGCTCTCCCTCTTTAGCCTGTATTTTGGGAAGGGTAGTGTCAAAGATCAGTTCTTCCGGTTCAGGTTCTGCAATTTCTTCTTCCGTAGTTTCCTCTTCCTGGGCAAATAATGCAGCCGGAATCATAAGAATGATTGATAGGGTAAGAGATAGAATGATAAAATATACCGGTAGTTTTCTTTTTATGGTTTCCACTTATACATCTCCTTTTCTAAATTTATTCAAAGATTTTTTATAATTTAATATATCTTTATGCCTTAGTTAAATGAAAATTCTAATGATTTTGGTAGTAGATGTCAATATGAAAAGGAGATGTGGTAGGGCCAAAAAAAATGTCACATATATAAAATTAGTAGAGGGTATAGTGTTTTTGATTTTATAGAGAGGACGTTATATATTATTTTTAAAGAATTGATAGAAATATTTAGTACAGAACTCGGCTTATAGACTAGCCCCACACTGCTTAAGCCAAGTTTTAAAAAAGAAACCTTTCAAAAAATACTAAAACCCTTCAGTTATTAAAAGTTTTAGTATAAAAATACACCATAGAGCATATCTTTATTGCTACTAATTATACTCTTGGATTGTTTCCCAAAAAAGTCCTTTTTATAAATAAATAAAATTTTCAGTTGGGCTATAACCGGATATATAAGACTGAATTACCATTCACAGGTTATAAGTGTGTGATTAGAGCCAGCTATGTTTATAGAAATTTTATAAAAGCAGAAATTATTAACATTTTACTGTTTAAAAAAATAAATCATATTTTTGGTTCGAATTTTCTCTCCCCAGCCAACTAACGCTTTTTGCAAAATCATAAGAGATTGTCAAAGCAAAAATCTAAAATTGGAAAGAACATGAAGAAGTACCGAAAGAAGCTCGGTATTTCTCAGGATGTGCTTTCAAAAAGGGCAGATCTTGCCTATCATACAATTGCTAAAATCGAAGCAGGATCGACACCCGACCCACGCATTGAAACTGTTAAAAAAATTGCAGATGCTTTGGGCGTTACCATTGATGATCTAATGAAATAAATTATGAAAAACTTTATTACTAATAGTGAATCGGATAATCTAAAAAATCGCTTAGTTGAGCTTATCTCTAAAAGTGAAGAACTGAAATTTTAATTAATTTTCTTAATAATTGGATTGATTTAATTTCGAAAGAAAAATAGTTATTTGAGAGTGAGATCCATTCTTTATCAGGTGTTATTTTCATTAACTCCTTTAGATTAACTTCTTGGATAGGCTATGAGATTTTATGTGGGGAGTATTTTGAGGCACTAAGAGATCTAAGGTTTATTTTTGAAGGAAGTGTTTATGGTGTAATTTATGCGGATGCAATTGAAGAGAAAGTACATGAGCAGTGGGGGATAACAAGTGAAATTGGACTAAAAAAGGAAATTTTAAATCTTTTAGAAAAATGTAGGAAAGAACAAATATACCAAAAGAAAGAAATAAATAAAGTTTTTATTTTTTCAGGTTTATATTGCTCTCTAAGTTGTTGGTGTTTTATCATAGAGATATTATATAATATCAAAGAAGTATTTAATATTTAAAATAATTATCTAAAATGGTTATTGGATACAAGACTCAATCACAGGTAATCAAAAATGAATTTGTATGAACTATCATTCACAAGCTATATTTACAGTAATTTTACAAATTTTGATGAAACCTATCTCAATTTTCTGGATAATATAAATAACGACATTAATTTATTCAATCCATCACATAGAAAACATCTATTAAAATGGTTGAATAACTGGGGTTGTAGGAACTTCTACAAGAAATGCCATGAACTTGCTTCCAATGAAATATTATCTTGGTATAAAGAGTATAATAATAACCTTCCTCCCAAGGAAACCAATATGTGGGAACTTAAACAAGACCAATTAAAGTTGATTCAGACTACATATGATGATTTAAAACTTAAAGTAGCTTCCCATATTTTAAAGGATGGTAGGGATATAAAAAAGAGTATAGGCGAAACAGGGTCTGCAAAAATTCTATTCTCTTTAAGACCTAAGTCTTTGATTCCTTGGGATATAGCAATGAGATATTATTATGCCAAGAATTATAGCATATCGACTTACTCGGAATTCTTACTTAAAGTAATAGATGAAATACGAGAGCTAAAGGAATCATGCCAAAAAGAAAATTTCGAATTATGTGATATTCCAAGTTTGTTGAATAAAGAAAATATGACAATTCCCAAATTCATAGATGAGGACCACTGGATAAGAATTACAAACGGTTTTATTCTCCCGGATAATAATGTTTTAAAAAATTGGTTAAAATAGAATCATGAAAATAATATGAAATAGATAAATGAAAATAAATGGAGATGGGATTCTGGATTACCAAAGAAATAGTGAGTAGTATGGTGGGGTATAATATATGGATATTCTAAATAAACCTATTAATAGTTTTAGTTTCGAAGATATTTCTTCTTTTTGTAAACAAGGCCGCATTGAGGGTATTCAATTAGACTACAAAAGAGATTTATCACCAAAGGGACTTGCAAAACATTTTGCTGCCTTTTCAAATACCAGGGGTGGTGTAATTATAATTGGTGTCGAGGAAGATAAAAAAAGTAGTAAACCTTCTTCTTGGAAAGGAATAAAAAATTCTGGAAAGCTGGTTGATAGAATACATCAATACGCCTCTTCAGTAGACCCCATACCATCTTATCGGGTGCATACAACAAACGAAAAAAATGGAAATATTTTTATTTTAGTCCGTATTTTTGAAGGTGATAGAACACCTTATTATGTACAAAATGACTCAAACCTTTGGGTAAGAACTGGAAATATAAGAAATCCAATAGATATTGCTTCTCCTGATTATACAGAAATATTATTTAGGAAGAAAGAAAAAGCAGAACTCACAAGAAAGAACAATATTGAAAAGGCTCTTAAGGTATATGAAGCTGGAATAATAAGAGCTGAGAAGGAACGACAAAGTTCAATTGCACAAGAAAAATATGAGTTCGAAAAAAAGAAAGAACAGGGAAATTCAGATTTAGAATTTACTCCAAGAACCGTAATATCTAAAGTAGGAACTAATGTATCTATGTTAACATTGGTTGCTCAACCGTTTTATCCGAGAAGAGCATTAATAAAGCCATTGGACTTATTAAACCAAATTGATTCATTAAAAATACCTGCAGGTAGAGGAAATAAAGGGTTTCCTTCTTCCAATATGGAACCGATCCCTGATGGATTATTCAGTTTCTATTGGAGATGCTATGATGGAATGATAAATTGTGAGCAAATATACTCAAATGGCTTAGTTTTTCATTCTTATGATGTTTTAAGACCAGATAATCAAGGAATGAAGAATATTTATTTATATGATGTATTTTCATCATTAATAGTCTTTTTAAAATTCTTAAATAATTATTATAAACAAGTAAAGTATCAGGGAAGTATAGTTGGTAGTATTTCCTTAAACAACGCGTCTGATATGATGATAAAAAATATTAAACCAACAGGTTGGGATGTTTGGAGCCATAAAAAAAGTTTATTATCCGAATATGAATGGGATTTGGAATTGGATACTATAATAATAAATGATGAATTAAATCTACAGGAATATTATATTGAAAAGATAAAGGAAATCTATTGGAGTTTTGGATACAAATCTGAAAATGAAGAATTATTTAAAGCTTTTCTTAAAGAAAACAATTGGTTAATCGAATAATTATTTTTACTAACTAAACTCAATTAATATATGACTAATAGATATTTTGTAAGATATAATATTAAAACGCCAAATACGGTCGTAGGCATAGAGGGCTTGCGCAAAAAAGAAATTTCTGGTTATGATTTTATTTCTGGTAAAGACAAATCTATAATTTATGATGTGCCTATTGGATTAACTGTCGATAGTTATATATATTTTGACAATATTACTAATGCTGAAAAAAAGTCATTGGATACAGTTTATAATATTATAAACCTAATAGATTTTTCTACTTCTACATCTTCAAACCCTCCCCTAATAGATATGGTTTATGAAGCTTCTCCAGAAAAAGAAGTACGGGCGATTAAAAAATTCTTTAACTTTACACTTATTGGAAAAAATTTTGTATTAATTGATAAAGAAATCCTAAATGAAGCCTTTGATAAATTTATCAAAGTTGATGACTATAGAATCATTTTAGCCTCCGACTGGTTTAAAAAGGGTAATTCTGAAAAAGCTGTAATAAATAAGTTTATTTCCTATTGGGTAGGATTGGAAACCTTAAATGTTCTATTGTGTGATTATTTTAAAATAAAACCTGAAGATAGAAAGTGGGTATGTGATAAATGTGGTAAAATGATTAGTCCATTAAAATCGATAGGAGTCAATGTCTTATTTGAAGACATCTTAGAAATTGATAAAAAAAGATTTAATAAAATCAGAAGAGTCCGTGGGAAACTATTACATGGTGATTGTTCTGTTGGCGATGCATTTATTGAAGAGATAAAAGCTTATAATCCTATCATTAAAGAAGGATTGATAAGAGGATTAGGAATTTTATTGGACTTGGATTCAAATACTATTAAAACAATCAGTGATAAAATTTCAAGGATGTATCAAGACTCCTTTCAGTTAGTAGCTTCTACTAAAATTAAAGATTTCTATCCACCCAATTTAGAAAGAATGTTTGACCAACCTCAAATAGAACTATTAATCAATAATCAGAAAATGGAAAGTATTAAAGTTAATGAAGTCAATAAAATAACAAAGGAAGGGAAAATTAGGATTGATTTTATTGGTTTGGAAACAAAAGGAAAAATAGAAATACAAGTCACCGGTAATGAAAACAGTTGTGTTGAGAATTTCAAGATAATTCAAAAATAGATTCAATTGATTAAAAAAATATCAGTCTAATAATAATCCTGGTATTAAAATTTCCTCATTTAAGCTCAATAATTTGGTTCGAATAACGTACACAGTGGACAGCCACATCTGTCAAATACAAGAACATCTTCTACTTAATGAATCTTTACTTTAATCCTAAAAGTTCTTGCTATTGCACACGATAGCCTCCCAAAAAGAACTCGAACTAATGATGTAATTAAACAATTATATTAATACATCTATTGTGTAAAATATGTATTGAATAGCTCTAATTTTTCAGTACAAAATAAAATGTGTATTAACAATATATGGAATTTTGTGAATAAATTAACATTTTATAAGTAGTTCAATACTTCTTTTGTATCACTACAACATAATTAACAAAATGAATATATTGTTAACTCTCTAGTGTAATATTCATACATAGTGGCTGTGTTTTCTGGCCGAAGTTCGAACTTCGGCCAGAAAACACAGGGCAAACACAAAAAATCTCATTTAATAGAGTCACCTATTTGCAGAATTTTATCAATATTGAAATTTATTGGTTTACTTTTATAAGTATTATCAAGTTCATCTATATACATTCCTTTTAGTTTTATAATTCCTTTATAGTTTTTTTCTTTTAATTGTTTTGCAATTTCAGTAGGTTTAAAAGTAATTTTTAGTGACTTGCCCTTCTCCAATAAGTAAGGAAATTTAATATTTAAAGGGGGATTTATAAACGCTAAATCAGATTTATCAGGTAATTCAAAACCATAAGGTAATCTTAAAGAAATTGGTCTAATACCAATGTTAAAAATTGAAAGTAATAAAGTTCGTTTTGGTTCTATTTCTATGGTTATTCCGAATTTTAATGTTACTTTACTCCTATAATTTGTTTCTTTTATATGAATATAAGTAGATAAAATAGCACCATATAATGCGAGTAGCCCTAAAATAATATTAATAATTAATTGAGATATGCTCATAATAATAAATTTTATATTGAAATTCTTTTATCTTTTTAAATTAATTATTAATATTTGTCAAATGCTATTTTTATGATATTTAATTCTTTAAAAATTTGGTTCGAAATTTCGCAACCCTCCCCAGGTAAAAGTTAGCATATACTCTTTTAAAAAGTTTTTTGAACTATTTTTATTTTAAAACTACTTAGGTATTCTACTTTGATAATCATTGATTATCATTTTCAAATTATCAAATACTTCTTTAAATCCATCAAAATTAATTTTCTTTTGGTTTTCTCTGACTACCTTTTCAGCGAATACAATTTTGCCGTATTCTTTTTCTGGGTCTATATTTTCTGCCCTACCAAAAACCTTACCGTTTATTTTCATTTTTAGAGTATCTTCATCAAAAAGGTTTTCAATTGCTCTATTTTTTCTATTAGAAACTAATAGTACATATAAATTTTTAGTAAAATAGTAGAATGACCCACAATCTTGACCTTCTTTTTTAAGTACTTTCTTAATTTCATTTGAACCATCATCATTATCAATTAAAATAATCACCGGATTATTTTTTCTTTCTACTTTATACTTTTTATTATTCTTTTTGTATAAATCCATTAAATTCTTTAGCCCGGATGTTCCTTTTGATATTGCGAATACATCTCTAAAGTTTTTCGACATATTAAAAAATTTAATTTTAAAATCTGTAATGTCATTCTTTATTTCAACAAATTCATTATAATGATTTGCTAGGTTCTTTAATGCAGTTTTCAGATAAATTATATCTGTTTTACCTTCAGTTATAATTAGTGGCATTGCTGTGAGGGAAAAATTTTTATAGAATAGAAAACTTCTATATAGTTTAGTCATAGAAGTACCGTTATTTCGTCTCTTTTGTGGTTTTCTATTATCATAAGGTCTCTTGATTTTATAAATAAAACTCAAGATTCCTTCTAATTTATTCAATTTACCAATGTTATTATTATCTACTTCAATATCGTCCTGTGTATTTTTATCTATATAAAATTGACCTGTTTTAAATAATTCATAACACATTGACCTTGTTTTCCTATAATATTCTTTCTTTATGTTAACTTTCTTATTAACAACGAGTCCAGTAGTAACCTGTCGTGAAGTTCTATACTGCATAGAAATTTTTTTATCATTTACTATGAAACCAACTTTTTCAATTTCTTTTTTTAAAGAGTTACCAATAATCCAATCATTATCTTTTTGCATAATTGCTAATTCGGGTGGAAAGTCTTTTTTATTAGTAGAAAAAGTTAAATCATCTACATATCTAGAGTATGTACAATTTACACTTTTAGCTAAATTAACCATTCGAATATCTAATAAATTTCCGATAAAATTCGAAATAATTGGAGAACATGGACTACCCTGAGGTAGTTCATTATTATAACAAGCAATTTGTGCAATTAAAGTTGCAATTTTAGTGTTTAAAGCAAAATGATGATTTTTTATAAAAAAGCCTCGAACCCTGCCAAAGTTTATTGAGGGGAAGAAATCTTTTAAATCAATATTAAAGACATAACGTTTATTCTTATGCTGTTTTGCATTCGTAAAAATAGAATGATTTTTTCTAAAACCATGTGATAATGATCTTTCCTTATCTTTATTATAAATTTCTTCATAGCACCAATTTAGTAGATCTGCTAATCTTCTTTGAAGGAGTTTAAGTTTTTCTGTAGGTGCTTTTATTTTACGGGTATCACCATTTCTTTTTAAAATTTCGAATTCTATATACTTATTATTATCTGGAATTCTATACAAGATATATGAGAATGATTGCGGTTTATATCCAAGTAATTTTGCACAGTCATTAAGAGTTGTTATATTCCTTAATTTTTCTAATCGTGACATTAGTAAGACTATACATAAAGAAGTGGCTCATAGGCACTCCTTGGCAATAAAGTAATGTTACATATATAATAAAGTTCGGAAAAACGAAAAATCAAGAAGCAATCCAACTTGACTTTAGTTTCTTATATTGCGATACGCAATAATAAATCTGCCTATGAGCCAAAATTAATATTTTATTGTTAGTAATTATAGCTATATTAATTATATTAACCAAGAAACTTTTTTATTTTGAATCGAATTTAATTTCAATGAAGATGTTGAGAACAAGATAATTGTAAGACAATTGATTTAAAATCAATAACAGAAAAGAAAAAAATATTGAAATTAAGAAATTAGTAATTTCTAATATTATTTAAACAAAGAAATCATTTTTTAAACAAAATTAAATTTGAAATTGATTAATTCTTATTAATTCTTTTAAAAATAGGTTCGAAATTTCGCAACCCGGGCCAGGCATTATTGAATGAGAAGTCTTATATCCTTACCATAAGTGATTTACAGGATATGGTTTATAAGAAATACTCTCAATACCTAGGCAAACATGATGGCATAAGACCAAATAACCCCGAGTCTACCCACACAGATATAAATGAAAACCAACTAAATCCTTACCAAGATAATTGGGATTTATTGGAAAATATCTTCAATTCTAACATATAAAATTGTTATTTTAGTGTCAGAACTGCTAGTAAGATCCACCATAAACATGATGAAAATTATATAAATAATAATGATCCTATATATGCATATTAATAGTAAATCTCAAAATTTCGTTTACTATAATTGCTAAATATAATGGTATATGGCTCTTTGTCTCTGGAGATTTTGATGTCCTAATATCTTACTGGAAAAATAATAAGATAAAAATAAAATCCTTTTTATGAATCCGAAAAGAGTATTTATGAAATTAAAAACCTGTTTATAAAAACTAAAAAAGGGAAGGGATATAAATGGATGAAATAACTACTATATCAAATGAACATATTGAATCTTACCGAAAAATATTTAAAAAACTCTATGATGAGGAAATAAGCAAGCAGGAAGCACTTGAGCAGGGTTTGAGATTAGTGAATTTTGTGAAACTGCTGATAGAGATTGATAAACAGAATAAAAAATAAGCTTCTTATTTTTAAGTAATAAGTTTAATATTTAAATTACAGACATTTGGATATTTTGCTAGAATATTAAATGTTAATCTAAAAAGGATAAAATATGAAAATTAAATATAATGATAAACAGTTTGTATTATCTAAATTTAAAAATGAAGCTGAACTTGAAAAGGTAGTAATAGACCTTGCAGAAGATATTTTTGGTAAAAAATCAATGTATATAGATACAAAGAGAAAAGTAAAAAGAAAAAACAGTAGTTTTGCAATTATACCGGATGGATATCTATTAGATTTTAGGAATAAAATAAAATTATGGGTCGTAGAAAATGAACTATCAAATCATGATTCCTTTAACCACGTAGGAGTACAGCTTTTAAAATTTGCCACACAATTTTCTGAAGGCTCTTTTGCAGTAAAAGAGATAATATATGATTACATAAATGGTTCTGAGGAATTTTGCGTATTCCGGCGTATCCGGACAGTGATTCCGAAATTATCCGGACAGCGTTCCGGCAACATCCGGACACCTGTCAGATGGTAAAATTCTACAGTAATAAATAATGTATTTCAATTAGT
>Ga0075124_10001212_pt1 | contig 12089 bp, 17 predicted proteins | sample AntAceMetag02UKS_FD_69809 | JGI IMG/M metagenome (GOLD analysis project Ga0075124, IMG submission 69809) | Saline lake microbial communities from Ace Lake, Antarctica - Antarctic Ace Lake Metagenome 02UKS | ecosystem: Environmental > Aquatic > Non-marine Saline and Alkaline > Saline | place... | reverse complement strand
TGAGCTTTGTAAATGAAGTAAACAACATAATCAGATCCTCCAAGAGATAAAATACAATACCATAAACTAGCGCATATGTGCAACTCGTTCCGGTTCTGGCTGCAGCACTTCAAAGTTGCGCGCCGGCTGCTTGGATTTAATCCAGGTTGTCATCGGTGTGTTCCTCCAACATCTGTTTGAATACATCAGTCTGCCAGTTCTGTTCAGCATCCCAAGCAGCATCCCGAGCAGCATCCCCAGCAGCCCCAGCAGCCCAAGCAGCATCCCCAGCAGCCCAAGCAGCATCCCAAGCAGCAGCCCAAGCAGCATCCCGAGCAGCAGCCCGAGCAGCAGCCCAAGCAGCATCCCCAGCAGCATCCCCAGCAGCAGCCCGAGCAGCATCCCCAGCAGCATCCCAAGCAGCAGCCCCAGCAGCAGCCCGTTCCTTTGCAGTGATCGTGCCGTTGGCATAAGCCCGGGCCGCCACGATGGCTAACCTCGGCCGGCTATCATCCGGCCGCACCTTTTCAAAGATCTCAACGGTGTGCTCTGCAAACTCCGCTGCAATCAGCCGTGCGAACTTATCAGAGTCATCACACGACCTGAGCGCCCACAGCGCATGTTCCAGGCCGTTGCTGTCGATGATTTCAGCCATGCTGATCAGGTCACCAGCTTGGCGCTTGCTGATGTTTTCCTTCAGCGTTTTCAAACCGTCGCTACAGGCGTTGTGCTTCCTGAGCTTTGTAAATGAAGTAAACAACATAATCAGATCCTCCAAGAGATAAAATACAATACCATAAACTAGCGCATATGTGCAACCCGTTTCTGCTGCTCGGGCTCGATCACTGTGAAGTTGCGCGCCGGCTGCTTGACCTGTGCCAGCGGGTGGGCGTTGTCATACTGTCCGCGGATGCTGTCGATGTCTACTGCCAGGTAGATCTGAGTGGTGGACAGGTGGGCATGGCCGAGGAGTTCCTGCAGCAGGCGCAAGTCCACGCCTCCGGCGAGTATGTGCGTGGCGTAGGCGTGGCGCAACTGGTGGTTCGGGCGGTCGAAGTGAACCAGGCCGGCGTGCGCTGCGCCGAGCCTGACGGCTGCTGTCAACACGCGGCGGCGATACTCGCCACCCGTGTCAGCCAAAAACACGTTGCCGGGTGAGTCCCAGGCCACGAGCCCGGGGCGGACGTGCTCGAGGTAGTGCGCGATTGCCGGTGCTGCCACCGCTGCATCGAACGGCACTTGCCGGACCCGACCACCCTTGCCGACCACGCGGACGATGCGGTTGACCATGTCGAGATCCTGCAGGCGGAGCGATGCCAGTTCACCGATGCGGAGCCCGGCACTGTAGAGTAGGCAAGCCGCGGCATACTCGCGGGGGCCGGACTGCTGGATGCCGTCAAGCCAGGCCAGGAGACCGTCCGCACTGACGAACCGCGGCGGGGTGACGTGCAGCTTCCAGGTGGGGAGTGCCGGGGCGCTCAGCTTCTCGCTGTCGAACCAAGCCCGGATTGCACAGCACCGCTGATTGTGCGTGGATGCTGTCGGGTTGCCGGATGCTACAAACTCGGCGGCGTCAGAGCCGGCTGCCTGCCAGTGGTTGACCACCTGGCTGTACTGCTTGATGGTGAGTGCCGACTTGCCAGCCCTCCGCAGGTGTTCGGTGTAGTTGTTGTTCGCGCTTGCCATGACTAAAGACTACCACGAAACCCGCACATATATGCGAGTTTAACCAAGATTTAATCTAAGGGATTTTCGGGCCTTATGTTAAAAAACTGTTGACAGGCCGCGCGGCGGGGTGGTATTTTAAGATAGACCCCGCTAATCTGGAGATGACAATGTATTTCAAAGGCATAACGGACTTCGCCTACCAGGATACGGCGGCGGCCACTATCAACACGATCAACCTGACCGCCTACGACAGCAACGCAATCTAAAATGAAACACAGTTCCAGCAAAGGTGTGGTAACGGGCCAGGCGCTGTACAACCTGCCGATACCCGGAGATTGGAACAAGGGTGCAGTCAAGCAGATCAATGATGGTGTGCTGGCTGGCATCGCAACCACTGACCTCAGCCTCGCCAACTACAACTGGACGAACCGACTCAGCCTGGCGCTATTGATCGAGGGCTCGCTGGTCATCCTCGACAAGCACGTCACCCCGGGCGTGGTGTTGTTCATTGATGAGACTGAGCTGCTGACCACGGGCTACCAACTGGTGAAGCTGAAAACGGGATCAGTGCTGAAGGTCTGGGAGATGGGCGCCAAGGAAACCACGGTGTCCACCTACGCCTCGCCACCGGCATCAGCTACCCTGGATGAACTGCAGGCGTGGATCAAGGATGCCAAGCAACCCAAGGAGCCGGATACGTTCACCTCGGCCGGCGTGGTGATGGTTGATAACGGACGCGGGATCCTGGTACCAGGTGAGGCGACGTTGAACCGGATCAAGGAACTGTCTGACCTGCTAGCTGAAGCTCTCGGGCCGGATGCGCTGCAGTGGCTGGTTACCAACTACGCCGCCGACATCAGCGCATTCAACACCAAGGCTAAGGCCGGCGGGAAGTTCGGCACGGCGCCGGACGGCACGGTATTTATCCATGCGTACGATACTGGGTTTGTGAATGATGCGTTTGCATCGCTGGACAGGCTGGTGCCTGCCTTCAAGGACGTGGCCAGCAACTTTGTGGTGGTGCCAGGTGAGTCTGGCATCGCGCGGTTCCTTGGACTTCAGGGGTACATCAACAAGGTCAAGCACGCCCAGGCGATCATCGTCCACGTGTTCGCTGAGTATGATGATAAAATAGTATTTGACAACGTAATCTTTAAGGCGCTGCTTGGCGAAGTTCAAGGGGCAGCGCAGCCTACCGAGGCTCAAAACTGAGTGCCTACCCGGGCTTAAAACGGAGGGCCAGCGATGGCTGAGGAAACGAACATTGATAACACGACTGCCGGTGAAACCACCCAGCAGGAAACTGCAGAAACTCAAGCGGCCACGGATGCGACGACAGAAGCAGCCAAGGCCACAGAGACTGCAGCCGCTGGAGAGTCTGTAAAGACTACGGCAGACCCCGAGGCCACCAACAACGCCGTCATGGCCGCGCTACGGAAGCGAGACCTGGAAGCGGCAAGGAAACTTCTCAAGGATGAACTGGAACCTGAGAAGCCAGACCTCAGCAAGTATGTCCCGAAGGAAGAGTTTGACAAGCTGGCTGCAGAGCAGACCAAGCAGGGAGAGGAGTACCAGGCGGACAAGCAGCAGTTACAAGTTGAAAACATCACCCAGAGGTACAACCTCACAGAAGCCGATCTGAAGATGATCCAGACCGATGACCTGAAGTTGTTCGAGGAACGCGCAGCGGCCCGGGCTGCAGAGCGGGACCAGGTGTCCCGCCGGTCAGCAGTGAGGACCACGGAGATCCCCGACGACATGAAGGGCAACAAGCTGTATGATCGGCTGATGAATAGTTAGTGCCGACGGAATAAATAGGAGCTAAAAGTGGCCAACGCATATGCGCTTGACAATGTCAAGGAACCCGTCGTAAGGGAGATCAGCGGGACATTGACCTGGCTGAACCAGATCGAGAACTCTGGTTCCGTTGACATCATGGACGCCGAGGTACAGGTTGGCGATGCCAACTACAACGTGGCAGACAATGCCACGGCCAACGCCGTCACCAATAAGACCGGCACGGCGATCATCGCGGACAAGGGTGTCCAGCACACTGTGTCCGCGACCACGGGCTATTACTACCAGCCCGTCAAGTATTTCCCGCACGAGATGGACACGCTGATCCGTAATGGCATGTTGCAGCGGGCAGTACAGCGGGATTCGCTGAAGCAGTCTGATGCCGTGCTCAAGGCAGTGGCGGCCATCCTGGTTGATGCGCTGTCCGATGGTGCGCTCACCAAGACCGCCACCCTGGATGATGGCAGCACCAACTTTACGGCCAGCACGGCCGACCAGCAGCGCGACAACATCGGCAAGTATTCCAGCGTCCTCGGCGAGGTTACGGCCTACAACAATGGCATGGGCCCGGACTGGGTGCTTGCCCACCCGACCGCCTATGGCAACTTGATCGGCTACTCGCCGCTGGTCACCACTGCCGTCAAGGAAACGGGCATCAAGCAGCAGCCCTACAACCTCAACGCCGCTCCTATGTGGGCGCAGCCGAACGGCACCGCTGCCAAGTGGGGTGATGCCAGCAAGGCGTGCCTGCTGATGGGAGCCAACCGGCACCTGGTGTTCAAGATGAACGATGTGTTCGCTGGTGACCATATCACCTTCCAGGACGGCACGGGCCTGTGGGTTATGCCGTTCGGCCTGACCGTCACCTACGGTGTGGACTTCACCGGTACAACCGGGTTGGCGCTCGGCATCGGCGAAGTGATCAACGGCCTGAGTTAACCATACGGTGGCTGGGGCTGGCTCCGCGCTGGCTGGCCCCGGCCACCACCAACTTGACATCCAAGGAGTAAGCAGTGATCAGCGATCTGTCCTGGTTAGCCAACGTCAACAATCCAATCGCCATGACCTGCGTTATTTCCGCCCTGTTTATCGTGGCCGTGCTGATGCTGTCCCGCCAGTTCGGCGGACACACCAACCAGCTTGTAAATAAATTCATCGACCGGAGCGACACCCAGAATGATCGCCTGGTTGATGTTGTATCTTCCAACACTTCAGCTTTGGAAATGAATGCACAGACCACCAGGGAACTGGTGGGCGTCGTGCGTAACCTGACTAAGGAGTAAAAACATGGCCACTTCATTTTTTACCCAGCTTGTTGAGATCGGCTATGACGCGGCCATGATCGAGGCCGCCAAGGTTGGCATTTTAATGCTGCCGGTATACGGCCCGAGCTTCGATGTCTACAGGTCCGAGCACATCGAGGATCCCGGGCTGAAGGGCCGGGCGCGTAATGACGCCAACCGCACAGGCGCGCAGTGGGCCGAGTTCCCGTTCTATCTGGAACTGTGCGGGTTTGAAACATTTACCGCCGAGGTCGGGCTGCAGCTTGGTGGAGCTGACGCCTGCACCAACGTAGGTGTAAGCACAACGGAAGTGACTTGCGCCACTGCCACGTTTGTAACCGACGGTGTGGCGGTAGGTGACAAGGTTATCAACGTCACAACCAGCGGTGAAGCCCTGGTAACGAGTGTGGACAGTGAAACAGTTCTGACCACTGCGGCCATCACCGGCAGCTACACCGCCACCGACTCGATCACGGTGTGGCAGATGCTGGAGAACAACCCGCCGTACTGGGGTAGCTTGTGCAGTGCGATGGGCATGAAAAAGACCGGCATCGGTGCGACGGCCGCCTGGAGCTATGAGGTCGTTGACGAGATCCACCTCTCGGACGATACTGTCCACACCAGCGGAGAGCTGACGGCGCTGCAGATGTTGATCAACGTCGATGGCTACTACTTCGTTGTGGACAACGGCGTGATGAACGGGGAGTTTTCCTGGGACGTGGATGAAGGCCCTCCGCGGTTGACAATCACGGAATACAAGGGCAACATTTACGAGGACACCAGCGCCAACTTCTACCCGTATCCGACCACGGACATCCCGGCGGACATCACGGTGGTGGCAGCCTATGAACCACCCAAGACGTCCGACGCCAAGAACATTACACTGGCGCTGTCGGTGATCCCAAACGACGGCACCTATACGCCGGTGGCCGTGACGTCCCCCTGCCCGCGGCGGTGGCGGCACAACGTCGGGAACAACATCCAGGAGCAGCGGTGCGCTGGTGCTGAGTACAAGCTCGACCAGTTTCTGGTCAGCGACCAGAACGCCAACCAGGCGACTCTCGTTGTCAAGGTGCAGGATCCGGGAACCTATATCGCGCCGGCAGCTTTCAACCCCTACGCGATGATCACCGACGGTGACATGCTGGACTTCTCGGCGGTTCATCGTGATGGTGACACCCTGAACCAGATCACCTGGATCTGTGACTATTACATCAGCGATGTGGTGGGCGTGCAGGATGACGGCGCCGGCGTGCTTGAATACACACTAACGCTGCAGCAGGCGAACCTGCAGCCGGATGGATCCGCTGCCCAGTACCTCAAGATCAGCCTGGCCTAGGAGCAAATAATGGCGACCGTGATTACAATCACTACGATCAGAACTGAGCTGATCGACGCGCTGAACATGAACACCAGCACGGACAGTGCTTATGTAGCCGCGGTCGCCACTGCCGAAACCTACCTGACAACGGCATACCTCAACCGGCTGATCGCCCGTCAGGTGATCGGGCAGGAGACCACGTACAACGCCGAGATTCGCGGGGATAGCTTTGACGCCGGGGCAGCCACGCCGGACATGTACCAACTGTATGTGGCCAGCAATCGCCGGTATGAGTATTGGCTGTCGCCGTCGTTCACGTCCCAGACGGATGTTGATTACACCGTCAACGCCAGCGGCTCGATTGAAGTAACCAGCGCCGGCACCCAGGACACGCGGAGCACCATCACCGTTTCAGCAGTGCCGGTGAACTTTGCGCTGTTGATGGTTGACGTGCTGCGGATCATCGGGACGCAATACAGCCGGACGGTGGCACAGAGTGTCGGAGCGGTCACCACGACGCCGTCCACTGTCCGCCAGGAGCTGATGAAGCAGGGCAGCTTCTGGGCAAACGAGCACTATCTGTACATGACATAATGGGCAAGTTCAAGGTAACAACCAAGTGGGACGGGCCGGTCGAATATGAATACGACTTCAAGTTCCACGGCCTGAAAACCTTGATCGGGTCGAACATTGAAAATGTCTTTGACCATACGTCAGGTGAGCTGGCTGCATCGTATAAGGTGAAGCGTAGCAGTGGTGGCCGGGGCGTGACGATTACATCACCCTTGCCCTATGCTGCAGCCCAGGAGTTTGGCGCGAACATCCCGGCGCGGTTCCCCGTCAACGCGGCGGCGCTGAGGTTTGAGACTGCCGGCAACGTGGTGTTCAGCAAGTTTGCCCGGGCGTTCCACCTACGGGCCAGGCCACACGTTGCACCTGCTGTTGATGAGTGGGCCAAGGATGTCATCGGCGTGGAGTGGAAAAAGGAGAAGCGTCAATAATGGCATTCACCAGCGTATTCCAGGGAGTGGCGGACGCGCAGCGGGACGCGGCAGTGGCGGAGACCGATCTGAACATCTGCACCTATGGCCAGGCTAAGTTCACCAGGAACCAGATGCCGGCCGCCATGATGACATACACCGGCGGGACGCCAGAGAACTATTGCTCGCAGTGTTTGGACGTTGTTACCACACAGGTCTGGGCGATCTATGGCCGCGACCCGGACGAGGTCAGCGTGATCATGGAACAACTGATGTGGCTGTGGTATAAGACGGCCGTCCGTGCCGTGTTGACTCCCCTGGGGTTTATTGGATTCACGCTGGTTGATGCCGTGCCGGCACAGTTAATCCAGGGCACTGACATGGCAGGCGCGCTGATGGGCGTGCTGGAGTTTGAAGTGAGATTGCGAATAGATAACCCGTATTAAACTTGGAGGAATGAATGGCGCGGAAGAAAAAAGTCACACCGTTTGAATGGGGTAAAGGCCCAAAAGCCGAGACCTTTCAACTCGGCAGCGCGAAGCTCACGATCCGTGGGCTGACATACCGCGAGGCGCTGCACGTCTCACCGATGGATAAGCTGACCGGCGACATCATGACAATGCGGATGGCTGTCACTGCTGTCACCGGGCTGGAGCTGGACGGCGAAGCCTACGCGCCAGCTTATGAGGATTACGAGCACAGCGGCCGGACCGTCAAGGTGATGACAGACGAATCGTTTGATGCCATCTTTGAGCCGAACTATGTGGTCGTCCTGCAGGTGCTGGCAATCATCGTGCGGCTGACTGGCGTGACGGTTGGCGAAGCCACCGCCGCTAAACTTTTTCGTTCGTAAAGGTGCAGTAGAGTGCACCAAGCAGTGCTGCTGTAACGGTGGCAAGGATGAGGATTGTTTTGTCTGCCGGGCTTTCAACAACAAGCACGACCTCGGCGATGCCGGGTGTCCGTATTGTAATGGGATGTTCGGAAGGCTGGAGTGGCTGGACTCGTTTTACTTGCAGTGGAAGGATGGCAGGATCGATGTGATGGACTTCCCGAACTGGTATCAGGAGCTGGTAATGATCATGCAGAGAGAGATCAACGCTATAATTACAGAGCGAACAATGAAGGCTGGAGGGTAGTATGTCCCGCGTGTTGATCATCAAGGCGCTGATGGATGACAAGCAGGTTAAGGCCGGCCTGGATACCCTCAAGAAGAAGGGGATCAAGGCTGGGCCGGCAATAGCCCGCGGGCTCGCGCCTGTCGTCGGCAAGCTGGCTGCCATCGCTGCCGGTGCTGCGCTGGTGGTTGGTGCGTTCAAGCTGGCCACCGCTGCGTTTAAGGCGTTCATCGGTGAAGAGGAAGCCATCAATGAAATGAACGTGGCACTCCAGGCCACGGGGCAATTCAGCGAAGCCAACTCAATCGCCATGCAGGAGTGGGCGTCAGCTACCCAGAACATGACCACGGTGGGCAATGAGCTACTGCTGACGGCAACAGCACAGGGCCAGGTGATCGCCCAGCTTAGCGGCGAGGACATGCCGAAGCTCGGCCAGGCCATCCTGCAAGTATCGAAGATGTACAAGATCGACCTGGCAGGCGCCGCCTCGCTGGTTGGTAAGACCATCGGGTCAAGCACCAACGCCCTGTCGCGTTACGGTGTGGAGCTGGATACCTCCGCCAGTAAAACAGAGAAGCTCGCCGAGCTGCTGGATAAGACATCAGCCGGAATGATAGTGGCCCATGGTGAAACTGAAACCCTGACCGGTGCACAGGCGCAGCTATCAAACGCCTGGGGTGACTTCCTGGAGATCATCACCGGCGCCACGGGCGTGACAATGCCGGCGCTGGTTGAGGTGATGAAGGGCACCACCAGCATCATCAACATCTTTGGAGCGGCAGTGGCCACCAACACAGCCAACGCCAGTGAGGATGTCAACGGCATGGCGAGCGCGTTTGCCGGTGCATTCTCCAGCATCGGCAAGGGCGTGATTGTCACAACCGGGGTAATCGGGACGGCCACCAACGGTTTGAAGATGGCCTGGAACAGTCTAGGGATTGCGTTTATTGAAGTGGCCCAACTCATGCTGGCTGGTGTGGATAACCTGGCGACGGGTTTCACTACCGCTGTTAATTTCATCATCGATGATTGGAACCAACTGGCCCGCTTCATGCCCGGCATCAGCCCGATAGCCAGGCTGGCCGAGGGGATCCCCGCGTTGCGGAGTGCATACCAGGATCTGCAGCGCACCCAGGACGGGATGCTGGTCAGCTTGAGCGATAACATAAACGACCAGGAGACGCTGCTCAGCACACTGGCGTCCGCCTGGATTGATGTTGAAGACAGCGCGGCCCGCGTAGCTGCTGCCAATACCGGGGTCGGCGTCACTGCTGACGACCTGGCGGGGAGCGTTGGCGGGCTGAACAGCGCACTAGCTGACACGGCTGCCAAGGGTGGTGGCGCTGCCGGTGCTGTCGGCGACGTGGCGGATGCGGCTGTCAGGGCGAAGCGTAACGTGATGTCACTGACGGAAGCCCTGCAGACATACGGCAAGCCGAGCTCAGCACCTGCAGCTATTGGTGCGCGGGCGCAGCGTGCGGCTGACCGGCCGGCGCTCAGCGGCCAGAGCCTCGGCCTGTCCGTGCGCGGAGCCGGCATTAACGCCGGCGGGTTTGACCCGACCTTTGGCGAAGTGTCCGCCGACTGCGCCGGTGGCAGTTGAGGCACCCTCTCCGCAGTTGCGGAAGGGATTGAAGCAATCGGAGCCGCGGCGGCCACAACTGACGGCCAGCTTGCCTCCACCACTGACAACATGTTTAACCTCGGAAATACCGCCGGCGGTGCGCTCGGCAAGGGCTTCATGGAAAACGACTGGAGTTCAGTTGGGCAGTTGGTGGCCCAGCAGCTACAGGGCGCCATCTCACAGATGACCAAGGGCGGCGGCTTCGGTGGCGGGCTGATCGGTGGCCTGGCCAGCTTCGGCATCGGCTCGCTGATCGGTGGCCTCTTCGGCGGGAAGTCCAAGGGCACCCGCGCTGACCCGGTCATCACCTGGCAAGCCAACGCCATTAAGGCGGAGGACATCGCGACTGCATTCCTGACCATCAGCCAGCAGCTACAGTTGCGCGGTGCTGGTCTCGGCATTGACCAGTTGAATAATCAGCGCATGGCGCAAGGTTCGGTTCTAGCTGGATCTGGTGTATAATGTTTGCGGAGGTTGAAATGTGTAACCCGATTGTTGAGTTGATCAGAGGGACCAAGGCCTGTAAGAAATGCTATGACCTCGGCCGTGGCTACCTGCTGAAGCAGACGGGGAAAACATCCAACGCCTGCGCCCGGGTGGCTTCTGAATACCTGGTTGCCGCTGGCGAGATCACTAAAAAGTTTGTCTCAACCCGCGGCCTGTCTGACCACCTGATCGACCACTACAACTATGAGGTTGTGCTGTACGTCGACGAGCTCCAGCCAGGTGATGTTATCTTCACTGCCGACATGAGGGGCAAACGCGGGTGGCCTGACCACGTTTGTATCTGCTACAGCGTGACGGGGAAAACAGTCATGGTGCTTGATAACTACAGCCCACTGCCGAAAGTCCGCAACATGCAGAAAGGACGCCGGACAGCGTTCGGCTGGGCATTACGCAAGCCGGAGTAATCAAGATCCAGGAGACTAACCATGTGGAAATTTAAGATTGAATACGGCGGGGTGAGATTGCCGGTGCTGATCGAAGGTTCAGTGTTGACAGTCACCAACATTCCCGACCTGAGAGCGGTTGAGGAGATCATCATCAAGCAGGCCCGCAAGTTTGCCCGCAACAAGGGTTACAGCGTAACGGCAACGAAGGTAGAATACGTTGCGGAACCGATGCCCGATCCGGCGCCGCCGCTGGCTGAGGTTGGCCAGGAGATGTGCGCCGCCTGCAAGCGGTTGATCCCCGCCGATTACAGGGACATGATCGACACTGGCGTTTACTGTGACGAATGTGGCCAGGGTGATGTTGATGCCGCGGCCAGCGACGCCGCGCAGCACTTAGCCGATCCGCTGCCGGCACCCAAGCCAGCGAAGAAAACGAAAAAGCCAAGCAAGCCGACTGCATAGCCAGCCGGTTCCGCAATTACTACTTGGAGGAAACCATGGACAAGCGCGAGAGAATCTGGAACATCATCGACATGGTAATCAGCGGGGCGATTGGAATTGTGATCGTTTCCCTGGTTGCCCTGGCCGTCATCAGCCTGTCAAGCTGTAAGCACCCGGGGCACGATTATCCACCCATCGCCTACGATGAGGATCGAGATGTCTGATGTGAAATTCACAGTTGCCCAGCCCTACCCCGAGGACAACGGTGCTGTCACCACACCCGCCGGCGGAACGTGGAGCGCCAATACCTTCAGCTTCAAGGTGTCTGTGGTCTATGACGCGGATGAGACTGACATCGATAACTTCGGGGTAGACCGTGCCGCAGTATTAGCTTGGAACGGAAACGTGATAGGCGCGGTGGCGGCGAATGACAAGGTAGTTATCCCCGTAACCCTGGACACCAGCCGGGCTTTCAAGTTTGTGGTCTGCTACCAGATCGCAGCCACTTACGACGTGACATCCCACAACGCGCGGATCAATGATGCCGAGGTAACCTTTACCCAGAGCAGCGCCTCGGAATACATCCTAACCCTCGCCAGCGCCGCCACTGCCACGGCCATTACCTTTGGCACAGCGGCTGCCACGCTGGAGTTTTCAGCACCGGCGCCGATGGGGATGCAAGGCCGTGAGATGCACACCCGGTCCGCGTTTGGCAAGGTCATTCAGCAGAGCTTCGCGGATCCGGAGCGCAGCCTGGAAAACCTCACCATTACTTACAGCACGGTGTTGGCGATTCCTACCGGTGGCCTGGCAACGCTTCACCAGTGGCGCAAGAACCAGGTCTACCTCAAGCTGGAGAATACGTCAGGGGCAACGTCTCCGCTGTTGCCTGTGAATGGTATCATCGGGGCAATGAGTCAGCTTGATACGCGGACTCAGAACAGCGAGGAAACAATCACGTTCATTGTTGATGCCGAGGAAGTGT
>Ga0075124_10001211_pt1 | contig 12090 bp, 12 predicted proteins | sample AntAceMetag02UKS_FD_69809 | JGI IMG/M metagenome (GOLD analysis project Ga0075124, IMG submission 69809) | Saline lake microbial communities from Ace Lake, Antarctica - Antarctic Ace Lake Metagenome 02UKS | ecosystem: Environmental > Aquatic > Non-marine Saline and Alkaline > Saline | place... | reverse complement strand
AGGATGTTGCTCTTGCCCTTGATTATGAACAGTTCTGGCTCCGGTTTAATGACGGACGGGAAATCGTAAAAGACATTCTTGATGTCAATGGAGAACACGAACGTCATGAAAACCTTGTTGCCCTTCTCGTGCAGGAAGCAAATCTTGCAATCAAAGAACAGCTGAGTGCGTCAATGCCGCATGTCGTCGAAAAAGAACTTGGAAACACGGCGAAACTTTTCATGCTGGATGTGGAAATGTACGCCCACCGGTTTACCTTCCCCCCGCCCGGCAAGACCTCCGGCGAGGTGCACGACATCCTCTGCAGGCGCAATGAGGGTGCCCCGGTGGTGACACTGGGTGTCGGGCCTGACTTTGTGGTCATCCGGTCGCGTGGTGTTCTGATGAATATCCCGGAGATGGTACGTGAACTCAGAGAAGAGGTTATTGGCGGCGGAGTGAACGGCGGAGGTCATCTTGTCGTTGGAAGCATAAAATTCGTTGAAGGAATGCGAGAAACGGTAATTGAAAGCCTAATTGCAAAGATTGCAGCGTTTCCTGTAGAATAATATTATTAGGGTTATTTTAGGAAATTACCCTTTGATTTTTGATATGTTTGTATACTGGATATGGTACTCTGTTTTGGTCAATCTACAAAGGTTAAATCTAAAAAAATCATAGGATGTGTCTTAATTGAGAAAAAAAAGGCACATGCTCCAGAAACATTTATATTATAGTAGTTTCTAAATGGAAATTGCTTCCGGAGTGAAAAAATGAACCGAAAAAACCGTATTTCTGACCAGTATACGGCAACACAGGGTAGGATTCTGACATATCTGGTGCAAGGTCTCAAAGCGGGAAAACATTACTTTAAGTCCAAGTACATTGCGAAAGACCTGGGTCTGTCACCGAAAGAAGTCGGTACAAACCTGGCAATTCTATCTGGTATTTGTGACGAACTGGATATCTCCCGCTGGAGTTACTCAAACAGCACCACATGGCGTGTCCTCCCACGATCTGCGTAATTTTTCAGTAATGCTCAGGCCTCATGCCTGAATCAATCACCTATTTTATCCTCTGTTTCCTCTCTTATTCTTGTCATTAAACCAAAGCATTAACATGATTACAGGAAACTCATTTATATGACTGATAAAATCGTTGAATTTGTGTCTGATATTGAATTCATCGCAAATATTGATGAAAAAAAAGACTGTCTCATGAACCAGGGTACCCAGTCTGACGAGGCCTCTGTAACTGAAGGCAATCCACTTGGCCTCTGGTATAACATTGATGTACCCAAAGGACACGGACTGAAAGCCGGTGATAAAATCCGGATCAGTATTGAGAAGGTATAGTATAGTACGATTAAATGGGGAAGACTGCTCTCTGGTGTCTTCCTGTCTGAAAAAGACTACACATAATGGTATTACAACGATGAATACATCCTGGCCCATGTCCGGTGTTCTTCTGTTTCTCCTTGCAGGTATCTGTATCTGTGGGTGTGTTACCGGTGAGGATACATATTCTTCAGCATCATCTCTGTATGATAACGCAGAGACGAGAATCAGTGAAATAAACTGGGACACAGATCCACCTGAATTGAGTGATGCGAGACTTCAGGGAGCTGAGGTGGATCTGAGCGGGGCGCTTGTGCTTGTGGATACTATTCAGCCGGATCCAGAATCTGCCGAACCAAGTGCTGCATATGCACTGCGTGAACTGATTCTCGGAAAAACGGTGTATGTATCTGCTGCCCGGGAAGTGGCAACAGCACAGGTTCATATCCTGAATGCAGCGGATGCAGCAGAAATCTACCAGTATGCCGACTGGTATCTTGAGATGCATGCTGCAATGGGAAATCTTGCTCTTGCCCGCACGGATCTTTCTCTCTCTGATACCCGCATGAATGGAATTAATATGACCCTGGTCCCGGTCGGGATGCGTTCTGATATTGCTGAGACAAAGGCCCTGAATGCCAATTTTGCCGGGCTCATCATCTCTCTTGAACGATCCGCTGAACTGGCCCTTGAAGGGTGAGATATGGAATTATTTCATGCTGCGTTGAGGAATCCCGTAATCCTCCGGACTGCCGGCTGTATCAGAGCATCACCATATTGTGCTTTTGTTGTTTCCAGAGTGAAGAGATACCTGTCCACGTTCTGTGCACTCACGATAAAGTAAAATGAGTCACCTGATGCCTGGACTGTCTTTTTCACGTGTTCTCCATATCGCATCCGGTTGCCGGTGATAATGGCACCGGTTTCACCGTCCACAAGTATCCAGGTTAGTTGGGAACTTTCCGGTTTATTGATCGCTGTCATGCTGGCATTTATCCGCCAGAATGCAAACGGAATATGAAACATCTCTGAAAATCCATTGGCAGGGCCGTTAAATGTTGCAAACTGAACAATCTCTCCTCGCATCCATATTTCAGAATACTCTGGGTCTGATGCACCAAAATGTGTCATGTCAGCCGGAAAATCAGTGATCGGGTACCCTCCTTCCCCACTCACATAGATGGTGTTAAGATCAGTATTTTTTGGAATATTCCATGCCTGTGGTTTCGCCTGCAGGGTATAGGACGGAAGTTCGCCTGTAGGACTTTCATATGGTGAGTCTGGCTGAAAAAATCCGGAAAATCCTGGTATTCCCGGAATGCCTAAAATACGAGGAACTTCAACAATGCCGTCAGGCCCCTGGGAGGCCACTGCGATGATAACCACAATGATGATTGCACCAGCAAAGGTGAAGATGTCTGCCCGTTTCACATCATAACCTTGTACAGCTTTTCAGATAGCTTTTCTTCTCTGTTTTTCAGGTGCAGAAAATGATATTTCAGTACACATGCGCATGTACACAGAGTTATATACCATCAGGCTGCTAATTTTGATAATCTATGGACCTGCAGGAGTCGCGAACCTGGATTATATTTTATTTGATCTCATTTGTGGTACTGCTGGTTTCTGTGTTTTTGACGTCAAAGGGTGTTCTGATGGGAATTGGCCTCACGATGGTCATTGTGGTGATTGGAATCAATCTCATTTTTATGCTCGTTCAGATAAAAGAGTCATCGAAAAAGAAAGAAATTATGAATAAGGTTTCTCATATCGAGAGAGTTTTTGTGGATGATGTGGCAGTCGCTGAAGACCTTCCGATCCATAAACAGTGATCACACGCTCCTTCTTCTGGTATATTTTCTGAATCGGATTGTATGGGTCGTACAGGTGTTCCACATCCCTGCCCATATACTCTGTCTTGCCCATAACATAGTATCCGCCATCTGCAAGCGCCGGTGCGAACATCCGTGCTAATTCATCCTTCTGCTTTTCAGTGAAGTAGATGGTTACATTCCTGCAGAGGATAATATCCAGATACTGGGTTACAGCACGGCCGCTCATCAGGTCATGCGGGGAGAACTTCACAAGATCTTTGAGATGCTGTCTTACCTGGTATGACCCGTCCTGCTGTTCATCAAAATGTCTGCGGATTTGAGATTCAGATAGGTTCTCCAGTGCTTTTCTATGGTATGTTCCCGTCTCTGCCTTTTTTAGAGCCTCTTTATCGATGTCTGAGGCAAAGATCGTTATCTGCACATCCGGGAACAGCACCTTGGCTTCATGGCACATCAGCGCAAGGGTGTACGGCTCTTCACCGGTGGCGCATCCGGCACTCCATATCCTGATTCTCTGTTTCCTGCGCTTGATCTCCGGGAGAACGTCGCGTTTTATCAGATCAAATACCTCTTTGTCCCGCCAGAATTTTGTCACATTAATGGTGAGGGCATTCCGGAGTGCTTCCTGTTCTGTTGTGTTTGAGACAAGGAGGGAATTATATTCAGCATATGAATCCATTTTGCTCATACGCATTCTGGACTGAATTCTCCGCTGGATATAATCAGGTTTGTAGTTTGCACACTGTATGCCTATTTTCGATTCTACCGTGCGCAGAACCGACTGAAATCCTCTGGTTTCCATTGTGATAACTCAACTGCCCTGTTCAAAGCTGAAACGTTCTATCTGGGTATGCAGGCGTTCTGCCATTGTATCAAGTTCATGGACGACGCTGGTCACCTCTTCGGCTGAGGCACTCAGCTCTTCTGCCAGTGCTGCCATATCCTCATTGTTATGCATGGTTTTTCGTGCCATCTGTGAAGCACGCTCCACTTTTTCCATCAGGCGGTTGGTGGCATTGGCCTGATCCTCGGTGGCATGGGTTATTTCTTTGACTCCCTGTGCCGAGAGATTAACCACATCGACAATGGTGTTAATAGCATCAATGGATGCATTCACACTGGAAATACCGTGGCGAATCTCAACATCTGCTGAACGCATTGATTCAGCGGTTCGTTCACTCTCATCTCTTATCGTTCCAATCAGATTTTCGATGCTTGCCGATGCCTCCTTTGACTCAACTGCAAGGTTGCGTATCTCTCCTGCAACAACCGAGAATCCCCTGCCATGTTCACCGGCCCGGGCTGCCTCAATTGCAGCATTGATGGCGAGAAGATTGGTCTGGTCGGCAATGCCTGCGATAATTCGGACAATTTTTCCTATTTTATGCATCTGGTCGTTGAGAGCAGTGATGTCCTGCACACTCTGTTGTGATATTTTGCCCACCAACGCCATCTTCTCTGACGCATCCTTCCCGATTTCAGCACCCTTCGCACCCTCCTCTGAGGAGAGTTCTGCCTGCCGCATCACTTCATGGGAGGTGCTCGCAATCTCCTGAATTGAAGCGGAGAGGTTTGCTACTTCATAACTTACTGCCTCAATCTCTTCCTGCAGGATGCCCATATTTTCCGTAATGGTCTGGGTGTCTGTAGCCATCTTCACATTGGCATTGCTTATTTCATCACTGCTTGCGGTAAGCTCTTTTGCGGTGTGACGTATGGTGTTAATGGTCTCTGCAACATTCACCGTGATCGACCGGATAGAGGTGACTGTGGTGTTGTAGTTCTCTTTCAGGATTTTCAGGGGATCGTTGTCAGAAACGGCGGTTTCAGCCATGAGATTTCCGGATGCAAGTTCCTCCATCTGTGTGGTCAGGTGCTCTGCACTATCTGCAAGGGTTTCTGCTTCTTCCCGTACCTGTGCCATGATACGGGAAATTTCTGCTTCCTTTTCCCTTACATCGGAGATGTCATTGTACACGGTGAAAATATGTGACAATACGTTGTCAGGGCCAATAACCGGAATCCCGTATTGTTCCAGGATATGGGTGCCTGTCGGCAGGTCAACGGTGACAGTCCCGTAACATGTTTTCTTCTGGTGAATAACCTGTCCCAGTCCATCGCCTTCCTGATCGTAACTGATGAAATCACGGGCATTCATCCCGATAAGTTTTTTCCGTGGAATGCCGCTCATCGTGACATATGCCTCATTTGTCAGCTGTATGATAAAATTACTGTCCATATAGAGGATGGGCATCGGGTTCTCTTCGATCATCAGATCGGAGCGTTTTCGCAGGATTTCATTCTCTTTCATCTGTTCACGGATTTCCTCTGCTTCCTTTCGTTCCTGCGTGACATTTTTGTAGAAGATATATACAGATGCAACCGAACCGTCTTCTCGCAGGATCGGGATGCCATACTGTTCAAGTACATACGTTCCTGCAGGAAGGCGGATCACGATCTCTCCTGAACTCCGCACTTTCTTCTTCACCGTTATTCCGATGCCTTCCCCTTTCTGGTCAATGAGGGAAAAGTCCCTGAGGTTCATTTTCCTGAGTTTTGAGAGCCGTATCCCGGATAATTGTTCATATGCCGGATTTGCACCGGTTATTGCAAATGAACTGTCAGTGATGAGCACAGGGATTGGATTTTTCATAACCAGTCCATCTGTCTCCCGCTCTTTCTGCCTGAGGGCACGAACGGTTTCGTTGTCCTGAGGGGCGGCAGCCTCAGAGGTTTTCTCTGCTGCCATCTTCTCCTGAAGTTCACGTTTTCCTGCATCCAAAACAGATATTCTCGTATTCAGCCGGAATATATCAGAGTCTGTCCTCTTCTTAGCACGTTCTGCTGCACGCAACTCTTCTTTGAGGCCCGTTATCTCAGTTCCTGAATTTCGTGTACAGGTTTCATACTCTGCAATCAGAACTGCATGCCGGTTTGTGAGCTCTTCGAACCGCTGCTGCAGGTCTTCGTTCATCTCCGGTTTGAGTCTCTCAGCCGCCTCTTTCCTTATCTCTGCAGCCTCTTCTCTGAAACGGATTATCGCCTCGTCTTTTTCTCTGATGTCTGCTGCAAGCCGTTCTTTTTCGGCTTCATATTGTGCGGTGAGGTCTGCATACCGGTTTTTCAGTTCTTTGAACTGCTGCTGCAGGTCTTTGTTTATCTCTGGCGCAGGCGCCTCTGCAGCCTCTTTTCGAAGTGTCGAAGCCTCCTCCCTGAGCGCAGATATTTCTTTCCCGAGCCGGATAATTTCGTCGTCTTTTCCTCTGATATCTGCTGCAAACTGTTTTTTATCTGCGTCTTGCGTCTGTTTCTCAGTGGTGACGGCCTCCCTGAGCTCTTCTGTCAGGGACCGTGCAATACTCTGCTGGCTTTCAAGGTCTGCATTCAGTGATGCAATCTTATTTTCCTGTTCTGCTGATTTTGCAGCAAGGTGATCCACGTTCTCCCGTGATGCCTGCAGCTCTTCATCTGCTGCCTGACGCACCGCAATGAGGGCTTCATTGATGGAAACAGACATGTCCTCCAGTGAGGGATCAAGGGATTCCTGAGAAATTAACCCGGATTTGGGGTTTAAAATGATATTTTCAAGTGCAGCAGAGAGTTTCTTATTTTTCTCTTCTGCCTGGACGGCTTCACCTGTGTCTTTCGGTTGGATTCCTGTTTTCTGCACTCCGGTGAAGAGTGCCTTTCGTCCTGGTCTCTTCATTTCATCTGCCATGCGTATTTCAGTTCCTGTTAGTTCCATTTTTCAATTGCAGCAGATATTTGTTCATAAACAACGGCTGCCTTACTCTCAGGTGCGTACTGTGATAGAGGCAATCCCTGTTTCTGTGCCTCGTGAATCCGGATGTCATAGGGGACGGAAAATACTTGTGGGAAGGATTTTTCACAAAATGTGACAATCTCCTCAAATTGTTCTCGTGAGGTGGTCTCCTCTTTTTTCAGTCCGAGAAGGCGTCGGAATCCGCGAGAGATTTCTTCTCCGGGGGTCATCTCCTCCTGTATCATCCTTCCGCGGGTGATGACAGCGAGATCCGCTGAGACTGGTGTTCCCGTAATCTCTGCGATATCTGAGAAGATGGTCAGCAGTGCATCAAGTCCTGTGCGTGCAAACATCCCATTGTCCAGAGTGACGATCACGTGGTCTGCTGCGACAATCCCGTTGAGGACGAATTGCCCCATACTGGGCGGGGTGTCAACCAGAATGTAACTGTACCGCCTGATAATCGGTTTTATCGCTTCTTTCAGGACAAAGAGTCTGTCTTCACGTTCATACAGGTATGGTTCAGCCCCTGCGAGGTCAAGTGATGAAGGGCAGAGATCAATGCCTGATTCTGTTGAGACAATGATGTCTTTAATGTCCACGGGATCAAATCCTTCGGTGCCTGACATAAAGACATCATACATATTTTTCTCTGTTTCCTGCGGGTCATGTCCAAGTCCGGTGGTCGCATTTGCCTGTGGGTCGCAATCAATAATCAGGACCCGTTTTCCTTTTTTATTAAGAAAGCCACCGCTGTTCAGGCATGATGTGGTTTTTCCGGTACCTCCTTTATGATGTGTAAATGTTATTACCGGCATCAGGTTTCTCCCATCTGCAGTCGTTAACTGGAATTTCGCAGTGTCAGGAGAAAAACACTTTGTTTGTTCCCGGCCTGAAAATGTCCTGTTTTTGACTGAAAATCTTATATGAGGCGTAAAACAAACAGATAGTATCAATGGACCGTTCCAGACTTAAAATTGTGATTTTCGGTGCGTATAATGCAGGTAAATCATCATTTATACGGGCAATTGATCCAGATTCCCGCCATATCGAAGCAAATAAATGTGACATTCCGACAACAGTCGGGCTGGATTTTGGTCGGACAGTGATCAATAACCGGAAAATATACCTCTTTGGCACACCGGGACAGGAACGGTTTGAATTTGTCCGTGGCATTATCTCCCGCGGTATGGACGGGGCAATTGTCGTAGCTGATACCACGCGTGATCTGGATGGGTTAACTGAACAAATTTGCAATGTTCTCAGTGCATCAGGGTATCCCTATGCCGTTTTTCTGAACAAATGTGATCATCCTGATTCACGTCCTGGTCGCTACCATGCAGTGACAGATACTGTCTTTTCCCCGGAGATATCAGCTTTTACCGGCGGAAATACTGCAGAAGCACTGCGTGAATATCTTGAAATGCATTTCTGAAAGGCACCCCGGTCCAAAGCAAATAGTATAATTTGTTCCGGGTTTTATTTACATCAGTTATGTCCAGGATTGGTGTTGTAACTGGTCTTATCCTTCTTCTGGCTATGCTTGCCGTCTCTGCAGGGTGTCTAACATATTCCATTGGTACAGTTTTGTACGATGGTGATGTTGTGCACGTCTCTGTGGATAATAAGGCAGAAGCCAGAGATGCTGCGATGCAGATCACGGTCTTTGATCTCTCCGATTTCAAGCAGGTCGAAGTGGATAAAATTGTCCGTTCGGTGAATCTTAATGAAGGAATAAATGATGTCACATTTGATGTTGGTCTGCAGCCGGGTCCCTATCGTCTCTATGTTTATATGATGAAAGATGGTGAGCGGCTTGGCTGTGTGATTAAGGATATTGAGGTCTGAGAACGTGGGCTCGTTTATTCGGGCTGCCGCAGGGAAAGAACCCTGTGACACGGTTTTTATTAATGCCAGAGTATTCTGTCCATTTACGGGGGAATGGGAAGACAATGCCTCATTTGGGGTAAAAGATGGGTGTGTGGCAGGGTTTGGGAAATATTCTGCAGAACATACGATTGATCTGCGGGGGAAACGCGTCATCCCCGGTCTGATTGATGCCCATGTGCATATCGAAAGCTCTCTTCTGACTCCTGTTGAGTATGCACGAGCAGTTATTCCGCACGGGACCACCACAGTTTTTGCTGACCCGCATGAGATTGCGAACGTCGCAGGCACTGCAGGGTTGCGGTATATGCTGCGTCAGCGTTCAGAGATTCCGCTGGATATCATGCTCATGCTTCCGTCCTGTGTGCCGGCGACACCCCTTGACAGAGGTGGAGCTGTTCTCTCCTGCCGTGATCTCGCCGCCTTTGCCGGTGAAGAGGGAGTGGCGGGCATCGGTGAAGTGATGAATGTGCCGGGGGTATTGGCAGAAGATGCTGACCTGGTCTGCAAAATTGGCTTGTCCCCTATTGTGGACGGTCATGCGCCGCTCCTTTCCGGGGAATCACTCTGTGCTTATATTGCAGCAGGCATCCAGAGCGAACATGAATGCACGGGTGCGGCGGAGGCTGCAGAAAAACTCCGACGCGGGATGTATATTATGCTCCGTGAGGGATCAACGGAGAAGAACCTTGGTGCACTCGCTGCGGTTGTGACACCCGCGACTGCACCCCGGTGTTCCTTTGCAACCGATGACCGGCATGCGGATATGCTTGCTGAAGATGGCCACATCGATGACTGTATCCGCAGGGCTGTTGCCGCAGGCATTGAACCAGAGACGGCCTATCGGATGGCAACCCTCTCTGCTGCCGAACGTTTCGGCCTGAACGACCGTGGTGTGCTTTCCCCCGGCCGGCGGGCGGATTTCTGTGTGCTGGACGACACCGGGCCATGCACCGTAACGGACACATATATTCTGGGTGTCCGGTGGACGGACCCCGGGTACAAGCGTCCTGACGTCCTGCATGTGCCCTTTTCGTGTGCCCCTCTGACAGAGGAGTCCATCACCATTCACGGGTCAGGGATGGCCCGGGTCGTGGGTCTGGTGCCGGGCCAGATTCTCACCCATGCATTGTCTGCTGAGGTAGATGGGGCGGCCCTTCCCGACCCGTCGCGGGATCTCCTGAAATTAGTTGTATGTGATCGGTACCGTAGTGCTGGCTGTGGTGTTGGGATTGTGAAAGGATTTGGCATCCGGGATGGTGGCATAGCAGCGAGTGTGGCCCATGATTCTCATAATCTCATTGTAGTCGGAAGTGACGATGCCTCAATCATCCGTGCTGCAGAGATGGTCATTGCAGCTGATGGCGGCATGGCAGCAGTCTCAGGAGATACATCTGCTTTTCTGCCGCTGGAATGCGGCGGCCTGATGTCATCCCTTCCGTATGATGAGGTGGCAGCGTCTCTCCGTTCACTTGAGGCATGCATCCGCACAACGGGGTGTATCAAAAATCCGTTTATGTATCTCTCTTTCTGCGCACTCACGGTCATTCCTGAAATCCGGGTAACCGAACGCGGAGTCTTTGATGTGGGCGCCTTTGCCGATGTGCCGCTCTTTTCTTCCCGAAAATAATGTATTTTGGTCTTCGAGGGATTGTCTCAGATGTTACTCAGAGCAAGGGAGGGGGGAGCCCCCTCCCTGCAGCCCACCCCCCATATGCGATGTGTCCTATTGGGGAGGGACCTGAGTGGTAATTCATCCTGTTCCTCTCTCCGGCTCCTGTTTCCGGTTAATATTTTCGCGGGTTTTCTGCAAAGATGGTGGCGATGATCTGAAGAATGGAGACGTGTCTTAAAAAATGCCAACGGTGCCGGGGGGAATGATCCCCGCCACTACCATAATCAGTATCAGAATTGGCTGGTGGATGAGGTATATCAGAAGTGAATGCCTGCCGGCCGCAGCCAGAAGGCTCGTAACGGGAGAGCAGGGCTGCCTCATCTGCAGCAGCGGACGCCCGCCGGGGTAGAGGTATGCTCCCGTCCCCAGTCCCATGAGCACAAGTCCAAACCAGGGGATGAGCGGTTCATAGTCGACAGAATAAAAACCGGCAGGATGTATCCCCAGCCAGGCAAGCCAGAGCGGCCCTACCGTTCCTGTCACCACAAGGCCCAGTGCCAGGACAATCACGCCTGCCATGAGGTTCTTTTTGTGCAGAGAAAAAAAGAGCGGTGCAAGGCAGATGGAGAGGCCGATGAGGTGCAGGATGCCGAAGAGAATGTATCCTCCTCCAATCACGTACCAGGTGACAAGGGTGATGCCGCACCCGAGTGCGAGAATAAACACACCCCTCATGAGGAACTTGCGCACAAGGGCCTTCCCCTCCACTCCTTTTTGTATGGCACGTTCTCTGCTGATGTGCAGGGACAGTCCGACAAGAAAGACAAAGGTGCAGGCGCAGGTCAGCGCAAACGCCCGCCAGAATCCACTGGTGACAGCAATGTCTGCCACACCGAAGTAGACCAGGTCAAAGAGCAGGTGGTAGGTGACCATCATTATGATGGCAATGCCGCGGGCTGCATCAATCTCCCAGAATCGTGATGTGGGTCTGGTCTGTGTATTTTTTGCCTGCTCCATTCGTCTTCATTATAATACGGGGGTGCAATACGCATTAGTGTGATGACTCAGGGTGATGAGCATGTTATTGAGGCAGCCGGCCGTGCCCGTGTTGTTGTACGGGACGGGCACGTGGTATCGGTCGGTCCGGCCTGTATTACCTCCTGCCCGCTTGCGGCACGATTCAGTGAGCCGGTGCGAACGTTTAGTGAAGAGGAGATAACGCGCAATATTGAAGGGCGCATTGCTGCATTCGGGATGTGCACTCCCGGCCGTGTTGTGGTTTCCGATGATGATTTTGTGCTCTTTGGGGCATCTGAACTGCTTTCATCTGCTCTCAGGTGTGGTATCATCGATGCAGCGGTTATTGCCTGTGACGGGGCCGGGACGGTTATTGCGACATCACCACGGCTTATTCAGGGCATTGGAGGAAGAATGTCCGGGCTGGTATCGACAACACCGATTCCTCCCGTGATTGACCGCATCCATGAAAATGGCGGTATTGTGGTGTCCCCCCATGATGCCGCACTCAATGCAGTGGATGGGGTGCGGATGGCTCTGGAAAATGGTTTATCTGCACCTGCGGTGACAACGGCATCAGCAGATGAAGCAGTCTCCCTGAAGAGGACATACCCTGCTGCCTTCATTGTAGCAGTGCATACCACCGGCACAAATGAT